>Ga0213823_1000619_pt1 | contig 27461 bp, 24 predicted proteins | sample MC6MC0907MG_FD_179887 | JGI IMG/M metagenome (GOLD analysis project Ga0213823, IMG submission 179887) | Enriched soil aggregate microbial communities from Iowa State University, Ames, United States - MC6-MC0907-MG | ecosystem: Environmental > Terrestrial > Soil > Unclassified | place: USA: Iowa...
AAAAGAAGGGAAAAATATGACGAAGTCGGAGTTGATCGAACGAATTGTCACCCATCAAGGGCTACTCTCATCCAAGGATGTGGAGCTGGCCATCAAGACCATGCTTGAACAAATGTCCCAGTGCCTGGCTACCGGCGACCGTATCGAGATCCGTGGTTTCGGCAGCTTTTCTCTGCACTATCGTGCGCCGCGTGTGGGTCGTAATCCAAAGACCGGCCAGTCTGTGAGCCTTGATGGAAAATTTGTTCCGCATTTCAAGCCGGGCAAGGAGCTTCGGGATCGAGTGAATGAGGAGGAAGAGGGCAGTGGAATTTATGAACACAAGTGAAGAGGGCTGATAATGCGCCGAGTTAAAAGCGTCATCTTGACTGTGCTCTTCCTGGTTATCGCCTTAATTTGCTTCGCATTTGTGCTCGAGAATCAGAATCCGATAAAGCTGACGTTATTCGGTTGGGGCGCCCCTGATCTGCCCGCTTCGCTTGTTGTCATTCTTGCTCTCTTGTTGGGCATGGCAATAGGGCCTGTTCTCGCCCTTGGCGTCGTGGTGCGCAGACGCCGCGTGTCGTCGCATCGGCATGGAGTCACAGAACATTAAGTCCTATCCAGGTTGATGGTGTGCTGAAATCTATAAAAGAGCTGTTCAGTTTAAAGGTTTTATCTACAGCGCTTTCTGTAACAATTATTATGTAAACGGATCTCTGCTATTTTTTATTTTGCTTATAGCATGCTGGTCTCACAAAAAAATAAGGGAAGCGATACGATAATGCCAAATAGCCATGATTTTGAGCCTCGAGTTGACGAAATTGATGTGCTTGAAATATTCAGGATGCTGTTTTCTCAGAAACTATTGATATTGAGTGTCACAGGCCTGTTTGTTTTGGTCGCAGTGCTTTATGCAAATCTCAGTGTCCCCGTCTTCGAAGCTAAAGTTTACGTATTGCCTCCCAAGCAAAGTCAAATAGTAAGTTTCAATATTGGACGTGATAAGAACTCCGAGTTGGTCCCCTTTTCTGGAAAAGATGTTTACGACGTTTTCCTGCGGAACTTGCAGTCAGAGTCGTTAAAGCGGGCGTTCTTCGAAGATACCTATCTGCACTCGTTGAGCGAAGCTGAAAAAAAGCAGTCGCCAGATATGTTGTACTTAACGTTTTCCTCCCGGTTGAAGATCTCTCCTCCAGGCAAAGACTTGGTTGACCGATACACAGTAGCTTTTCAAGGATACGATCCAAAGCAGGCTGCAGACTGGGCGGCGGGCTATATCAACAGAGCGGGTGTTGTTGCCACGCAAGAGGTTATTCAGAATGCTCTGCGTGAAGCGCAAGGGAAGGCTCGAAATCTAGATCAACAAATGGATATGCATCGCGAAAGAGCACGGAAGACTCGAGAAGATTCTATTGTTCAATTGCGAGAGGCTTTGAAGATATCGGAGGCAATTGGTCTTGAGAAGCCTCTAATTATTTCTGGAAATCTCTCTGCTGATTTGTCTGGGAGTATGGAAGGCCCGCTTATATACATGCGCGGTGCAAAAGCCTTAAGAGCAGAAATCGAAAATCTGGAAGCGCGTGAAGCCGATGACCCCTTTATAGAAGATTTGCGCAAACTGGAAGCCAGTTCGGATTTGCTGAAGGGGTTAAATATCCCTGAACAGGATGTAGCCGTATATCGCGAGGACGGAGAGATTCAACTGCCAGAATCGCCCATCAAACCAAAGAAAGTATTTATCTATGCGGTAGGTGCTTTGCTGGGGCTAGCTCTCGGAGTGTTACTTGCACTTTTTAGAGGTTTTGTTACCAGAGAAAAGCCTGTAGGGCAAGATAAAGGGTGAGATTTCAGGTTTTTCCTATAGGGGGGTATTTTCCTGCGGTTGATACACCTCCTAAATACAATTACTACATGGCAACCTTCTTTGTTTCGTATTTCTCGCAATTACTTCTCGTGGTTCCTCGCTATTAGTCTTCTCAGTAATCGATCCATCCATGCTGGCGTTGGAATCTGTTGAGCAATCCGCGTTCAGCGAGTCTGTGGCAGCGGGGTTGATCCAGACCAGAAAATTCATGATTCCAAATTTCAATTTCGAGTAACGGAATCTGCTCCAGTGGTCGTATAATAATTCAATTGCGTTACCGTTGGCTTGCAGGCAGGCATAATGTCCTGAAAAATGCACGTTGGCTGCATGGTTTTGATAAAAAACAGTTTAGACGGTTTTTTTTGCTTGACGGCGGGAAGGAAATCCGATGCGGGTTAGAGCGGGCGATGTGGGAAGCCAATCTCTAAATAACAAGGAACACATTAAAAAATGCCGTGGCGCTTTGGCTTTTGAGTCAGCCAAGCCGCTCTGCGGCCCTCGCTCGAATGAAATATTCTCCCGGCCGCCAAGGTCACCTGAAGGCTCTGTCATCCGAGGTGGTCATGAGGCTCACCGAAGTCGCGAAGTGCGACCTGCGTTGTTCGTCTCCGCAAGACCGCCGTTCAGGCAGTTGACTCTTGCCGGCCTGGCTTTCGCAAGTTTGTACCGAGTGGTGAACCACCTTCTCTGTCGCGGAGAAAGATTCCGGTCTGAAATCCTCACTTTTTTTATTGCTCCAGCGTGTGCTCGCGAAAGCGGCTACTTTTTTTTTGACGATTCAAGATGCGCGATAAAAATTTTAGATAAAGGGTCCGCTTTATATAAGGTGCGTCCAATTTCAACGGAAAATACTAACTGGATAACGACGCCTGGGAGATATGTAATCTGGCAAGGAGTATGCGCTTTTCAATGGAGAAATGGATAATTATGCTTCCTCTGGGTTCGAGGTCTAATCCAAGAGTTGAACAGTTATTTATTTCTAATGGATTATGGATGGCGTTGATATGAAAAAAATATTGAGCGTTGATAAAAATTATTCATTCTATTATTTAGGCTTCTGATTATGTATCAATTGAAAGATATTAAACTTGCTATTATAGGTCTGGGTTATGTTGGTCTGCCATTGGCGGTGGAGTTTGGCAAGCAGAGGTCTGTGGTCGGTTTTGATATCAACCAGTCGCGTATCGATGCGCTCAATGCGGGGCATGACGCTACCCTAGAGGTAAGTGACGCCGAACTGAAAGAAGCTTCGCTATTGACTTATAGTTCTGATATTGGCGAACTTGATACCTGTAATACATATATTGTTACTGTGCCGACTCCCATCGATAAATATAACCAGCCGGATTTGACTCCTCTTATTAAAGCTTCCGAAACTATCGGGAAAGTTTTAAAGAAGGGTGATATTGTAATTTACGAATCTACGGTATATCCCGGTGCTACTGAAGAGGATTGTGTTCCGGTATTGGAACGGGTCTCGGGACTGCGGTTCAATGTTGATTTCTATGCAGGCTATAGCCCGGAGCGTATAAATCCAGGTGACAAAGAGCACCGTGTCACCACAATCAAAAAAGTTACGTCGGGATCAAATCCGCAAGTCGCTGATCTCGTTGACGAGTTATACAATCAGATTATTACTGCTGGTACACACAAGGCCAGTAGTATAAAAGTTGCTGAAGCTGCCAAGGTGATTGAAAATACCCAGCGCGATCTAAATATTGCACTTATTAACGAGCTGGCACTTATTTTCAATAAAATGGGAATTGATACCCAGGCCGTTTTAGAGGCAGCTGGTACCAAATGGAATTTTCTTCCGTTCCGCCCAGGCTTGGTCGGAGGTCATTGTATAGGAGTAGATCCGTACTATTTGACTCATAAGGCACAGTCGATCGGATATCATCCCGAAATCATTCTCGCTGGCCGTCGCTTGAACGATAGCATGGGCGCTTATGTTGTTTCCCAATTAGTAAAGTCAATGGTAAAACGTCGTATCCATGTTGATGGCGCTCGCGTTCTGATTATGGGTTTGACCTTCAAGGAAAATTGTCCAGATCTGCGCAATACTAAAATTATCGATATTGTAAAAGAGCTGGCTGAATACAATATTATAGTAGATGTTCTGGATCCTTGGGTGAATACCGCTGAAGCTCAACATGAGTATAATATTACACCGATCAAAGAGGCCGAAGTCGGTGCATACGACGGCATTATTCTAGCCGTTGCACACAGTCAGTTTGCCGAGTTAGGTGTTGATAATATCCGCCGCCTGGGTAAGCCCGACCATGTACTGTACGACCTTAAATATATTTTGAGTGCCGAGCAATCTGATTTGCGTCTTTAGTGAATAGTCAACGCTTAGTTGGTAAATACACATTAAGTATAATGATTTGGATCGGATATAGACATGACTCGCTATGAACAATTGTTAGTTGAATTACGCAAAACACCCAAGACTTGGTTGATTACAGGGGTTGCCGGCTTTATTGGCTCCAATCTTCTGGAAACGCTGCTTATGCTGGATCAGAGAATTGTCGGTCTGGATAACTTTGCTACCGGCCATCAGCGTAATCTTGATGAGGTTGAGTCTATTGTAGGTGATCTACGTTGGAAGAATTTCCAGTTAGTCGAGGGAGATATTCGCAAACTCGAAGACTGCCGCAAGGCCATGACCTTCCAATCGCCTGAAAATGATGCTGAATTAATTTCGGTTGATTACGTGCTGCACCAAGCAGCGCTTGGCTCAGTTCCACGCTCGATTAATGATCCGATAATAACCAATAGTACGAATATTGACGGTTTCCTCAATATGCTGGTTGCGGCGAGGGACGCTGAGGTAAAGAGCTTTACCTACGCGGCGTCTAGTTCAACGTATGGTGATCATCCTGGCCTCCCAAAAGTAGAAGATACTATTGGTAGACCTCTCTCCCCCTATGCTGTGACCAAGTACGTCAATGAGTTGTACGCCGAGGTATTTTCCAGAACATATAATTTTAATACCATCGGTCTGCGCTACTTTAATGTATTTGGTAAGCGGCAGGATCCAGCAGGAGCTTATGCAGCGGTAATCCCTAAATGGACGGCATCCATGATTTCCGGTGGAAATATATCGATTAATGGTGATGGCGAAACCAGTCGAGATTTTTGTTTCGTCGAAAATGCTGTGCAGGCTAATTTGCTCGCTGCTACTGCAGATGAGACCGCAAAAAATAACATTTACAACGTAGCATTTGGCGAGCGAACGACGCTCAATCAATTATTTGTATACCTGTCTAATTGTCTGTCTGGGCATGGATATGAGTACAAGCTGTCCCCAATATTCGGAGATTTTCGTGGAGGGGATGTTAGGCACTCTTTGGCGGATATATCTAAAGCTGGTCGCTTGCTGGGCTATGCACCGGCTTTCAGAATCAATGAGGGCATAGAGAAAACGATGCCTTGGTATATTAAACAGAGTCTAAAAGCTTTATGAGCCCAATGCTGGTTCTATTTGTTGTCGATGGAATTTCCAAAGCTTTTCTGGCGCTAGCGTCATTGGTTTTGATTAAATATCTATCGATAAGTGAATTCGCACAATTTAGTGTGGTTTTCACGGCAAGTATGATGACGTATCAGATAATCGGCGGTATTGTTGAAAGGCTGTATATATCTGATCATGAAAATTATGAAAAAGAGGGTGCTCTCAGTAGCTTCGTCTTAATATTGGTGTTCGGCCTTGCTGTCTCCGCATATATTTTCTTTCATGCAGATGTGCGCGCTTCGATTTTGACGTTGGTTTTGACCTATTTGTGCACGAAGTATCAAGTGCAGCGAATTAAGAAGCAGAAGGAAGAGCGCTTTTTTATATATTCATTCGTGGATATGTTAAGAAACGCTACTTGGCTTGGTTTGCTGTATTTGAAGTTCGCAACTGCGGTGAGTGTGCCTTATATAGCGAATGATTTTTTTGCGTTAGGTACCTACGCGCTGTTGGCGATTTTCGCAAACAGTCTGTTGTATATGCTGTCCAACAATGCTGCTCAAAAGAAACAATCTTCCTCGTTTTCTTGGGGGCAACTTGTATCATCCGCTAGGTATTTTTTCTCTAGGGGAGATGTGGTGCTCTACTCAGTTTTGGGTGGGGCGATACCCTATTACCCGTTCATTATCGCTACGGTGATGCGGAACGAGACGCTTATATCTACATACGGCGCCGCTATGAGATATCAGGCGATATTTTCCATGGCGATAATGGCTGTAAATACCGTGGTGATCGCTAGGTTTTGCAACAGGAAAGATATCATCAGAGCTCAAACCAGCGCGTTTTACAAAGTGCTACCGGTGGCAATGCTGTGTTTAATCATCGCTATTGCATTCATATGGTGGGCTATTCCGTATGTTGACGGCGGTAAATATCCTGGTTTACGGACCGCTTTTGTCATCCTGTCTTCTTGTTCGGCTATTTCATTGGTTTCAACAGTAGCGGTAAATCAGCTTCTCGCATTCAACAGCTATAGAGCAATGCTCAAGGGTGTTTTAATTGGCTTTTTAGTAATGGTGGCAGTCACACCTATATTTGCTTTGATAAGTTCGGACTTGGGACCTTTGCTCAGCATGGTTATGGGTTATTTAGTCATAGCGCTGTTGATGATATGGAATGCTAGCAAGGAGAGGTCAATTGAAAGTACTGTTGGTTAATTATTATTATAAACCTATGGTGGACGCGCACGCATATCGTTGGGCTCAACTTGCTGAATACTGGGCAGCTAAAGGTTTTGAGGTAGATGTCGTTTGTTCGAAAGTTAATGGTACGTCCAATACAGAATGCATAAATGGTGTGGATGTTACTCGAGTAGGGTTTATTCCAGCTAAAAAAATTCAAGTTGAGCAACTCTCCGGTACGAAAACTGCTGGGAAAAAAACGAGCGTATTTTCAGTATTTAAAAAAGTAGCTAGATTTTTTTATAGAAAAATATATTGGCCTGATGGGCTCTGGCATTGGTTTTTTTATGCCATGAAAGAACTCTTTAAACGTAGGGAAGTACGTTACGACTTGGTTGTAAGCTATTCTCCTTCGTTTACTGCTCATTTGGCTGTTTTGCTGTTTTTTAAGCTAAGTCGTAAAAAATTCCACTGGGTGGCAGACTATGGTGATCCATTTTCTACCTCTATTTCTATGCCAAATAATAATATTTTTCTTTACCGGCGGCTGAATTCTTGCGTTGAATCGTCTGTTATTAAGCGCGCTAGTAAGGTTTGCTTTACCAGCAATAATACCTACGACGATTATTTTTCGTCTTTTGGGGGCATGAGCAATGCCCATGTCATTCCGCATTTGGCAGATATTGAAAGCGTTTACTCTAATACTCAGGAACTTACTGATCCGCTAGTTACAAGGCTAGTGTTTATCGGGAATTTCCATCGTGGAATTAGAGAACCTTTTTTGGCCGCGGCTATAATAGAGCGGCTTAGTGCGTTTTTCGCTGTAAGTAACGACCGTCGTATCATATTTGATATCTATGGTGCCAGTAATGGTGTGGATTTAGCTTCTGTATGCAATTCCACTATTAAGTGGCATGGTCCTTTGGAACGTGACAGTGTCGCTAGGGTGATAGGCGAAGCGGACTTTCTAGTGAATATAGAGAATACCAATTGCTCTATGATTCCAAGTAAAATAGTCGAATATATTGCCACTGGAAAACCAATAATCGACATTGCAAATGCAAGTGCTGACGTTTCACCTTTATTGGCTCGTTACGCTGAAGAGGGGCATACGGTGATAATGACTACTGATGACCTGGATAGGCCTGATAAGCTCGAAGCGTTTGTAGAAAAGTGCGGTGGAAAAGGTAAGCTGCCCTTTGAAGCTGTGAGTGGTTTCTTGAAAGACTACGGAATTGAAGAAGTTTCACGAAGGTATTTGTCGGAAGTGTAGGGGATTTCATAAACACTATCAATTTTGTGAGCGTACTGTGCAAAACTATTATTTAATATTTCTACAAAGATATGCTTAGCTTATATAGGTGCTGCTGCATGTTTTTTGACTTGTTTTGCGAGTGGCGCGATGCCGGTGTTGATTTTTGCTTGAGGTCTGCGTGGGCATATGATTAATAATAATTCTCTGCGCTTTGCTATTAGGTTGGTATGTTTTTTCTGTGTTTTGGCTTTTTTTCAAGCAGTTTTCTATATAAATTTTGAATATTATTTTACTTCTGCTAGTAATTATCTGAATATACCTGATCACATGTTTTATGAGGGGGTGGTAACCGGGTTCGGTTTGACGCCTGATATTTCTTCGCTTAATAATTATGTGGTCAGTTTTATCTATTCGGTATTTTTTCAGTTGGGGATGTCAGATTTAGTTCTTGTCTCACTAGCTCTGAATCTTATTATCCTCAGTTATGCATACTGCCGTACCGAACTGCTATGTTTTCGAGTCACTCAGAAGTTTTTGCCTATTTTTTATTGGTTGGGCTTATTTTCCGTATTGCAGTTTTCCATTCTGATAAATAAAGACAGCTTTGGCGTTTTATTTTACGTATCGCTTGTCTCCTATTTAATGCTGCGCAGAAAAAAGGATTTATTTCTTGTTCTGCTTCTTTGTCCAATAAGACTGCAGTTCTTTCTGGTGTTTGCTTTTTCTATTTTTTTAACTGGCGGTGCCGGTGCAAGAGTAGGGCGGGCAAAATTAATTTTCAAAATCGTGTTTCTTTATATACTCTGCTCAGCTGTTGCTTTTTATCTAGAAAGCAATGAGTCACTTCTTGCGCACAGTTATTATTCTGAAGGTGGTGTTGCCTATTGGATTTCAACGTTGAATAGTCAATATTACATTGGGTCATTCTTGTTGAATGTACTGAAGCCTGTTCAGTATGTATACGACCTTTACCGGAGTGCTATTATTGATTATTCGGTGTTGGGTTGGGGCGTGTATTTTGCGCGTCTCTATTTGGTCTTTGTGATTGCCATATTGTGGCTTCGTTTCTGTAGCGCTGTATACCTCCCATGGCGATTTTCCGGAACAGCGGAAAAGCTTTCTTCCTCGTTAGTTATTTGTTCGTTCTTTCTTGTTTATTCGATTTCGCCTATCGTGGACTATCGATATTTAATAAATATTGCACCGGTACTGATGCTCTTTTTCGTTATGAAAAAGCCTAAAGGGCATCGTGGGCCTGGCGGGGTTTCAGAGGATAAGGGCCTGCCGCTTCATCAAGTGGAAGGGGGGCAGCTTGGCGTCCCGGAACATAGGTAAATAGGTAGTGAGTTTGCCAAGTGCCTGTATACAAAATTCGGAGCTTGCAACCATTGAATGGTTGTCTACGTGCTCGATGTAGTATTATGAAGAACTTGATTTGTTCTAAAGATTAAACTGTACTTTACAGGTTGGTGTTGCTTATGTGTGGGATTGCTGGTATCGCGACCTGGAATGCAGGTTATAGCGTTGGTCAAATCGCTGAAAAAATGACCTCTCCAATTTTCCATCGAGGGCCCGATGATTTCGGCGTATGGGCAGATGATCAATTCGGCGTAGCTTTCGGCCATCGGCGACTCGCTATCCTGGACCTGTCCCCGCTGGGGCATCAGCCGATGATTTCCCCAAGTGGCAGATATACCATTGCTTATAATGGCGAAATATATAATTTTTTAGCCATTAAGCAGGAGCTTATAGACTCGAATTGTTACGTCGAATGGAGAGGCGAGTCTGACACTGAAGTACTGCTCGCGGCTATTGAGTTTTGGGGCGTTGAGCAGACTCTCAAGCGTTTGGTCGGAATGTTTGCATTTGCCTTGTGGGACAGAGAGACAGGCTCAATCATTCTGGCGAGAGACAGGGCCGGAGAAAAACCTTTATATTATGGTTATGTTGGTAATCGGTTTGTTTTTGCTTCTGAGTTAAAATCAATCAATCTCGTTTTCAAGGACGAGCTTAAAATCGATCGGAGCGCTCTCTCTGAGTTCGTAAGATTTGGATACGTACCCGCTCCAAAGTCGATCTATGAAGGCATTTCAAAACTAGAACCCGGGCACTTCGTCTCTATTGAATCCTTAGGGAGTTCGCTATTCCCTCGCGGCTATTGGACCATTGATACGGCAGAGCAGCGAGACCTCAGTCTAAGTCTCAAGACGGCCTCCGATGCGGATGTTGTTAAATTAACTAATGAGCGGCTTCTGCAAGCAATCAAAGGGCAGATGGTGTCAGACGTACCAATCGGCGCATTCCTTTCTGGAGGGATTGATTCGAGCTTGGTTGTCTCATTGATGCAGGCCCAAAGTGTAAAAAAAATTAAGACCTACACAATTGGCTTTGAAGAAAAAAGCTTTGATGAAGCGCCTTATGCAAGAGCGATTTCAAAGCATTTGGGGACGGACCATACTGAGTTATATGTAGGTGCGAAAGACGCGCTTAAAGTTATTCCAGATTTACCTGCGATATATGATGAGCCTTTTGCAGACTCATCTCAGATTCCTACCGTACTTGTTTCCAGGTTGACGAAAGCACACGTCACCGTCGCCTTGTCGGGGGATGGTGGCGATGAGCTTTTCGCCGGTTATCCAAGGTATAAGGTTACATCAGACTTATGGCATAAAATGGAGTCTATCCCGTTGCCGATGCGCCGGATGGCCGGTTCGGCCTTGCGCTTATTGTCCGCCAAGAGTTGGGATAGTGTGTGTTCAGTATTACCAGACGCAGCTCGTAAAAAGATAAATGGCCGGCGTATTTATCGAATGTCTGAACTTGTGGCTTCTGAACGCCTGGCGGATATGTATACGGGGTTGATGTCACAGTGGCAGCGTGTTGATAACTTGGTGCTAGGCATTGATAGTTTGAACGAACCAGCGCCTCTTTGGGCGTCGGGAGCCGACTCCATCGAAGAAATGAGGCGATGGGACTTCAATCAATATCTGTCAGACGATTTGTTAGTGAAAGTGGATCGTGCCGCAATGAGTGCTAGCCTCGAAACTCGTGCTCCATTGTTAGATCACAGAGTTGTCGAGTTGGCCTTCGCATTGCCTACACACCATTTGATTAAAAATGGCACGGGGAAGTGGCCGTTGCGCGAAGTGCTTAAGCAGTATGTTCCTTCGACTTTTTTCGAGCGCCCCAAAGCAGGATTCTCAGTTCCTCTAGCACAATGGTTGCGTGGTGAATTGCGAGAGTGGGCTGAGTCGCTACTGGATGCAGAAAAGCTTCGAGACCAAGGCTATTTTGACACTGATAAGATCCGTCTGATATGGTCCCAGCATTTGCAAGGAACCTACGACAGAAGTCTCCATTTATGGAATATTCTAATGTTCCAGGCATGGCTTGAAAAACAGTCTTCAATCGATATTGGATGATCGGTAAGGTATGAAAATAATTGTTAACGCGTACTCGGCTCGCTTGGGTGGGGGGCAAACTTATTTGCTCAATCTTTTTGAGCATATGCCGGACGTGGACGATCTTGAAGTTTTGGTTTTTGCTCCTAAAAGTCTGGATTTGCCTAGCCATGCTCACATTCGGCGCGTGGAGACTTCGTGGCCAACCGAAAATCCAATCTTGCGAACTGTTTGGGAAAAACTGATGTTGCCCCGGTTTCTGAAGAAGGAGCGGGCGGATGTCCTGTTTTGTCCTGGTGGTGTGGTAGCAACTGTTCCACCGAAGGGTTGCAAAGTCGTTACCATGTTTAGAAATATGATTCCCTTCGATTCGCGAGTTCAACAGAACATTCCTTGGGGTCTACAGCGCTTGCGCGTTTGGTTGCTGAATAGAGTTATGCTCAAAAGCATGGCTAATGCAGACCTGACCATCTTCATTTCTAATTATGCAAGGGCTGTGATTGAGTCTCTCACAACTGTTAAAAATGCGGTAACGATCCCTCATGGAATTAGTTCCATATTTCGTACTCACGGAACTGTTGTTCCTAGACCTGATTTTTTAACTGCGGGTGAGTATATTTTATATGTTTCAAGGTTCGATGTTTATAAGCATCACTTTGAAGTTGTAAAGGCCTACGCAACTCTTTCTGCAGAACTTCGTGCGCGATTCTCGTTGATTCTGGTTGGCGAGACCAATATGCCTGAAGCAGAGCGGGTTAAAGCTCTGATTCAACAGCTTGGGCTCGAGCAGCAGGTTGTTCTGCTAGGCGCTATTCCCTATAAAAGTTTGCCTCCATTATATCACCACGCCTATCTGAACCTTTTTGCCTCATCTTGTGAGAATTGCCCTAATATTCTTCTTGAGGCACTGGCGTCTGGCAGGCCGATGGTTTGCTCTAATGTTATGCCAATGCCGGAATTTGGCGAAGATGCGGCCCTTTATTTTTCACCGTTTGATTCCAATGATATCGGTAATGTTTTGTCGTCGGCATTGACAAGTCCGCAGACGCTGGAAGATTTAGCAAGTGCAGCCGCGAGGCAAAGCGATAAATTTGACTGGGCTGAAACTTGTAAAAAGACGTGGGTTGCACTTCTAGCGCTAGCACCTCGATCGGCAGAGGGTCGTTAAAACATGAACATCCTGGTGGTTTCGCAGTATTTTTGGCCCGAGTCATTCATTATTAATGATTTGGTCAAAAACTTGGCTGCTAAGGGGCATGTTGTTAAGGTTTTAACCGGAAAACCTAACTACCCGGAGGGAGCGATATTCGATGGCTATAGTGCGTCGGGTTATTCCGAGCAACGTTACGGAACAAACGTCACTGTTTGTCGCGCACCGCTTCGTCCACGTTTTACTTCAGGCGCAAAGAATCTGGTACTAAATTATCTATCGTTTGTTGTAAATGGCCTGAGATTTTATCCAAAAGCAGTAAAGGGCCAACATTTTGATGCCATTTTTGTATTTGCTCCTTCTCCTATAATCTCGGCTATCCCTGCAATTTATTTGAAGTGGAAGTTGAAAGCGCATCTGGCAATTTGGATTCAGGATTTGTGGCCTGAAAGCCTCAGTGCTACTGGTTTCATAAAGAATAATCAGGTGTTGCGATTAGTCGGTTATCTAGTGAAATGGATATACTCTGCTGCCGATACACTGTTGGTACAATCCCGGGCTTTTCGGGAGCCTGTATCGCGCTACGCGGACACCAGCAAGATCGTGTATTACCCAAACTCTTATCAAGAAGTGCATTCAGACACTCACCCGACTCGCATCCCTGCGGAATTACTTGATGAGCTCAGCAATAATTTTTGCTTGGTTTTTGCAGGGAATTTGGGTACCGCTCAGTCTGTGGAAACACTTGTTGAGGTCGCAGACAAGCTGAAGCACCTCTCAGGATTGAGAATCATGCTGGTTGGTAGTGGTAGTATGTCGGCCTGGATCAAAAGTGAAAAAGAGTCTAGGAAACTGGACAACCTGGTGTTGGCAGGCCGCTTTGCGGCTGACGAAATGCCTCATTTCTTCTCAAGGGCCGGTGGATTGTTGGTGACGTTGAGGCGGGATGAAGCGTTCTCCTATACCATTCCAAGCAAAGTCCAGGCTTATCTGGCAGCAGGGAGGCCGATTGTCGCCGCGCTTGATGGCGAAGGCGCGCGAGTCATAGATGAAGCAAAGGCTGGTTTCACCAGCCCAGCAGATGATGCTGCTGATATGGCTAGACGCATAGAGCAGCTATATCACATGAGTGCTGCTGAACGTGATTCGCTGGGGCAATCGGGGCGAGCGTATTACCTTGAGCATTTCGAAATGGGCCGGCAGAGCGAGCGTCTGGTCGAAATACTCGGGATTAGGATCAATGAATTGAAGGGTAATTGAAAATGAAAGTTCTCGTACTAGGGGTCACTGGGATGCTGGGTAGTGCGGTGTTCCGGCTATTCCACGAAGATCCGAGCCACGAAGTCTGGGGAACCTTGCGCAACCCGGGGGGTGCAAGACATTTTTCTGAAAACGCCCGCGGTTCGTTGATCAGTAATGTAGACGTGCTTGATCAGGATTCACTTGTTTCCGTACTGACGCGTGTCCAGCCGGATGTCGTGATCAATTGCGTTGGTTTGATCAAGCAACTGGCTGATGCCAAGGATCCACTATCTGCGCTCCCTATCAATGCAATGCTGCCGCATCGTATTCAGAAACTATGTGCGTTGTCCGGCGCTCGCGTGATTCATATTAGTACCGACTGTGTGTTCTCTGGTCGCAAGGGTTCCTATACCGAAAATGATATTTCCGATGCGGAGGATCTGTACGGAAAGTCGAAATATATCGGTGAGCTACACACTGCTTCCAATGCAGTTACTCTGCGGACCTCCATTATCGGACACGAATTGGGCAGCAATTATTCGCTCGTAGACTGGTTTCTTTCGCAGAGCGGTTCGGTCAAAGGCTACAGAAAAGCCATTTTTTCCGGACTTCCGACTGTAGAACTTGCGCGGGTGATTCGTGACTATGTTATTCCGAATGACGGACTGCAAGGCCTGTATCATGTTTCGGTAAATCCTATTGATAAGCTGTCGCTGCTCAAGTTGGTGGCGGAAGTTTACGAAAAAGAAATCGATATTGTTGCTGACGATAACGTAGCGATAGATCGTTCGCTAGACTCATCAAAATTTCAATCCGCGACAGGCTATGTCCCCCCATCTTGGGTGGATTTGGTCAAGTCGATGAAAGTTTCGCGCTAATTACAAATTTATATAAAGTTTAGGAAGGTGGATATGTTTGATAATAAAATTTTGATGATTACCGGCGGAACCGGTTCATTCGGTCACACGGTTTTGAAACGTTTTCTAGATACAGATGTAAAAGAAATTCGTGTATTTAGCCGGGACGAGAAAAAGCAGGAAGATATGCGTATTGCTTTGTCGAACGACAAAGTGAAGTTTTATATCGGCGACGTGCGTGATCGCGATAGTCTTGCTCAAGCTATGGTCGGCGTGGACTATATTTTCCATGCTGCCGCCTTGAAACAAGTACCTTCCTGCGAGTTTTATCCAATGGAAGCCGTACGTACTAACGTGATTGGCACCGAAAACGTCCTGAACGTGGCTATCGCTTCTGGCGTCAAGCGAGTTGTTGTTCTCAGTACCGATAAAGCGGTCTATCCAATCAATGCCATGGGCATCTCCAAAGCGATGGCAGAAAAGCTGATGGTGGCCAAGTCGCGGATGATCCCAGCGACTGGCCCTGTTATCTGCGCAACACGTTACGGTAATGTCATGGCTTCCCGCGGCTCCGTAATTCCGTTGTTTATCAATCAGCTGCAGAGTGGCGAGCCACTGACGGTGACTGATCCGAACATGACCCGTTTCCTGATGTCGCTTGAAGACTCGGTCGATCTGGTTTTGCACGCATTCGAGCATGCGGAGCAAGGTGATATTTTTGTACAGAAAGCTCCGGCTTCCACAGTCGCGGACCTGGCACAAGCACTTAAAGAGCTGTTTTCCTGCAATAACGATGTAAAAGTTATCGGTACTCGTCATGGCGAGAAACTTTACGAGTCGCTTATTTCTCGTGAAGAAATGGCCAAAGCAGAGGATATGGGGCGTTACTACCGTATTCCTTCGGATAATCGCGATTTGAACTACAAGAAATTTTTTGTTGAGGGTGAACAAGAGATTTCCGACCTGGATGATTACACTTCGCACAATACTGAGCGATTGGATGTTGCGGGCGTGAAGAAGGTTCTTTTGAATCTCGAATACATTCAGGAGAAGCTCGATGCTTAAGGTCATGACGCTAGTAGGCACGCGTCCGGAGCTCATCAAGATGAGCCGCGTGATTGCCGAACTTGATAAGCAGGTAAACCATGTATTGGTTCATTCTGGCCAAAACTATGATTTCGAATTGAATCAGGTTTTTTTCGACGATCTGGAAATTCGCAAGCCCGATTACTTTTTAGGGGCTGCGGGGGAAACGGCAGCGAAGACCATTGCCGAGGTTATTTCCAAGGCCGACGAGGTTTTTGAAAGCGAAAAGCCTGATGCGCTGCTTCTTTATGGTGATACCAATACATGCCTGGCGGTAATCGCTGCGAAGCGTCGCAAAATTCCGGTTTTCCACATGGAGGCAGGTAACCGCTGCTTTGACCAGCGTGTTCCCGAGGAATTGAATCGCAAGGTGCTCGATCACCTCAGTGATATCAATATGGTATTGACCGAACATGCTCGGCGTTACTTGATTGCTGAAGGTATCCGCCCCGAAACCATCATCAAGACGGGTTCGCATATGGAGGAAGTGCTCGACTATTACATGCCGAAAATTCTGACTTCAGATGTGCTCGTTCGGGAAGGTCTAGAGCAAGACAAGTTCTTCATTGTCAGTACCCATCGTGAAGAAAACGTTGATACCCCAGAAAACCTCAGAGACTTGCTGAAGACATTGCGTGCTTTGGCGGATAAGTATCAGTACCCGATTATTGTTTCTACGCATCCACGTACTCGTAAGCGTTTGGAAGCGATCGGTGAGTCTTTGGATCACCCGTTGATTCGCTTCTCGAAACCATTTGGTCTGCTTGATTACATCAAGCTGCAGATGTCGGCGTTTTGCGTGTTGTCGGACAGCGGCACCATCACTGAGGAGGCCTCTCTGCTGAACCTGCCTGCTATCACTATCCGTAACGCTCATGAGCGGCCGGAAGGGATGGACGAGGGGACTCTTATCATGAGTGGCCTGAAGGTCGAGGGCGTTCTCGATGCTGTGCGTGTAGTCACCAGTCAGCATGATCGTGCTAATCGAGTCATTCCTGTAGTAGGGGATTACCAGGCGGGGCCAGTGTCGAAGCAAGTAGTGCGGGTTGTATTAAGTTACACCGACTACATCAACCGTACTGTCTGGTCTAAATTCTAAGCGGCTGAGGTTCAGAATGCGTGTGTTATTGACAGGTGCCACAGGTTTCGTCGGTCGTGCGGTACTGGATCGATTGATGAGTTCAGACGATGTGGAGCCGGTGGCAGCTATTCGTGCACACGCATTACCTGACTTTTATCGAGATGTTAAAACCGTGGGTATTTCCGGTCTTCAGGCTGATACCGACTGGTCTGAAGCACTGGATCAAGTAGAGACAGTGATTCACAGTGCCGCTCGCGTGCACGTTATGAATGACACTGAGTCAGACCCGCTTGAGGCATTTCGCAAGGTCAATGTCGAGGGTACTCTAAAACTCGCTCGTGAGGCCGCCAACTCAGGGGTTCGTCGCTTTGTTTTCATCAGTTCGATCAAAGTAAACGGCGAAGGCACGTCGATCAACGCGCCGTACACCGCCGATGCCGCTCCTGCTCCGATAGATCCATACGGTGTTTCCAAGATGGAAGCGGAGCAAGGATTACGCGAGATCGCGGCCCTATCCGGCATGGAGGTCGTGATCATTCGGCCGACGCTTGTTTACGGCCCGGGGGTTAAAGCCAACTTTCTGAACATGATGCGTTGGTTGGAGAAGGGCATCCCCTTGCCGTTTGGCGCCATTCATAATCGGCGAAGTCTCGTTGCATTGGATAATCTCGTTGATTTGATTGTGACCTGTATTCGCCATCCGGCTGCTGCGAATCAGACCTTCCTTGTCAGCGACGACGAGGATTTATCTACGACTCAACTGTTGAAAAGGATGGCGAAGGCATTAGGTAAGCCCGCGCGGTTGTTACCGGTACCAAGTGTACTGCTAGAGAAAAGTGCACTACTTTTAGGAAAGCGAGCACTTTCCCAGCGCTTATGTGGATCGTTACAGGTCGATATAAGCAAAACTCGAGAGCTGTTGGGGTGGACCCCACCTGTCAATGTGGACAATGCCCTTTTATTGACAGCGAATTACTTTTTGGCCAACGAAAGGCAGCATTGAGCCGGGTCAATTACGCATGACGAAGGTTCAATAAAGGAATTGGTTTTGGCTGCTTCAGGAAGTTAACTTTTGAACACAATATGGTTGTTGGCTTTAGTTGTAGGAATGTCGTTTCTGGCTACCGGCGCGCTGCGTAGATATGCATTGGCGCAGAGTTTGATAGACATTCCCAATGCTCGTAGTTCACATTCGGTTCCCACTCCGCGCGGTGGCGGCGTCGCGATCGTGCTCAGCTTCCTTGTCGCGCTGCCGGTTCTCGCCTGGACTGGCGACATTGCCTGGCCTCTGGCTATCGCATTGCTGGGTGGCGGTGGATGGATCGCTGTCGTGGGTTTTCTCGATGATCATGGACATATCGCAGCGCGTTGGCGGTTATTGGCGCATTTCTGTGGCGCTCTGTGGACGCTCTACTGGATTAGCGGTGTGGCACCTCTCAACGTGTTCGGACAAACCGTGGACCTCGGCTGGGTTGGCTATGTGCTAGGTGCGTTTTATCTGGTCTGGATGCTCAATCTGTACAATTTCATGGACGGAATTGACGGCTTGGCGAGTGTCGAGGCTATCTGTGTGTGTCTGGGAGCCTGCGTTACCTATTGGATCGGCAATGATAGCGGGTTGGCTGTAGCGCCAGGAATGTTGGTAATGGCGGTGCTTGGCTTTCTCTTCTGGAATTTCCCTCCTGCGCGAATTTTCATGGGTGACGCTGGCAGCGGCTTTCTCGGTCTGACGCTTGGTATTTTGTCGCTCCATGCCGCATGGAGTAATGCGGAATATCTGTGGGTATGGCTGATTTTGCTCGGTGTTTTTATTGTCGACGCCACCTTTACTTTGATGCGACGCCTGTTGCGAGGCGACAAGGTCTATGAAGCGCATCGTAGCCATGGCTATCAATATGCATCTCGTCAGTTTGGAAATCACCGCCCTGTCACATTGGCGATAGCCGGGATCAATCTTTTCTGGTTGTTGCCTGTCGCTGTATTGGTTGTTCTGCAACACCTGGACGGCGCCGTGGGCCTCGTTTTGGCATATTTGCCGTTGGTCTTTCTCGCTTTCAAATTTCACGCTGGTGAACTCGAAAAAGCATAAGATTCTCAAAAGTTTTTGACGAAAAATGCACGCGATATCGGTGTTAGGAGCTTCTAGAGGTGTTTAGAGGGGTTATGGATAAGATTCGGGAAAAGTTGTTAAGTCTACCAAGGCGACGCAAGCGTTTTCTGCAGGTGCTAACTGATATCGCGTTGGTTTGGGCTGCTCTGTGGATGGCATTCGTTGTGCGTCTGGGGCTTGACGAGATGGTCAATCCGGTCACCCAGCATCTGTGGCTCTTTCTCAGCGCACCGCTCGTGGCAATACCTCTTTTCGTTCGTTTCGGAATGTATCGCGCCGTTATGCGCTATTTCGGAAATGATGCCCTGATTGCAATTATCAAAGCTGTCACATTGTCGTCTTTGATACTTGGTGTCGTGGTGTATTGGTACAGTAATCATCAAAATGTCGTTCCGCGATCGATCATTTTCAACTATTGGTGGCTTAGTTTGATCATGATCGGCGGGCTACGCCTGGCGATGCGTCAATATTTTTTAGGCGATTGGTTCAGTGCCGCGCAGCATGTACCGTTCACCAATCGGGACAATGGCTTGCCGAAGGTCGCCATCTACGGGGCGGGGGCTGCAGGTAATCAGCTTGTTGCTGCGTTACGGATGGGGCGCGTCATGCGCCCCGTCGCATTTATTGATGACGACAGTGGAATCGCCGATAGGGTGATTTCCGGGCTACAGGTCTACAAACCAAAGCATATCCAACAGATGATTGATAATACCGGAGCTCAGGAAATTCTCCTGGCTATCCCGTCATCCAATCGCGGTCGTCGACGTGAAATACTCGGCTTCCTTGAGGGGTTCCCCCTTCATGTGCGAAGCGTGCCTGGTTTCATGGATTTGGCCAGTGGCCGAGTTAAGGTCGATGATATTCAGGAAGTCGATATCGCGGATCTTCTTGGGCGCGATGCGGTACCCGCACAAGCGGATTTGCTTGAACATTGCGTCAAGGGCAAGTCAGTTCTGGTGACCGGGGCCGGTGGCTCTATTGGTTCCGAGTTGTGTCGGCAGATTCTGTTGTTGCGCCCTACGACGTTGCTGCTCTTCGAGCATAGCGAATTCAATCTATACAGTATTCTTTCCGAGCTGGAACAACGTGTTTCCCGAGAGTCATTGTCCATACGGCTTATACCTATCCTTGGTTCGGTGCGTAACCAGAATAAATTACTCGATGTGATGAAAACCTGGCGCGTCGATACCGTTTACCACGCTGCGGCATACAAACATGTTCCGATGGTCGAACATAATATTGCCGAAGGTGTTCTCAATAATGTCATCGGCACGTTGAATACCGCGCAGGCGGCACTTCAGGCGGGAGTGGCCAACTTCGTATTGATCTCGACTGACAAGGCCGTTCGTCCGACGAATGTGATGGGCAGTACCAAGCGTCTGGCTGAGTTGACCTTGCAAGCGCTGAGCCGGGAAGTGGCTCCAGTCTTGTTTGGTGATAGCACCAATGTTTCCCGCGTTAACAAGACGCGCTTCACCATGGTCCGTTTCGGAAATGTTCTCGGGTCTTCTGGCTCGGTCATTCCGCTGTTCCACAAACAGATAAAGTCCGGCGGCCCCCTGACGGTGACGCATCCGAAAATAACGCGTTACTTCATGACCATTCCAGAAGCCGCTCAGCTCGTTATTCAGGCCGGCTCGATGGGGCAGGGAGGCGATGTCTTTGTATTGGATATGGGGGAGCCGGTAAGAATTGTCGAGCTCGCCGAAAAAATGATCCATCTTTCAGGCTTGAGCGTTCGCTCGGAAAAGAATCTGCATGGCGATATTTCCATAGAGTTCACTGGCTTGCGGCCTGGTGAAAAGCTCTACGAAGAGTTGCTGATCGGCGATAACGTGGCGGCCACCCAACACCCGATGATCATGACTGCCAACGAGGATCATCTGCCCTGGGACGTGCTTAAAATCAAGCTGACTGAATTGCTCAGCTCAGTCGAGCAGGATGACTACGTTCGCGTTCGCCAGCTTCTTCGTGAAACCGTCAGCGGTTACGCTCCCGATGGTGACATTGTCGATTGGATCTACCAGCAGCGCCGGTTGGAGCCTTGATCGTTTCACATTCGGTAACGTAGGCGTTTTTGACAGCTCCAGCATATCGCCTAAATTTGGGAAGCAGCTTAGGAAAAGCTGCTTCCCAATCAATGTCATGGAGCGTCATCTTATGCGTACAAGCTATTTCTACTCGTTGGTGTTTGCCCTCTTGAGTGGCGCATCGATTGCCGCCATCGCTGCTCCTGAGGCTAAAACGGGGTCCGTGGAGTCTTCCGTAGTGATGGACTCAGTTACCAAAGCGAATGTAGATAAGGTTGATCTTAATGCTGCAGACGCATCCACGCTTCAGCGCGAGCTGAGTGGTATTGGTGAGGCAAAGGCAAAGGCGATTGTTGCATACCGTGACAATAACGGACCATTTGCATCAGTGGATGAGTTGCTTGAAGTCAAGGGAATTGGCAAGGCAATCCTAGAAAGGAACCGTGACAAGCTGGAAGTTAATTAATGAAGATATAAAAAAGGGCCGATCATTGATCGGCCCTTTTTTTAATGAGGCGCTAGATAATTGCCAGATAAGTGCAGCTCATGTCTCAATCTTTTTTTTCGGAAACATAACTATCCGTGCCAGAGCTACTGCAATGCCGAGCATGAACCCGAATACCAAGCCCAACCCGACGATCAACGTTTTCTTGGGTTTTATAGGTGATGGTGGCGGTGAAGCCGACCTGTCGATATTAACGAGATTGAATTGATCGAAGTCGATATGCAGGTTTTTCAGGTGCGCCAGTTCCTCGCGGATATCGCTCAAACCTTTTAAGAATAGCTCTTCGTTTCTACGTTGTTTAAGTAATGCTACCTGGCGGTTGGTAGCCAGCAGACTCAGCTCTTTTTGGATTTCGTCAACGCGAGGTTCGGTAAAATCATCTGAGTTTCGTGAAACCAGTGTTGCGCGCTCTGCTTCCAGTGCCGATTGACCCATGAAGTACAGAGGTATTGTCTGGTTGCTCACCTCGGTACGAATCATATTGCCCTGCCTCGTCTGCGATGCTTCACCAAGCGCGGACGGTGTAGTCGGGGAGACAATACCCAGTTTCTTGGCAATGGATATTGCTTCGTCCAATTGCTTGATCCGATTCTGCCGGCGAGTTTGCAACTGCTGACGCAGAGCCTTTAGCTCGTCTTGAAGGTTTTCCTTCTTGAGTTGGTCTTTCTCTAGAAGCTTTGCAATTTTTGAATCGGTTTCAGCTTCATATGCAGCTTTCTTTGAAACGAGCTTTCTCTCGGTTTGGGCGATGCGGTTGGCGATGATTTTATTAAAGTCTGCTTCGACTTTTTCTTTTTCGCGCTTGATTACAAAGTCGGTGAAGTTGTTGACGATAGAAACGCCATCCATCCCCGACGGATATTCCGCGCCAAATTGGATCGCATCGGAAAGACTGGCGGCTTTTTTAGAGTCTATCTGCTCAACTGAAAAAGCATTCGCATTGAAACGGTCGAGCGCATCTTTTGTGGACATCCCATCGGGCTGTACCGGAGACAGCAACTCAGGATTTGCCTGGAAAAATTGCAGGCGTACATAATAGGACTCAAGCGACGAACCAACTCGTTTTAGCGCTTCTTCCGGCGCGATTTTATAGAGCCCGGACTCGTTCAGCGTGTCCAGCTCTACCAAGGCAACAGGTGTAATGTAGTTTTGGACTTTATATTGCGGTTGTGCGGTTAAAGCATAAGTCACTGCAATTGCCGTAGACAATCCGGTAAATAGCAGAATTATGCCTCTTTGCTTCCAGATATCCCGAAGGAGTGCGGGAATATCGATCTCGTGATGCTCATTCTCTGAACGTATTTTTGCAGGGAGATTCATTAAACGCTCACGTTGAAAAATTAGGTGCTGTCGGAAGCCGCGCAGTACGCTTTTGAAAAATATTTAGCAATATTTTGCATTCTCGCGTATCTAAAATCTGTCCACAAGCTATTGACAGCAAAACTGTCATATTCGTCTGAACGCTCTGTTCTCGGGCTTTCAAAGGCAACAAGGGCTCCTTGTGAACCCGAACTGAGCTGCCGGCGGGCCACACAATTGCGCTCATCTTATTCGTTTGCATCCTGTGAGATTACGTGTGTAATATTTTCCGGGGTCATGGCTATACTCATGGCTCATGTCATCACCTACGCCCACCGGGAGCACATTTATGAACGCTGTCCAGTCTCAGGGCTCGGCCCTTATCACCGGAGCTTCCTCCGGCATCGGTGCGATTTACGCCGAACGTTTGGCGTCACGCGGCTACGATTTGCTGTTGGTCGCGCGGGATGAACAGCGGCTGGAGGCTGCCGCCACCAAGCTGCGCGCGGAGCATGGCGTACAGGTAGAAGTGCTCAAGGCGGATCTCACCCACAAAGACGACGTACTCAAAGTCGAGCAGCGCCTGCGCAGCGATTCGGCCATCAGTCTGCTGGTGAACAACGCCGGGGTCGCCACCGAGGGGCTGTTGGCCAATGCCGACATGGAGCAGCTGGAGCGTCTGATCCAGCTCAACATCACGGCGGTCACCCGCCTGGCGTCGGCCGCCGCCGCGGGTTTCGCCAAGGCCGGGCGTGGCACGATCATCAATATCGCCTCGGTGGTTGCGCTGTTCCCTGAGCGTTTCAATGCCGTCTACAGCGCGAGCAAGGCCTACGTGTTGAGCCTGACGCAGTCGCTGAATGCCGAACTCGACGGCACCGGGGTCAAGGTGCAAGCGGTGTTGCCGGGCGTGACGCGTACGGAGATCTGGGAGCGCTCCGGCATCGACGCCAGTGGCATTCCGGCGGAAATGGTCATGGAAGCGGGGGAGATGGTCGATGCGGCACTGGCGGGGCTGGATCAGGGTGAGTTGATCACCATTCCCTCGCTGCCCGATGCCGGGGAGTGGCATTCATTCGTTGCCGCGCGTCAGGTGATGGCACCGAACCTGTCGCGCAGTTCGGCGGCACAACGTTACAAAAATTGATCAGGGGTAACTGCGGTATGGATCAGCGTCGAATAGTCGTTACCGGCATGGGCCTGGTGTCTCCTTTGGGAAGTGGCGTCGAAGTGGTCTGGCAGCGCTTGCTGGCCGGACGTTCCGGGCTGCGCAATTTGCCGGACGCAGTGATTGCCGATCTGCCGACGCGGGTCGGTGGTGTGGTGCCGACGCTGGAGGAGGATTCCGAAGGCGGTTTCGATCCGGATCGCGCCACGCCGCCGAAGGAGCAGAAGAAGATGGACCGCTTCATTCTGTTCGCCCTGGAAGCGGCCCGGCAGGCGCTGGAACAAGCCGCCTGGCGGCCTTCCGAAGCGGGTGATCAGGAGCGCACGGCGACCATTATCGGCTCCGGCGTCGGTGGCTTCGGCGCGATTGCCGACGCGGTACGCACCACCGACAGCCGCGGCCCGCGCCGCCTGTCGCCATTCACCATTCCCTCGTTTCTGGTCAATCTGGCCGCCGGTCATGTGTCGATTCAGCACGGCCTCAAAGGCCCGTTGGGCGCTCCGGTGACCGCCTGTGCCGCCGGGGTGCAGGCTATCGGTGATGCGGCACGCCTGATCCGCGCCGGTGAAGCGGATATCGCCATCTGTGGTGGTGCGGAGGCGTGCATTGATCGCGTCAGCCTTGCCGGATTCGCCGCGGCCAGGGCGCTGTCCAGCGGCTTCAACGATACGCCCGAGCGTGCCTCGCGGCCCTTCGACAGTGCCCGGGACGGGTTTGTCATGGGCGAGGGCGCCGGTCTGGTGGTCATCGAATCCCTTGAGCACGCCCTGGCGCGGGGTGCGCAACCGCTGGCCGAGCTGGTCGGCTATGGCACCAGCGCCGACGCCTATCACCTCACTGCCGGGCCGGAAGACGGCAGCGGTGCGCGGCGGGCCATGGCCCTGGCATTGGCGCAGGCCGGCATCACGGCGGACCAGGTGCAGCATCTCAACGCCCATGCCACCTCGACCCCGGTCGGCGATCTTGGTGAACTGGCGGCGATCAAGTCGCTGTTCGGCACGCAGAATGCGATCGCCGTGACCTCGACCAAATCCGCCACCGGACATCTGCTCGGCGCAGCCGGCGGGCTCGAAGCGATCTTCACCTTGTTGGCGATTCGCGATCAGATCGTGCCGCCGACGCTCAATCTGGACAATCCGGACCCAGCGAGCGCAGGCGTCGACATCGTGCACGGCCAGGCGCGTGCGCTGCCTATCGAGTACGCGTTGTCCAACGGCTTCGGTTTTGGCGGGGTCAATGCCAGCGTGTTGTTCAAGCGCTGGCAGGCTTAGTCCTGCGAGCGCTTCACCTGATCGCGGGTGACGTCGAGGATGCGCTGAGCCAATTCGCTGTCCGCCACGCTGCGTGACAACAGGAGGGCGCCGACCAGGGTCGACATGATGACGATGCTGCGTTCGGCGCTGTTTTCGCCTTCGAGGGTGCCGGCGATTTGCGCCAGGCGCGCGTTGAGCACGGCATCGCTGGTCGGGCTCGGCTGGCCACGCAAGCCCAGCTCCGCCGAGAGGGTTGGCAGCGGGCAGCCTTCGTGCGGAGAGGTCTGATGCCATTCGGACAGGTAGGTATCGACGAATGCCTCGAGCGGTCGTTCCTGGGCGAAGATGTTCGTGCACAGCCCGGCTACTTGCTCGCCCGCGGCCTGCAAGGCCTTTTCCACCAGTTCGTCCTTGGACTTGAAGTGCGAATAGAAACCGCCATGGGTCAGGCCGAGCGCCTTCATCAGCGGCTGCAGGCCGGTCGCACCGATGCCGTCCTTGCGGAATCGCTCGGAGGCTTCCTTGATGATGCGCTGATGGGTCTGGGCTTTATGATCCTGCGAATAACGCATTGGAAACTCTCCGCAACAAGGTTGCCATCTTACCCAATGGAAATGGTATGGTGACTGTACTTCTACTTCTAAAAAGCATGCAGATGCGTCCAACTGGGTCGTAACGCCGAGAAAAGTTGGCATGGATAGTGGTTGCTCGTTTCGCACCCACCAGCGAGGAAGCGCCCCATGTACAAAGACTATCCGGCGGCCTATCAAGTCAGCAAAGGCTCGGCATTGCAGGTCGACACCGCGTTCTACGAGCGGATTCGCGCTGAGAAGAGCGCGCGCACGCTGATCGAACAGTTCGAGGTGCCGATCCGCACCGGCCGCGCCTGGCACGTGCCGGCCGGGCATGTGTTTCGTGTCACCACACCGGTGGGGCCGCAGGTGGGCGACTTCAATGTGTGGAATGCCCACGATCCGCGCGAGCGCCTATGGGCGGCGCGTACCCGCCAGTTACAGGGCGCGCACGTCAGCACCCACGGTCGCTTGTGGTCGAACCTGCCGTTCCTGCGGCCGCTGGTGACCATCACCGATGACAGTCTCGCCGCCTACGGCATCGACGAGCACGGCGCACGCCTGCATGACTTGCTCGGCACCCGTTGTGATCCGTATGTGAACAAAATGCTCACCGGCGAAGACTTCCACCACCACTGCCATTCCAACCTGACCCGCGCCGTGCTGCCCCATGGCCTGACCGAGTTCGATGTGCATGACGTGTTGAATATCTTCCAGTGCACCGGCCTCAATCACGACGGCCTGTACTTCATGAAGGCCTGTCCGGCGCAGAAGGGCGACTACCTGGAGTTTTTCGCCGAAATCGACTTGCTGTGCGCCTTGTCGACCTGCCCCGGCGGCGACCTGTCGCTGGCGATGTGGGGGCCGGACGCGCAGGATCCGCTGGCCGTATGCCGGCCGCTGGGTGTGGAGATCTATCGCCTGGAGGACGCTCTGCTCGATGGCTGGAGCCAGCCGGAGCGTGCCGCCTACAAGGGTTTGCACGGCCTGCACGTGGCCAAGGCCGCTTGGGAACAGTAGCTGTGGAAAACAAAACCCCGCCGGGCAGGCGGAGTTTGTTGTTCAGCGGTCCTGCCCGTCCTGGGCATCCGCTTCGGCATTGCGTTCAGCGACGCGGCGCCGCTGCTCATCGGTCAGTTCAACCTTGTTGGCGGTGTCGCGCAACATCATCAGTCCGCCAACGATCGAGCCGATTGCAACGACCAGAATCAACCAGGCATACCAGGGCATAACGGCTCTCCTTAATGGCAGCTCGGCGAGCGAGGGTTTCGCCAGCGACGCTGCATACCACTTTGAGCGAAGTGAGTTCGCAGTGGTTCCATTCTAGGCCCGATATCCCCGGTGTACCCGAAATCCCTGTAGGAGCTGCCGAAGGCTGCGATCTTTTGACTTTGCTTTTTCAAAAACAAGATCAAAAGATCGCAACCTTCGGCAGCTCCTACATGATGGGTTATCGCCCCGTCAGCATCGCATCGGCCGGCGCATCAGCGCGCAGTTGCCCGGTGAGCAGGAAGTAACCGAAGCCGACTGCCATGAAGCTGAGGAAAATCAGCCCGATCAGTGTGTTGAACCAAGCCATGGCAATCAGGCAAACCACCGCCAGCACCAGCGCGATCAACGGAATCAGCGGATAGCATGGCGCACGGAAAGTCCGCTCGAGATTGGGTTCGGATTTACGCAATTTGAACAAGCTGAGCATGCTCATGATGTACATCACGATCGCGCCAAACACGGCCATGGTGATCATCGCCGCGGTGAGGGTCATCCCGCCGAGATTGATCAGACCGTCGCTGTAGATGGCGGCGATGCCAATGATGCCGCCGGCAATGATCGCCTGGTGTGGGGTCTGGAAGCGCGAGAGTTTCGCCAGCGACGCCGGCAGGTAACCGGCGCGGGCGAGGGCGAAGAACTGCCGCGAGTAGCCGAGGATGATCCCGTGGAAGCTCGCCACCAGACCGAACAGACCGA
>Ga0213823_1000620_pt1 | contig 27428 bp, 19 predicted proteins | sample MC6MC0907MG_FD_179887 | JGI IMG/M metagenome (GOLD analysis project Ga0213823, IMG submission 179887) | Enriched soil aggregate microbial communities from Iowa State University, Ames, United States - MC6-MC0907-MG | ecosystem: Environmental > Terrestrial > Soil > Unclassified | place: USA: Iowa...
TCGCTGTAGCTGAACTGCTGGACGCGTCCCTGTGGGTCAGTCAGGCAGACCATGCTACCGTGGTCGTCGTAAGCCCACTGCCAGATCTGTTCGCCCGGAGCGGTCAGGCGAGTTAGCTGCCCGGTGGCGTTATACTCATACCAGAGGCTGTAGCCACCGGGGAGGGCAACATGGCTGATATCGCCTTCATCGTTATAGTCGTATTCGGTCGTGCGACCCAGGGCATCGGTGCGGGACTGAAGTTGCGTATTCTCCCAGACCGTAATTTCTTCCCGGCCCAGCGGGTCGACAGCTCGGGTGACCAGGCCATCTTCGTTATACCAGTAACGGGTTTCGCCGCCTTCCGCATCCACGTAGGTGGTGCAAGACTCTTCATCCTGATAGATAAATCGGTCGTCGTAATAGCCTTCGGTGGACAGCGTACTGATGGCACGGCCCTGTGCGTCATAACAGATATCCACGCAGGTTTTATCCGTATCCCGCCAGCGGGTCATGTATCCTTCGGCAGAGTATTCATGCCATAAATGGGTGAACTGGAAGGTGTCGCATTCCGCCAGATAGCCATTGGTGTCATAGCGACAGGTAACGAGACGCTGGTGTTGAGGGGTCACCAGGTCAATGCTCATCAGCTGTTGATGTTGCCACTCGAGGGCGAGCGTGTAGCCGTCGCTGCGGCGGATCTCGGTCAGCAGGCCATCGGTGCGGAGAAAATCAATTCGGTTGCCGTAATTATCCGTTAGAGCGGAGAGTAACCAGAGGTCATCAGCAGCGGGGGAAAAAAACTGCGTCTGCTGCGTGCGACGGTCAAAGACAGTCAGTTCACTCCGCATATCACCGGAAAGTCGATAACGGGACTGGCGGGAGTTTACTGCGGCATGAAAAAGTCCGTCCTGTGGGATGGGATAGTAAAGTACGGAACCCTGGTGATCGGAAAAATGAAGATTTTTATCATGGACAGTCAGAGAAGATGACCAGTCATCAGCCCATTTATCGCCAAACAGTCCGGAGGTAGTGGTGCGAGAACGATAGAGTCGCGTGAGATTCAGGGGCAAGGCTCCCGGCAAGGCCAATACGCTGTGATGTTGGATAAAATCACCGCTGCCTACATCTACTGGATCGCCCTTACGTGTGCATAATGAAAATTCTGGAGTATGACCTTCACCTTTGTTGGCTACTGTTTCTCCTTTAATGATGGCTCCATCCATATCTGCGCCACCCGCTGTTCTTAGCGCATAAGCCATGAATAGACTTTGAGCGGCTGTCATCAACGCTCTGTTCTCCGGTGTATCCATGGCATTAAAGGTATCGAGCGCTTCACCTCCAATTTGCTCGGCCATATTTCGGGCAGCTTCCGGGGTGGTGTTGTAATAACTGGAACCATTGAGCATTCCGCCGATGGCCTGGCTGTTCATCACATTGTCTGGAGTGTGATCGACAAAAATGTCCTTCACGGCCTTTGCGGAATCAGCCATATCCTGCGTTGCCAGGCGTCGGGAATTTGCCTCATATTGATATGCCTTAAACAAGGCATTCATGAAACTCTGCTCATCTGGTGTTTCGGGTTTGACTTCCGGGTCTGCTTCACTCGCCATAACATTGGCCGCAGGAGGTTGGCCTATAATGATCCCGGTCGTATTTCGCGCGTTCATCCAGAACATATCATTGTGCCTGAGAACGAGTTTCCCCCCTGCGCGTACGGTAGTACTTGACTCCAGTGGTTCACAGATATCGCCAACCGTACCGCTTTGAACTCCTTTAGCGACTCCAGCCTCATCTCCTTTGGTAGAGGGGACAAAGCTCTGCTCCAGAACCACAACTGGACATCCGTTAGCGTTAACTGACGGTACGACGAGTACGGCATTTCCCAGATTTGCTGTTACTGGATAGGGGATGGGCGGCGTGGAGGGACCAATCGGGGTTTTACACACATCTGGACTGACACTGACCACTATCCATGTTCCATCCTGGCGGGCCATATAATTCCGGGCCATGATTATTCTCCTGAGATACTGTAACGGGCTTCCATGACCCGAACCGCTGAATTGGATGGCAGTAGATATCGCCAGGTCTGTGCTACGGTGAGCTCCTGGGTGTCAATGTGTAAGGTGTCAACCCACATCCTCTGCGGCACCCACGCGCCGGTATGCATTCGCAGCAAAATAACGGCCTGGTTTGCAGGCAACGTGAAGGTTATATCGCCATTCGGATGCAGCCCATTAAGGGTGATTGTCATACCCTGCGTGGGGTAAGGTATTTGCTGGTCATGAGGAGCGTTGTTCCAGTAACCGAATTCAAAATCATTTGGCAGGGCAGGGTGCTGCGTTTCCAGCCACGCCTGATCGTAGGTACCTGCCAGTGCGAGTCGTGGCAACCACGTACGCCCAACAGCGTTAAAACCAGTAGGCTGAAATTCTTGAGCAAACCAGTCGGCTTTTCCGTCCAGACAGGCCATAAAATGGCTAAGGGTAAACGGGCTATCCAGCCTCATAATGCGTGGGGCTTCTATCTGCTGAATGTCAGCGGCGCGCAGATACCACGCCTGGGTATATCCCATTCCCAATGGATTCGACAGGCAGGCAGTGTGTGCCAGCGGAGGATATTTCTGGTCTGGGTGGGTACGTCGCTGCTCCTCATTTAGGTGATATTTTTCTGGGATGCGCTCGGCGAAATTGCTGTCAGTATCCACCCAGCATTCACCGCCAAATGCAAAGCGGTAGTCCAGCGGTAGTGAGTTGAATGGCTCTGGTTCTGTTTCGTACCATTGCCCGGTTAAAGCCTGGCGCTGGTAGAAACGCCGACCCGTCACCCGTAGTTTCTTATCTAATACAATGTCACCTGACGATGCGCGTATTAGTACTCCTGCCGTCATTTCAGAGGCAGGAATTCCGTCTGGGGTGTGGGCCGTTCCGTTAATGATGATGTCGCAAGCGGGTTTCAGGGGGGCGAGGTCACTCTCGCGCAGGACAGGGGAGCAGTTCATTTCACCGGCAAACTCATCTTCGATGCATAATGGCATCGGTGGGTTTTCCATTAATTGCGTCTGCCACTGACCATTATCATCCTGGACAAGCCGGAAGCCGGTTTTCATGGCGACGACACGATGACGTTCGTTATGCTTGTCGTCCATCGCATATTCCATTACTGAAAACGGCGTCAGATTACGAAATTCCATTTTCGTGCCTCAGTTGAGATTGACGTCTTTACCTTTGATTTGAACAATGCCGCCGGCAGTGAAATCAAATTCCGTGCCGGAGATCGTCACTTTTCCACCTTGTTCAAGGGTGATGGAACTGGCTCCACAAATCAGTTCGATTTTCTCGCCTGATTTGATGGTGGTGATTTTCGCGACATCGAGGGTGTAGTTTTGCTGAACAGTCACGGACTGATCTTTTTTGACGGTCGCGGTGTCGCTGCCGGTGATTGTGGCTGTTTGGTCGCCACCGACGCTTTTTTCACGATCCTGCGTGACATTTAGCGTCTGCTTGTTCTGCACGGTAATCGTCTGATCATGGGCGACGGTGACCTTTTGATCGTGTCCACCTTCATTTTTGCCACCCACATTTATCGTCTGTCCGACGCCTACGGTGACAGTCTGGTTATTGGATACGGTTTCAGTGTGATCGTGATTAACCGTCGTCGTTCGGTCATGCAGCACCTCTGTTTGCATGTCCTTTTGCGCGTGCATATAGAGCTGCTCTTTCCCTGTCGCATCCTCAAAACGCAGTTCATTGAAACCTTCACCTTTGTAGGTTTTTGAGCGGATGGTCATCTGCGTTTTCGTACCTGGCAGGCCGCCAGGAGAGCGGTTATCCTGGTGATAGGTTCGACCCATAATGATAGGTTGGTCAGGATCACCATTCAGGAAATCAACAATGACTTCCTGGTTGATGCGCGGAATGGCAAGGTTGCCAAATCCGGTACCGGCCCATGCCTGCGACACGCGTACCCAGCATGAACTGCTCTCATTCTTAGGGTTATATCTGTCCCAGTGAAACTTCACGCGGACACGTCCATGCTCATCGCAGAAGATTTCTTCACCAGCAGGGCCAGTGACGATCGCACTTTGTGGGCCATCGACTTTGGGTTTAGGCAGGGGACGGGGCCGCCAGGTTCGGTCAGCAGGGATGACCGAAAATTGATTCGTCAATGTGGTGCCTGTGCCTGAACTCCCATGCAATGCCTGTGGCTGTTGGCCCACCAGCGTGCTTCTGATCACCTGCCATTCTCGGTTGAGGGTTTCCTGAGGATGGTTTTTGAGAATAAAGCGAGTTCCTGGCCACAAATTGGGTGAGTTACTGATCCCTCCGGCAGTCTCAGAGCTATTACGAAAACCATCCAATTGATAGCGACTAAAATCCTGTCCGTGCTGCTCATCCTTAAAACGACCAGGGTAATCATAAACTTCATATTGCGTGAGCTGATTATTCAGGTTTTCGCCTTGTTGATTAAACGTTCCCTCCCAGTCGGGTACTTTGAATGTATAATCTTTACTTACGACTGATGAGGCACGTACTCCTGCATCGTATTGAAATGCACTGATACACTCACTATTCACTTCTGTAGTTATATTCGGATTGAAGATAATCGTGTCGTTGAGTGGGGACAGGCCAGCAATATCATCGCATAACATCAATTTTTGATTAGGTTCATCTGGTGCGTGTTTATCATAAAAGAAGATCCCTTCTTCCGCCCAAAGGCGTGATAAAAATGCCAGATCGTTTTCACCGTATTGAACACAGAATTCACGAGAAGAGTGGCCAGCATTAAAAGAGGGTGCCCAGTCGATAACACCGTTCTCACTGAGAAGTGTTGATGAAATAGCTTCAATATCTTGTTGCTGAAATATGCGGAAATTCTGCCGTAGTCCACAGCGCCAGAGTGGCGGCTGAATACAAAAATGATACAGCATCTGCCAGCGATTATTTTCTTTCATCCCAAAACTTGAAACTACTCCAGTGACATAACGCAGCGCCTCTGACCCCTGCCAAATAGTGAGGGTGACTTTTTTTTCTAGTAGGTTGTTTGCTTCCTGATTGAAGGATTTGCTGGCAACATCTACATCCAACATAAATGGAAAAGAAAGACGTTGTTTCAACCAGAAACTCACGACTGCAAATGTTTCAGAAGGTTGTCCATCCACGTCAAACGTAAAACGCAGTCCTTTTAATGACATATCTGTCTCCCTTTCAAATAAATTTCTACAATAACTATGAATAGAGCGGGGTAAATTCGTCGCGTTTTGAAATGCATTGATGAAGTGTAAGGTTTGTAACTGTGTTATTTAGCATTAATCTTTGTTTGATGCTGGGTTAATAATTTTATATTTATTGTGTTATAGTTGTTTTATGATGGGATTTAACTGTACAGCTTTCTTGCGATGATGTAAGGAAGTGAACTAATCCATGCTAATCCAAAAGAAATGTAATAGAGTGGGATATTATTACCAAGGTCTATATCCCAAAAAGGTATTCTTCCAAAGTTAAAAACGTAGAAGTGAAAAAAAGGTAATATTGTCGATGTTGTTATGGCATAAAAATGATGTGTTGTCTTTTTGGACTTTAATAATATTTTTATGACAGTGAAATTAATATGCAACACTAGGCATGATAGAGCAATATATAAAATGTTTAACTTATATCCTGCAGCCTCAATGATAACTTCCATTAATATGCCCTCCATTGACCCACTACGGTATTTATATCACCGGTGATCTCTATAAATAAATCGCCAGGGCCCATAAGAGTAATTCCCATCTTTTTTATACCCCATAGCAAATCTGCGTTAATGTAACGGTAAAGTCTCTGTGCTTCTTCTGGTAATTTATACTCAAGTAAACCATTCATCGATAATGCCACGTCAACAAAAGTATAAATAACATCGGAATCTTTAATATCTATTCCAAAAAAATCTCCTGCTTCTTCGTACATAAAGCGTACTGGACCGGTACAGCTCTCTCGATAAAGCAAGTAATAACCATTTTCAATAAGGTTGTTAACCCCGTGAGCTGTTAGTAATGTTCCTGGGATCGCTCCGGCACCAGTGCTAATCATTCCAACACCAGTGACAATCTGTAAGCCCCCTGCAATAAATCCCGCCCCTGCAATAAATAGATCAACATTAATAGTTTCTCTTCCACCGCTTCCTCTGACTTTCTCTTGGCTTATAGGGCGAAGGATAATGGCTTGCCTAACCTGATTTTTCTCTAGTTCATCGTCTTGTTTTCTTAGTGATGTTATTTCATGCTCCAGAGCTTCTCTTGCCTCGGATTGTGATAGTTTCCCAGAAAATAAATCACTATCAATCTGTGAGGAAAAATTAATGGTATCACTGATAAAATCGTCTTTTGCAAGACTCCATTTCATGTACTTATTTGCAACATAATTCATTACTTGAATAAGTTCATTTTGTTTTTCCATAATGATCATTGTGACTTGTCCCCTATTTTATATGGATAAAAAGAATTTGTGCATAATGTAGTTAATGCAATATCGCATGCTACATGTGTAAGAGTATTTTTAATAAACTGATATCTACTGAAGATGACCATATTTATAGCTAGGGGTATCAAGTGGTATTACAAATTTTCGCTTGTCGCAAGGAACGTGGAAATACATTTCCTGCCCACCACCGGTTTTGACATGTTTGTTGTCAAGCTAAAAATTATTTATCGTTTGAGAGAATACCAACTGCTTTATGCATTAGCACTAATAAGAATTCTGTTGAATTTTTTATTATTTAGTTATCCTAATTCACTTTAGCACCCAGTTGTGAGTTTGAGATATTTTTATGTGTAAGCTGTATTTTTGCATTTTTTAAGCTCACTGAATTTAAAAAATTGAAAATGCATATTTTTGAGCATTGAGAAACGATAATGCGACTACACGCCCCGTTAAAAAATCGAGGGATCGTTATTGTCCATTATGTTTTTATTCAGTGTTTTGACTGTATTTAAATCCCGCAATATCCAGTCATGTTAAATTTTTTAACTCTATTTTTGATGTTAATAGAAATGATGGATTCAATGTTGGTTCCTTCAGGGTTCATTTCTGACTCTTTAACTTCAGTATGTTTTGAGATTATATAAAATTGTGAGTTTTGAAATGTTATACCATTTTTGTCTGACGGTACTTCTTTAAGTATGTTTATTTTGTTATTGATTTTCATAATGGCTGAGTATTTACAGATTTCTCCGCCGACAGGACAAATACTTCCTTCCACATAGTTGTAATAATCATCTTTCTTATTGTCGTAGAGGCTGAGAGTGCAAGCTGGATGCCCTAGATCAGGAATTTCATCCACTTTAAAACTATTCACGATAAGGTCATCTAAAGAATATACTTCGGGTTCATTTGCAATGCAGTAAAAAGGAGCCAGCACGAACAGGGCGACAAATAACACTATATTTTTGAACATAGATACCAGGCGTTAAGATTTAAAGGCTAAATGTGTTTTATCAAATAGTACGGTAAGGCGCTGGGCTTTTTATATCGAAACGTCTTCGTTAGGCTTTCTCTATCCCAGTTAATCGTTGATGCTTCATTTTTACAACACTCAAGAAACAACATAGACGAGTCACTTTGTAACAGCTCTTCTGGCAATTAACTGCTTTTTTACAAACTATCCGCTCAAGTATGAACTACTCGAAATTTCTCCATGTTGAAAGTGCTGTTTCACTTGTCTTTAAGCACGCTACCGCCAAAGTCTCCGGCATCCGCCATCTCCCAAAAAGCGTTTCTTATTACTGACAACCATTTTTGAGATGCAATACAAAAACAGCATCCGGTCCCTAAGAACCGGATGCTGGGTATCAACTTATGCTTCCAGCGGTGCACGCCAGTCATCAGCACCAGAAGTGCCAGACTTAACGTGCTCCCACTCGATTTTACGGTAGGCGAGGGAAACCTTAATCAGTTGGGTAAACTCGCGCTTCTCCGCGTCCTGGCAGTGAGGCATAGTGCAGTCGATATCCACAATGGTAGAATCGGTCAGGCGAGTGGTGAAGAAGTGTTCCTGCTTGCCTTCCACTGAGGTACGCCACCAGTGCAACTCGGTGGTTGGCAGCATTTCGCCGGAAGCCAGCGCGTTATACAGTAAAGGTACAGCTTTGTTCAGTGCCACGGTAAAGATGAACGGCTTGTGGGCACGTTGACCAGATGGCTGGCCGGACTGAGGGTCGGTAGGGACAGTCACGTTATGATGAAATTCTTGTACCAGCATCTCATCTTCGTGGCCCTGCACGTAAATGTTACCAACCGAAGGGGCAGTAAATGCACCTGCGGTAATATTTCCCTGGGTCTGACCCGTGATTGAGATGTAACACGGTGTAGGCATTTTTAAACTCCTTGTTAATGTATAAATGACTGCTGACAATCACCTGCCGTTAGTCCTCGACAGGCAAATTTTGAAACGGCTCTTACCCGACATCTGTCATGTTCGTACATCCCTGCTACCGGCGATGCAAATAAGTAGTAGCCATCAAATAATGTTTAGCTATGTTTAATTCATTATTTTGATTATATGGTTTATCGCTGTGTATAATTCTTTAGTATATTTCGTTGCGATGAAATTAATGAGCAGATTGAATCATGGGCAATGGTAAGTCAATCTCTTGGTTTATTTTGTTGTTGGGCTTTTATAAGGCGATTCTTAAGTTTTACAAACATCTTAATTAATTCATGAATGTATTTAATATCAATCATTTAGCGTAATTATAAATATGAGTTGCACAGTGAAAATCTATTATCTATTAGGTTGTGCTCTTACGCTTCGCATTGTATCTTGAACCTTTGTAGCACGCATTTTATATCTGGCATATAGAGCAGTATTATCCGGAATCGAAGTATTTTGGGAATGTTGTTTTCGCGTAGGATATGGGTTGATAAGGCGTTTCAATCTATTTAACCGCCACTTCGGCGGCATTTCCGGTGTTTTTAGTGGTGCGGAATATGCTGCATTGATGGCCTGGTCGATAATCTGAAGGACTATTTTTTATGAGCAGCCAAAAAAATGACGGCAGCATCGCTCCACGGGAGCGCATTAATATTAAATTCACCCCCAAAACAGGCTCCCAGACAGCTGAAGTTGAGCTGCCGCTTAACCTGCTGGTCACCGGTAATCTGACAGGCGGTGCGGATGAGACGCCGCTTGATGAGCGGCAGCCTGTTGCCATCAATCGTAACAATTTCAATGCGGTGTTAGAGCAAGCAGGTATTGGCCGTGAGTTCGCCGTTCCCTCCACGCTCAGTGAAAATCACGATGAGCGCATGGGCGTCAGGCTGAAAGTGAAATCACTATCCGATCTCGCACCTGACAACATTGCTGCCCAGATACCTGAAATGCGAAAAATGCTTGAGCTACGCGAGGCCCTGGTGGCGTTACGCGGCCCAATGGGAAATATCCCGGCTTTCCGCGCGCAGCTAAAAGCTTTACTGGATAACGAACAAAGCCGTGAACAACTGATTGCGGAACTGGGCATCGCAGGTCGGAAATAACTTTGTACAAGGATTTCACTATGTCAGATATCACCTTACCGGAAGCCTCTGCTTCCTCTGTACAGGTCGCCGCGCCCACATTGTTGGATGACATCATGGCGCAGACCCGTTTCAAGCCGGAGTCAGAAAGTTACGATATTGCGCGCCAGGGCGTAACAGCCTTTATTACGGCTCTTCTACAGAATGATGAAGAGGCCGAATCCGTCGATATCCTGGCCGTCAACGGCATGATTGCTGATATTGATGAGCGCATGGGGCGTCAGATGGATGTGATCCTGCATGCGCCAGAGTTTCAGGAACTGGAGTCGTTTCTGCGCTCACTGAAACTCCTTGTGGATCATGCCGATCCACGGGAAAACATCAAAATTCATCTACTGCACGTCACAAAAGAAGAGTTGCTGGACGATTTTTCGTTTGCGCCGGAAATTACCCAGTCTGGTTTCTACCGCCACGTTTACTCCAGTGGTTTCGGGCAGTTTGGCGGCGAGCCTGTCGCGGCGGTTATCGGCAACTATAGCTTCGATAACACGACGGCCGATATGAAGCTGCTGCAATACATCAGCGCCGTTAGCGCAATGGCGCACAGTCCATTCCTCTCATCCGTTTCTCCGACATTTTTCGGACTTGATTCGTTTACCGAACTGCCTGGGATAAAGGATGTTGCGGCCATTTTTGAAGGGCCGGCATACACCAAATGGCGATCGCTGCGTGAATCAGAAGATGCCCGAAATCTTGGTCTGACGGCACCGCGCTTTTTGCTGCGACATCCTTATGTCCCGAATGAAAATCCCATCAAAAGCTTTAACTACCACGAAGATGTCAGCAAGAGCCACGAGCACTATCTTTGGGGTAACACGGCGTTTCTTCTGGCCGCTAACATGGCGGAGAGTTTTGCATCGACCCGCTGGTGTCCGAATATCGTTGGCCCACAAAGCGGCGGCGCGGTGAAAGATTTACCGGTGCATCTGTATGAAGCCATGGGGCAACTTCAGGCAAAAGTGCCGACCGAAATTCTCATTACCGACCGTCGTGAATACGAACTGGCAGAGCAGGGGTTCATTACGCTAACGATGCGTAAAGGTTCTGATAACGCTGCCTTTTTCTCGGCTAATTCAGTTCAGAAACCAAAGGTATTCCCTAATACAGTGGAAGGAAAGGAAGCGGAAACTAACTATAAGTTAGGAACACAGCTGCCTTACCTGTTTGTTATCAACAGACTGGCTCATTACATCAAAGTGCTTCAGCGCGAGCAGCTCGGCTCATGGAAAGAACGTGGCGACCTCGAGCGTGAACTCAATACCTGGATTCGCCAGTACGTGGCCGATCAGGAAAATCCGCCATCTGAAGTTCGCAGTCGCAAACCGCTGCGTCAGGCGAAAATTGAGGTATCGGATGTGGAAGGGGAGCCGGGCTGGTACCAGGTGGCGCTTAGCGTGCGTCCGCATTTCAAATACATGGGAGCATCGTTTGAGCTGTCATTAGTCGGCCGCTTAGACAGGGATTAAGCACCATGATAATGGAACGGGAATCTGGGGGCAGTTTGTTTGAGCGTATCCGCGAGGCGGCGAATCCACCTCTGCGCCAGCGACCTAAGGCGTCGCTGCTGAATTCGGTGCGCGATACCCTTCGTAACGTCCTCAATACCCGTTCCGGCAGTTGTTACGGTTCGCCGGATCTGGGGATTGATGATTTTAATAGTCAATCCCCCGATTCGTTGAACATTCGCGACTGGATGGTCAAGGCCATCAGGGAGTCTATTTTGGGCTATGAACCGCGGATTTCGGATGTGGTAGTGGCGGCCATCGCAGAGGATGCCTGCCTGCCGCTGGAACTGCGGTTTCATATTGTGGCAACGATAGATTTCAGCAGCAGCCAGGATGTCCTGGAATTTGACATCCTGCTGGATAACCACCGGCACTGGAAAGTGGAGTAACCCGATGGCCTTTGAAGAGCGTTACTACCGCGAAGAGCTGGATTATCTGCGTCAGCTCGGCAAATTGCTGGCACAGGAGAAACCCTACCTGGCTCGCTTTTTGGCCGAGAAAGAGGGCGATCCGGATGTGGAACGCTTGCTGGAAGCGTTCGCCTTCCTCTCAGGTGGCCTGCGGCAAAAGCTTGAAGATGAATTCCCCGAGTTCACGCATGGACTCATCAACATGCTGTGGCCAAATTATCTGCGTCCGGTGCCGGCGATGACGGTCATTGAATATCAGCCCCGTAAAGAGCTGCAAACATTCGTTCAGGTTTGCCGCGATGAGTTGATTAAAACCGGAAAGAGTGACCGCTCGAAGACTGGTGCTCAGGGCGCACTGACCATCGGAGAGAATACCTCGTTGCCGGTTTGTCATTTCACTCTGGCACGCGATACCTGGCTACAGCCTCTCTTGGTTCAGGATGTGAGAAACACCAGCAGCCTAAAAGCAGGTGCCATTGAGATTGATTTTTTCACCGAAGGCAACATTTCTCCCCGCGCGATTGATCTGAATAAACTGACTTTTTGGTTGGGTAATGAAGACGACTACACCCGCCATCAGCTCTATTTATGGTTCAGTGAACATCTGGTGGATGCCGAACTGGTTGCCGGTGAGCGGCGTTTAGCGTTATCGGATCTGTGGCTTGAGGCCGCCGGGTTTGAACCAGAAGATGCGCTGTTGCCATGGCCGAAAAACGTTCATGTCGGTTACCGGGTACTGCAGGAGTATTTCTGTTATCCGGAGAGCTTTTTCTTCTTCCACGTGAAGGATGCCGCGCCACTGCCAGACGATTTTCCGGTCGGTGCGTTTACGCTACGCCTGCATTTTAATCTGCCACTACCGGCAGATATCAAGCTGCGCAAGGCTTCTTTACGTCCCTATTGTACGCCTGCGGTCAATCTTTTCGCGCACCACTCTGAACCTGTCAGACCGGATGACAGTGCGCCGCAGTACCCGTTGCGCGCCAGTCAACAGAACCCGGAATCCTATGATATTTTCCAGATAACCTCGGTTTCGAGCAAAGAGAGCGGTTCCGGACAGAGCAGAAAGTTTCGCCTCTGGCCTGAGTTTGAAGGATTTCAGCACCAGATAGAGTACAACCGTCAGCGTGAAGTCGTTTACTGGCACCATCGAACAAAAACGTCATTATTTCATCAAGGTCTGGAGCATTCGATTGCATTTGTTCACGCGAACGGAGACATACCAGAACACACCCGACTGGATGGCGAAGTTTTCACGGCCTCGCTTGTCTGCACCAATCGCATGTTACCTGCGTCGTTGCATATCGGTGATATCTGCGAGGCCGTTAATAAGAATCCGGCCGTTGCGTCCTTCAGTAATGTGATGCGGCCAACCCGTCCGCTTTATCCGATGACGGACGGCAATATGCACTGGTCGCTGATCTCCTGCATGAATCTGAACTATCTCTCGCTGCTGGACAGGGAAGCGTTGATTCAGGTTCTGCGCACGTTTGATTTACCCGGTATTCACCACCCGCAGCAGGCCCGACTCTCTTCGCAGAAACTGGATGCTATTGAAAAAATGGCGTCCCGTCCGGTTGACCGCCTGTTTAAGGGCGTGCCGGTTCGAGGGTTGTCCACCACGCTGTGGATAAATCCGGCCCCCTTTGTCTGTGAAGGTGAAATCTATCTGCTGGGGACGGTGCTGTCCTATTTCTTTGCGCTGTATGCCAGCATCAATTCGTTTCACTGCCTCAAAATTATCAACACCGAAAGTCAGGAGTCCTGGGAATGGCAACATACCGGCCAGCACGCCCTGATGTAAGGGAAACAGCAAATCTCCCGGATGTGCGCGGGACAAACTTTTTTGTGCTGATGGAATCGCTGTATCGGCGGTATGGCGGTACGGACCAGGAGCCATCCTTGCGTACGGAGCCGGAACAGGAAGTGGCGCTGTTCAAATCCGATGCCAGTATTGCTTTCCCTGGAAGTGACCTGAGCACGCTCAGTCGTAACGAGACCGGGCAGTTCAACCTGACGACCAAATTCCTGGGTTTCTCCGGTAGCCAGTCGCCACTGCCCGGGTACTACCTGGACAGAATGGCGCAGGAGTCGGCACAGAATGAAGAGGGGCTGAAAGAGTTTCTCGATCTGTTCAGCCATCGATGGACGCAGTTTGCTTATCACGCCTGGCGTAAGTACCGCTATTACATCTGTTTTCGTAACGGTGGCACAGACACTTTTTCGCAGCGTATGTATGCCCTTGTAGGGCTGGGCAATCCCAGTGTGCGCGCCAGGCTTGCCATCAACCATAGCAAGATGCTGGCCTACGCCGGGATACTTGCTACACCGGGGCGTTCACCGGATGTGGTGTGCAATCTGGTCTCTCACTGTTTTGATCTGCCGGAGGTCCGTATTGAGAGCTGGCAGCTGCGCAAAGTGCCTGTCGATCCTGCCCAGCAGAATCGGCTGGGTGTGCGAAATCCCAAAAATAGAACCGCCGGATATGTGCCGGGGCGCTCAGTCATCGGTGTCAATTTTACCCTCGGAGCCAGAGTGCCCAATCGCAGCGGAAAATTTCTTCTGCGGATCAGCAATCTCTCGATGGAGCGTTATCTCTCATTTTTGCCGGACGGTGGAAATCACCAGGCATTGACGATGTTTGTCTCTTTTTTACTGCGCGATCAGTTCGCCTGGGATTTGCGTCTGGATCTGGCTCCCGAGCAGGCGAAAGGCATGTTATTAGGCGACAGCGCCCGTTCCTGTATCGGGCACACGGCGTTTATCGGACAGCCGAAAGTGCCGCCCTCTATCACCCTTCATATCAGGGATTAATTTTATGGAATCGCATATGGCTGAGGAGAAAAAGCACTTTTCCGTGCTGTCACTCACGTTGCAGGTCATGAACGGCAATGAGCTGGAGAGCGGAAGGGCTGCAAAATGCCTGTTTTCTGCCGAGGGCGGAGATATCGGCCACGCTACGGCGTGCCGCTGGCCAGTACAGGATCGAGCAGGATCTATCGCTGGCCGTGCCTGCGAAGTGGTTCTCCATGATGGCACCTTCTGTCTTCGTAGCCTGATGCCAGGGTTGATGATCAATCTGGCTCCGGTGTCCGTGGATTCTGGATTAGTGCGGTTGCGTCAGGGCGATGAGATTGGACTTGGGGCGCTGGCATTAAAAGTGTTCCTCCATGAAGGAAAACTCGTCAGCTATAGCGAGCAGATGGCCGCCCCGGAAACCATCGTGGCTAACCGCGATCGCCTGGCTGATGCGCTGCTCACCACTGACGGGCAACCGACGTATCCGGGAATGCCTCACCGACATCAGCTCGCAGACACTGTGGTGAACGGCTTTTCTACCGATCCTCTTCAGGCGTTGCAAACAGAAAGTCTGACCACTGCGGGTGATCTGCTGTCGGGATCGGCTCCTCTCCGAACCACCGCCACGCTTTCCGCTCCGCCCAGTAATAGCGGGCTGGAAAATCAGTTTATGGATCTGCCACCGATGTATGCCGATTCTCACGAGAGTCATGATGAAGCGGGCGCGCAAGGTGAAATGACACATCGCCATCTCGCCGTCACGCCGCTTATGCGTGGGCTAGGCTGCTCGCTTTCTGTGCGTAATTCACAGGAGGCGGATGATTTTTTGGAAGAGACTGGGAGGACATTGCAGGCCGCAATACAAGGGCTGCTTGAGCTTCAACATCAACGTAACAGCCTGTCTGACAAGCATCTGCGTCCGCTGGAAGATAACCCGTTGCGTCTGAATATGGACTACACCACGGCGCTGGATGTGATGTTTGCCGAGGGTAAAAGCCCGGTTCACCTTGCTGCTCCTGCCGCAGTACGCGAAAGCCTGCGCAACATTCGCCACCATGAAGAAGCCAATCGCGGGGCGATTATCGAATCTCTGCGTGTCCTGCTGGACGCCTTTTCTCCCCAGAGCCTGATGCGCCGTTTTGTTCAGTATCGTCGCAGCCATGAATTGCGCCAGCCGCTGGACGATGCCGGCGCATGGCAGATGTATAGCCATTACTACGATGAACTGGCGTCCAGCCGTCAGCAGGGTTTCGAGATGCTGTTTAACGAAGTGTATGCCCAGGTCTATGACCGGGTGTTGAGAGAGAAGCAACGGGAGTCGGAAGCATGATCAGGAGGGCGTTTCTGGCCTGCGTTCTGATGAGCGCGGTTTTAACTGGCTGCGAAACGGCGAAAAAACTCGGCCAGGTGATCAGTAATCCGGATATTCAGGTCGGAAAGCAGGCGGTACAACCGTCGGAGGTGACCGTCACGCTTCTCACTGAACCGGATACCAATACCAACGCAGAGGGGGAAGCCGCCCCTGTGGATGTGCAACTGGTCTATCTCAGCGACGATTCAAAGCTACAGGCCGCTGACTATGACCAGATAGCCAGTACACCGTTACCGGATGTGTTAGGGAAAAACTACATCGACCACCAGGATTTCAGCCTGCTGCCGGACACGCTCAAAACCCTGCCGCCGGTGAAACTGGACGAAAAAACGCAGTTTATTGGCATTGTTGCCTACTTCTCGGATGACCAGTCCTCCGAATGGAAGCAGATCGAGCCAGTGGAAGGTACGGGCCACCAATACCGTGTGCTGGTGCATGTGCGGCAGAGCAGTATCGAAATGAAAAAAGAGGAAGACTGACGATGGCGACGATGAAAAATAAGGTGATCTGGCAAGAGGGATTATTCGCCCTGCCGCAGCACTTCCAGCAACAGCAGCGTAATCAGGAATATCTGCTGAACCAGCGCTTCAATGCACAGGCTGACTTTAGCTGGGGATTCACAGCGCTGTCAGTGAATTCAGAGTTGCTGGCTCAGGGGAAGCTGATGCTCGACTTTGCGAGCGGCTGCATGCCTGATGGCACGGTGTTCAGTATCCCGGAGCAGGACCAGCTTCCTTTGCCCTACCATCCTGTCGATCTGTCAAAACCCGGAAGCCACGACATCTACCTCGCGCTGCCGGTCATCAGTGATATCACCTGCGAAATTGAGAGCCGCCAGAGTGCTGGACAAAGCACGGAGCGTTACCGTCTGGCCCGCAGCGATATTCGTGATTTGCACTCTGATGATGGTGATGTCCAGCAGCTTGTTCTGGGGCAGCTGGCGCCAAAAATTGTGAGCGGCGCGGACGATCTCAGCGCGATGGTCACCCTGCCGTTATGCCGCATTCGCAGTCAGCAGCCCAATGGCGCGCTGGTACTGGATGAAGGCTTTATTCCCACTTGTCAGGCGATTCGGGTGAGCCCTGTGCTGAACGGGTTTGCCGGGGACGTTCAGGGGCTAATCAGTAACCGCGCCAGCGAACTGGCAAAGCGCATTGGCTCGCCGGAGCAGAGCGGTATCGCCGATGTGGCAGAATTTATGATGTTGCAGATGCTGAACCGCAGCCAGATGCACTTCACCCACCGCACCCATCTGCATACGCTGCATCCGGAAACTTTTTATCTGGATCTGGTGCGTCTGCTGGGTGAGCTGATGACCTTTACCGAGAACAGCCGCCTGCCTTGTCCGGTCGATGTCTACAACCACCGGAATCTCACGCAGTCTTTTAAAACGGTGATTCTGGAGCTGCGTCGGGCGCTCAACACCGTGCTGATGCCACGGGCTCAGAACCTGCCGCTGATCTTTTCGGATGGGGTGTATATCGCCACGGTTAACGATCCGACGCTGCTGCAGTCGGGCTCCTTCGTACTGGCCGTCCGCGCGCGGATGCCGCAGAACCAGATCATTCTCCAGTTCACTCAGCAGTCGAAAATCGCTGCGACCGACAAAATCCGCAATGTGGTCAGTGTCCAGGTGCCTGGCGTACCGCTGTCGCCTCGCACTGCCGCACCTCGCCAGCTTCCTTATCACGATGGTTACGTCTATTTCGACCTGGATAAAGGGGCCGCGGCCTGGCAGGACGTGGCGAAAGCCGGGGCGATGGCGCTGCACATTTCCGGTACTTTCCCGGATCTGGATATGCAGCTGTGGGCGATAAGAGGTTGAGACGATGAGCGAACAGCCTGACTTTTATTCCGGCAGCAATAACTCGGTCTACCCCGAGGAAATGGGCAGTGACTTTTCGCATGAGGCTGGCGGGGAAACGTCCCATCGCCAGTACCGGCTCGCCCTGCGTGGTAACAGCCTCAACCCGATGATCGATGCGGCCACCCCGTTGCTGGGAATGGTGATGCGCGTGGCGGGGATGAACAGTCAGTCGATGCCTGAACACCTCTTTTCCAGGGTTGTGACGGACGTTCAGGCGGTGGAGCAATTGCTGCAAGAGCAGGGCTACGAGCCAGGCGTGATCATCTCGTTTCGCTATGTGCTCTGCACATTTATTGACGAGGCGGCGCTTGGCAATGGCTGGTCGAACAAGAACGAGTGGATAAAGCAGTCCCTGCTGGTGCATTTCCATAATGAAGCCTGGGGCGGCGAGAAGGTGTTTATTCTGCTCGAACGCCTGATTCGCGAGCCCAAACGCTACCAGGATTTACTCGAATTTTTGTACCTCTGTTTCTCGCTGGGTTTTCGAGGGCGCTACAAGGTTGCCGTACAGAATCAGGGCGAATTTGAACAGATATACCGCCGTCTGTATCACGTCCTTCATAAACTTCGTGGCGACGCGGCTTTCCCACTGCTACATCAGGACAAAAAAACGCGGGGAGGGCGCTATCAGCTCATGAAGCGTTTGACCATTAAACAGGTGTTGTTCGGCGGGATTGCCGTGCTGGCACTGTTTTATCTCTTCTATTTACTGCGCCTCGACAGTCAGACGCAGGACATTTTGCATCAGTTAAATAAATTACTGCGATAAGGACGTCTATGATCCAGATTGATCTTCCCGTGCTGGTAAAGCGGCTGAATCTGTTTTCCCGACAGGCGCTGGAGGCCGCTGCGGCAGAGTGTATGACCCAGCAGGCGGCGGAAATCACCGTGGCACATGTGCTCCTGCAAATGCTGTCGTCTGTTCGCAGCGATCTGCGGGTGATTGCGGAACAAGCCGATCTTGATGTAGTGACACTGCGTCAGGCGTTAACGGTCGAAAATTATGCCACCGTGCGCTCTGCGGACAGCTATCCGGCCTTCTCTCCTATGCTTGTGGAGTGGTTAAAAGAGGCCTGGCTGTTGGCTTCAACGGAAATGCAGATGAGCGAATTACGGGGCGGCGTGCTGCTGCTGGCGCTTCTGCACTCGCCGCTACGTTACGTCCCGCCCGCGGCTGCCCGGCAACTGACCGGTATTAACCGCGATCGCTTGCAGCAGGATTTTTCGCAGTGGACGCGTGAGTCTGCTGAAACCGTGATACAGGATGACGACGGAAAAAACGTCAGCGTGGCGACGGATGCCAGCGATAGCTTGCTTGCGCGTTATGCCAGGAACATGACCGAAGACGCCCGTCAGGGGCGGCTTGATCCGGTACTGTGCCGCGATCACGAAATCGATCTGATGATCGATATTCTTAGCCGTCGCCGCAAGAACAACCCTGTCGTGGTGGGTGAAGCCGGTGTGGGTAAAAGCGCGTTAATCGAAGGGCTGGCTCTGCGCATTGTTGCAGGCCAGGTGCCGGATAAACTCAAAAACACCCGCATCATGAACCTGGATCTTGGGGCATTGCAGGCTGGAGCATCCGTCAAAGGTGAGTTTGAAAAACGCTTCAAAGGGTTGATGGCTGAAGTCATTTCATCCCCCGTTCCAGTCATTCTGTTTATTGATGAAGCGCATACGCTGATAGGTGCTGGCAACCAGCAGGGCGGGCTGGATATTTCTAACCTTCTCAAGCCAGCACTGGCGCGTGGTGAACTTAAAACTATCGCCGCAACGACCTGGGGCGAATACAAAAAATATTTTGAGAAGGACGCCGCACTGTCGCGTCGTTTTCAGCTGGTGAAGGTCAGTGAGCCGAATGCGGCCGAAGCCACGATCATTCTCCGCGGTCTGTCGGCGGTATATGAACAATCGCATGGTGTACTGATCGACGATGAGGCACTTCAGGCGGCCGCGACGTTAAGCGAGCGCTATCTTTCCGGGCGTCAGTTGCCTGACAAAGCTATCGATGTGCTGGATACCGCCTGTGCAAGGGTGGCGATTAATCTCTCTTCGCCGCCGAAAAAAATTTCTGCCCTGACGACGTTATGCCACCAGTGCGAGGCGGAAATCCGCCAGCTGGAACGCGAAATCCGCATCGGGCTACGCATCGAGACGGCGCGCCGAGATGAGGTGCAAGCGCAGTATGAGAATGCGCAGCAGGCGTTGCGAACGCTGGAGGACGCCTGGCATCAACAGCAGGCGCTGGTACAGGAGATTATTGCCCTGCGTCAGCAATTACTCACTACCGAGGAGCAAACGCCGTCTCACGCCGAGCGCCTGAAACGGCTGACGGCAGAGCTGGACGCCTTGCATAACGATCAGCTACTGGTTTCGCCCCACGTCGATAAAAAGCAGATTGCAGCGGTGATAGCCGAATGGACCGGCGTGCCGCTTAACCGGCTGTCGCAGAGCGAGATGTCGGTGATTACCGATCTTCCGCTCTGGCTGGGCGAAACCATAAAAGGCCAGCAGCTGGCGATTGCCAGTTTGCATAAACATCTGCTGACCGCCCGTGCTGACCTACGCCGTCCCGGGCGGCCTCAGGGGGCGTTCCTGTTAGCCGGTCCGAGCGGTGTAGGCAAAACCGAAACCGTGCTGCAACTGACGGAGCTACTCTACGGCGGGCGTCAGTATCTCACGACCATCAATATGTCGGAGTTCCAGGAAAAGCACACGGTTTCAAGGCTGATCGGCTCGCCTCCTGGCTACGTGGGCTACGGAGAAGGGGGCGTGCTGACCGAAGCCATTCGTCAGAAACCCTACTCGGTCGTGCTCCTGGACGAGGTCGAAAAAGCTCACCCGGACGTGCTGAATCTGTTCTATCAGGCGTTCGATAAGGGCGAAATGGCGGACGGTGAAGGCCGTCTGATTGACTGCAAGAACATTGTATTTTTCCTCACCTCCAACCTCGGTTATCAGGTGATTGTCGAACATGCTGATAACCCGGCGTTGATGCAGGACGCGTTATATCCAGTGCTGGCAGATTTCTTCAAACCCGCACTGCTGGCACGCATGGAAGTGGTGCCCTATCTGCCGCTGACCCAAGAGACACTTATCACGATTATCGCCGGAAAGCTTGCGCGACTCGACAGTGTTCTGCGTAGCCGCTTTGGTGCTGAGGTGATTATTGAACCGGAGGTGACCGATGAAATTATGCAGCGCGTCACCCGCGCCGAGAATGGCGCCAGAATGCTCGAATCCGTGATCGACGGCGAGTTGCTGCCGCCGCTGTCGCTGCTGCTGCTACAGAAAATGGCGGCGAATACCGCGATTTCCCTGATCCGACTGTCGGCCGAGAATGGCGCGTTTACCACTTGTGTGGAAGATGCGTCGTGCGACAGCGAGGACAGCGCTCCCGTATCTACCCTGCCTGAGGATGGTGTCGTTATATGAGCCAGCCACGCCTTCCCTGGCTGATTGCGGCTCTGCTGGTGGGAAGCTGTGCGGGATTTGCACATGCGGAAACGGCGCCCATGTCTGATGCTCAGGCAACCCTGGAGGCGATGCAGTCCTGCCGTAAACAAACGGCAGCTCTGGAGCGTCTTGACTGCTACGACAATCTGCTCGCGCCCGTCTCGCCGGGCGGCTTCGAAGGGGCATTGGTTAAAGCGCGCTATCAGGGAGAAGCCTGGACGCTCGCCACGGAGCAGGAAAAACACCGCGACGGTAACACCACTTCATTGCTGGTTGTGCAAACGCCGGGCGAGCATCCAACCATTGTTATCACGACCCCGGCTATCGGCAGCGTCCCGCCGCGTCCGGTACTGATGTTCAGTTGCATGGATAACATCACCCGAATGCAGGTGGCTTTGATGCATTCGCTGGATGTTCATGATATCGCGGTCACCCTGAATGCTGATGGCAGGACGTTCAACAGCCACTGGTTTGTCCGTGAGAACGGCGTGTTGCTGGAAGCCAGTCGGGGGCTGTCCGGGATTGGTGAAATCAAACAGCTGTTTAGCGCCAAAACACTGACCCTGGATACGGGGGCGGGGAGCCCCGCCGGCAAGCTGACCTTTGACATTAACGGGCTGGCACAGGCCATCGCGCCACTGCGTGATGCGTGCCATTGGGCGGGAGATTATTAATGCCTTTAGACCTGAATAATCCACAGACCTGGATTTCGCATCTGCTGGAAAATCTGCCGGGAGACAAGCTGAGTGAGAGCCTGAAAGACGATAACCCGGAGTGGGAGTTTATCGAGGGTGAGATCGTCAAACTCGGGTCGCTGGCACATAGCCAGCTGGATATCCCGGAAATTCAGCGTCGGGGGCTGGTGTTGCTGGCATGCGAAAGCAAAGATTTCCGGCTGCTGGCGCACCTGCTCAGAACCCTTCAGCATGCGGGCGATCCGCTGCTGGCGATGCGCCTGTTGGCTCTCTATGTCGAGCACTTTTGGGCCGTGGCGGCACCGCAAAATATGGCGCATAAAAAGCGCTTTGCCGGGCAGGTCATAAAACGTTTTGACGCGGGCGTCGCAGGCTTTGCCGGGCGTGCAACCACCGAACAGCGTGACGAACTTCTGGGCGAGCTGGCAAAACTGGCGCAGTGCTGGCAGACACAGCATGCGCCTGAGCTGGCGCAGGCAACGGATGAACTCTTTGCCCTCTACCAGCGCGAGTGTCGCGACGCTTCTGCGGATACTTCCGCATGCGCTGCATCGAACCCGCCACACGCCGCTTCGCCCGATACCGCTCCGGTCAGCACTCCTGCGATCTCTCCGGCACCGCGGGTCACCATCAACACCCATGACGATGACGCCTGGCGCAGCACGCTGCTGGAGGTGGCCGATATTCTCTGTGAACGTCAGCCGGACTCACCGCACGGCTATCGTCTGCGACGTCACGCGATCTGGCAAACCATTACGGCTACGCCGCAGGCCGAAAGTGACGGTCGAACGCCGCTGGCGGCCATTCCGGCGGACAGGGTTGCCGATTATCAGACCCGTTTTGGCAACGCAGATTTAGCGCTCTGGTTGCAGGTCGAGAAAAGCATATTACTCGCGCCGTACTGGCTGGATGGCCATTACCTCTCCGCGCAGATTGCACTGCGCCTTGGATATCTCGCAGTGGCAGAAGCCATCCTCGACGAAGTTACCCGTTTTGTTGCGCGTCTTCCTTCGCTTTCGGCGCTGCTGTTTAACGACCGCACGCCCTTTATGAGCGAACAGACGAAGCAGTGGCTGGTTCCTGCTTCTGCCAGCCAGAGCGCGTATGTCTCAGAAAACGGTGAGGAGCTACAGGCCGCCCGGATCTTGTTTGCCGATCAGGGGCTGGAAGCAGCGCTGCAGTATCTGGATTCGCTGCCCGAAGGATCGCCTCGCGAACAGTTCTACCGTCAGTACTTTGGAGCACAGTTAATGGAAGAGGCCGGGATGGGCAAACTCGCGCAGCAACAGTATCGGATGCTGTTCAGCGCGGGATCACAAATGCGGCTCACTGACTGGGAACCCTCCCTGCTGGAGCAGCTTGAACATAAATTCATGGCAGAAAAGTAAGAATAAACAGGAGCTTTTGTGAGATTACCAACACCCCGACTCTTCAGCGGGCTGAAATCTGCCCTCAGACCGGCCATGCCTCGCTTTAAGGTTTCCGCCTTTTGGTTACTGGTGCTGGCGTGGATTTTTCTACTGGTATGGATCTGGTGGAAAGGTCCGACATGGACACTCTACGAAGAGCACTGGCTGCAGCCGCTGACGCGCCGTTGGCTGGCGACAGCCGTATGGGGATTTATCGCTCTGGCATGGCTCACCGTCAGGGTGATGAAACGTCTGCAACAGCTTGAGCGACAGCAAAAACAGCAGCGTGAGGAAAATCAGGATCCGATAAGCGTGGAGCTGAATGCTCAGCAGCGCTACCTCGATCGCTGGCTACTGCGCCTGCAACGCCATCTCGACAGCCGTCGATATCTCTGGCAACTGCCGTGGTATATGGTTATCGGTCCTGCAGGAAGTGGCAAAACCGCGCTGCTTCGCGAAGGCTTTGCCTCGGATATTATTTATACTCCGGAAACCGCACGTAGCGCCGAACAGCGGCTGTATCTCACGCCTCACGTCGGAAAACAGGCGGTCATTTTTGACGTCAGCGGTTCACTCTGTGAGCAGCCTGAAGCAGATGTGCTGCACCGCCGTTTATGGGAGCATATGCTTGACTGGCTGGTTCAGAAACGCGCCCGCCAGCCCCTCAACGGCCTCATTCTGACTCTCGATTTTCTCGATCTCCTGACGGCTGATAAGCGCCGCCGTGAATACCTCTTACAGATGTTGCGTAGCCGTTTACAGGATGTGCGCCAGCACCTTCATTGCCAGCTGCCGGTGTATGTTGTCCTCACCCGGCTCGATTTGTTACATGGATTTGCAGCGCTATTTCAGTCGCTGGATAAACAGGGCCGCGACAGCATCCTTGGGGTGACATTTGCGCGTGGCGCCCATGAGAGTGACGACTGGCGTGCTGAGCTGGACAGCTTCTGGAAGGTCTGGGGCGATCTGATTAATCATGCTCTGCCAGATCTGATGCTGGCGCAGAGCCATGACCGCAGCTCCCTTTTCAGTTTTGCTCGTCAGATGCAAGGGAGTCTGGCCCCTCTTGTAGCACTGCTTGACGGGTTACTGGACGGCGAAAACATGGACGTTATGCTGCGCGGTGTCTATCTCACGTCGTCACTGCAACGTGGCCAGATGGATGACATTTTTATGCAGTCCGCAGCCCGTCAATACGGGCTTGGGAGTAGCCCACTCAGCGCCTGGCCGCTGGTGGATACAGCCCCCTATTTTACCCGTAATTTGTTCCCACAGGTGCTGCTGGCGGAGCCAAACCTGGCGGGCGAAAGCCATGCCTGGCTTATCAACGCTCGCCGCCGCCTGACGATTTTCTCTGTCGCAGGCGGCGCGGGAGTGATACTGCTGATAACCGGCTGGCATCACTATTACAATGCCAACTACGCCTCAGGCATTCAGGTGCTGAAGCAGGCGAAAGCCTTTATGGCCGTGCAACCTCCGCAGGGGATGGATGAGTATGGCAATCTGCAATTGCCTCTGCTTAATCCTGTACGCGATGCCACTCTGGCCTATGGCGACTGGGGCGACCGCAGTCGTCTGGCGGATCTGGGCCTGTATCAGGGCAGACGTATTGGTCCCTATGTCGAGCAGACCTATCTGCAATTGCTTGAGCAGCGCTATCTGCCTTCTTTGTTGAACGGTCTGGTCAAAGAGATGAATTCGGCGCCAGCTGAAAGCGAGGAAAAACTCGCCATCCTGCGTGTGATCCGCATGCTGGAAGACAAAAGCGGGCGCAGCAATGAAGTGGTGAAGCAATATATGGCGAAGCGCTGGAGTGACAAATTCCACGGTCAGCGCGATATCCAGGTGCAGCTAATGTCCCATCTCGACTATGCGCTGGCGCATACCGACTGGCATGCTGAGCGGGAGAAGGGTGATAGCGATGCTATCAGTCGATGGACGCCCTATGGCAGTTCTGTTGCTGGTGCGCAAAAAGAACTCAGCAAACTTCCGGTATATCAGCGCGTTTATCAAAGCCTGAAAACGCGTGCGCTGGGCGTGTTACCTGCAGATTTGAACCTGCGCGATCAGGTAGGGCCAAGCTTTGAGCGGGTGTTTACCTCGGCTGACGATAACAAGCTGATCGTTCCGCAGTTCCTCACCCGCTATGGCTTGCAGAGTTACTTTGTGAAACAGCGCGACGAACTGGTGGAACTCACGGCGATGGACAGCTGGGTTCTGAACCTCACCCGAAGCGTTAAGTACAGCCAGGCTGACCGGACGGAAATCCAGCGTCAGCTTACGGAACAATATCTCAGCGATTACACCGCTACCTGGCGGGTTGGAATGGATAATCTCAATGTCCGCGATTATGAATCTATCGCGCAGCTGACGGGTGCGCTGGAGCAGGTGATCAGTGGCGATCAGCCCCTCCAGCGGGCGTTGACGGCCTTGCGCGACAACACCCAACCCGCAGTCCTCTCAGAAAAGCTCTCCGATAAAGAGCGGGAAGAGGCGCTGGCTGAGCCGGATTACCGTCTGCTGACCCGTCTCGGGCATGAATTTGCGCCGGAAAACAGCGCGCTGGCGATGCAGAAAGAGAAAGAAAGCACGATGCAGGCGGTCTATCAGCAATTAACGGAACTGCATCGTTATCTGCTGGCAATCCAGAATGCGCCGGTCCCCGGAAAATCGGCGCTCAAAGCGGTACAGCTTCGGCTGGATCAGAACAGCAGCGACCCGATTTTTGCCACCCGTCAGATGGCTAAAACGCTGCCCGCGCCGCTTAACCGCTGGGTGGGTAAACTCGCTGACCAGGCCTGGCATGTGGTGATGGTGGAAGCCGTTCACTACATGGAAGTGGACTGGCGCGACACCGTAGTGAAACCCTTCAACGAACAGCTGGCGAACAACTATCCGTTCAATCCGGGTGCGCAGCAGGACGCCTCACTGGATGCCTTTGAACGTTTCTTTAAACCGGATGGCGTGCTGGACGCGTTTTATCAGCAGAATCTGCGTCTGTTTATGGAAAACGACCTCAGCCTGGAGGACGGTGACAGTGCGGTGATCATCCGTGAGGATATCCGCCAGCAACTGCAAGCAGCACAAAAAATTCGCGATATTTTCTTCAGCAAACAGAACGGCTTAGGTGCGCAATTTGCGGTAGAGACCGTGTCATTATCCGGCAACAAACGCCGCAGCGTGCTGAATCTCGATGGCCAGTTAGTGGATTACAGCCAGGGGCGCAATTACACCGCGCATCTGGTGTGGCCGAACAATATGCGTGAAGGCAATGAAAGCAAACTGACGCTTATCGGCACAAGCGGCAATTCCCCTCGCAGCATCAGCTTCAGCGGTCCGTGGGCTCAGTTCCGCCTGTTCGGGGCGGGGCAGCTAACGGGTGTGCAGGACGGTACGTTCAGCGTGCGCTTTACCGTGGACGGCGGGGCGATGGTTTATCGCGTACACACGGATACGGAGGACAATCCATTCGCAGGTGGGTTGTTCAGTCAGTTCGAGTTACCGGACACGCTGTACTAAGGAGGCGGGGATGAATAATGACGTACTCACACAGACCATCGTTACCGGCAGCGATCCTCGTGATCTGCCTGAGTTCAACGCAATCCGGGAGGAGATTAATAAAGCTAATCATCCGTCACAGCCGGAGCTGAACTGGCGGCTGGTGGCGTCTCTGGCATTGTCGATTTTCAAAACCAACGGTGTAGATCTGCATACGGCGACCTACTTCACCCTGGCGCGAACCCGCACTCAGGGCCTGGCAGGCTTTTGTGAGGGCGTGGAACTGCTGGCGGCGATGATTTGCCACGAGTGGGACAAATTCTGGCCGCAGGGTGGTACAGCACGTACCGAAATGCTCGACTGGCTGAATATTCGCACCGGCAATATTCTGCGACAGCAAATGTCCTTCGCGCCAGTCGATCTGCCACTGCTGTATCGCGCGGAACGTGCGTTGCAGCTCATCTGCGACAAACTCCAGCAGGTGGAGCTTAAGCGTCAGCCACGCGTTGAGAATCTGCTCTATTTTGTGCAGAACACGCGTAAACGGCTGGAGCCGCAGCCTAAGAGCATTGCCGAAACCCAGACGCAGAACACGGTCAGAACTTTGGTTTACGCGCCGGAGAGCATCTCGTCAGCTTCGACAGACGCGATGCCTCCGCTGCCCGAACTGCCGAAAATCACGGTGGCGGTGCGCAGTCCGGCAAAAAAAACGGGCAGCGCGATTAAAGGGTTTATTGCAGGTATCGCCTGTAGCGCAGCGATCGTCGCTGCGCTCTGGTGGTGGCAGTTTTACCCGTCGCAGCAGATCCTTTCGCAGGTTAAGGACAGCGGGCCAGGAGCCGCATCGCTATGGCTGGTTTCGCCCATGCTGGATAGCTATCAGCATC
>Ga0213823_1000621_pt1 | contig 27421 bp, 25 predicted proteins | sample MC6MC0907MG_FD_179887 | JGI IMG/M metagenome (GOLD analysis project Ga0213823, IMG submission 179887) | Enriched soil aggregate microbial communities from Iowa State University, Ames, United States - MC6-MC0907-MG | ecosystem: Environmental > Terrestrial > Soil > Unclassified | place: USA: Iowa...
GGGCGTCTTCGCGACGCGGCCCCCGGTGCGCTAATCAAAGAGAATCGTATTTTTGTGCAGGACGGTAACATCTGGACCAGTGCCGGGATCACCTCAGGGATTGATCTCGCTCTGCACCTGATGAGCCGCCTGTGTGGGCCGGAAAAGGCGCTGGCCGTCGCCCGTGAAATGGTGGTGTGGTTCCGACGTTCGGGCGACGATCCGCAGCTCTCGCCGTGGTTGCGTTATCGCAATCATCTGCACCCGGCCATCCATCGCGCGCAGGATGCGCTGACCGCCGAACCGCAAAAAGGCTGGCAACTGGCCGATATTGCGGCTCTGGCGCATGTCAGCCCCCGTCATTTAACACGTCTTTTTCAGGAACATCTGGGGATTAGCGTGCGCGATTATCTGGAGCAGCTGCGGCTGGCGATTGCACAGCAGTGGCTGTTGCAGGGGCGCGGCGTGGAGCAGGCGTCCATCGCCGCAGGGTTTTCGTCTCCACGCCAGTTTCACCGGGCAAAGCAGCGTGCAATCAGCTGACAAACCGGCGCGTGTCCACGCGCTGCAGTAGCATCGATAGCAGTAGGCTGATGAGCAACGTCGCGGCGAAAATCCAGACGATATCCAGCAACGGCCAGCTTTTCAGCTCAAGTCCCCGCGTGCGCAGGGCGTGGATCACCAGTGCGTGAAAGCCATAAATCCCGAGGGAGTGGCGTGAAATCAGCCCCAGTACCGGAAGCGGGCGCGCGTTCAGGGTGTTTTTGACCAGCGTCAGCAGCGAAACGGCGCAGATAAAGACCATCGGGCCGCAATATACATACCAGGTATCGGCAAAATTCCCGCGCCAGCGCAGCTCATAGAGGGTTCCGCGTGAGATCACAAACACCGCCCCGATGAACAGCGCGGCGCAAAGCCACGTCAGCCAGGGCTTGCGCGTATCCAGCATACCGATTGCCCGCCCGAGCATTCCATAAATCACGTAGTAAAACGTGTCGCCGTTAATATAGAGATTGATCGGCAGCCATTCGAAGCCGCCTATTTTCTGCGAGACGGTATTAGGGTTGGCGAGCAGGCCAATCACCACCATCAGCGCCAGCAACATCTTCCCGCCGACGTTTTTGACCTGAATCAGCGGGGAGACCAGATAAATTACGATGATGGCGAAGAAAAACCACAGATGGTAGAAAACGGGTTTTTGCAGCAAATTCTTCAGCGACAGTTCGGCGTTTATCGACGTAAACAGGCTGATATAAAGCAACGCCACGGCGCTGTAAAACAGCAGGCACAGGCCAATGCGCAGGAAATGGCGCGGTTGTGCGCTGCGCTCACCGAAAAACAGATAACCGGAAATCATGAAAAACAGCGGGACGCTGACGCGCGATGCCGAGTTGAGGATATTGGCGATATCCCAGTTCATTGGGCTGATGCTGTGGGCATTGGTGATGTACCAGGTCGTGGTATGAATCATCACGACCATCAAACAGGCTATCCCTCGCAAATTATCAATCCAGCTAATTTTTGACTGCATCAGTTCCTCTGTGTTGGTGGTAAATACGGTCTGACTGTCATTGTGTGCTAGCCTCTCACTGGATAATTCTGAGTTTGCCTGGGCGCGCTTGAACGAAAGTCGCGAGATTCGCAGAATGCCGGGCCATAATCTATAAAGTTTTAATACTAAAAATAACAGCCAGAAAATAGGGCGGTAATAAAAATGATGATCACGCGCGCTGCGTCACTGATTCTGCTGGTTTTACTTGCAGGGTGCAGCTCACAGGAAGACGCTCCGGTACAGCGGGCACAGAAAAGCAAAGTCAGCCCGGAACGTTCGTTAAATATGGAGCAGCTGTGTAAGGATCAGGCCGCCCATCGCTATAATACCGGCACTCAGAAAATTGATGTGACAGGCTTTGAGCAATTTCAGGGCAGCTATGAGATGCGCGGGTCTACGGCACGTAAAGAGGGCTTTGTCTGCTCTTTTGACGCAGACGGGCAGTTTTTGCATCTCTCAATGCGCTAAGCGCCTTATTTCCCCAATTTTCCCTAAACAAACCCGTTTCGTACTGTATATCTTGCAGTCAGCGGGTATACTGATCCCTTCCATTTAAAACCACACGTATCCAGCACGAAATACTATGCAAAAGTTTGATACCAAGACCTTCCAGGGCCTGATCCTGACGTTACAGGATTACTGGGCTCGTCAGGGCTGCACCATTGTTCAACCTTTGGACATGGAAGTTGGCGCCGGCACTTCACACCCGATGACTAGCCTGCGTGCGCTGGGGCCTGAACCTATGGCAACCGCGTATGTGCAACCATCCCGTCGTCCGACCGATGGCCGCTATGGCGAAAACCCGAACCGCTTACAGCACTATTACCAGTTCCAGGTGGTGATTAAGCCTTCTCCGGATAATATCCAGGAGCTGTACCTCGGTTCCCTGAAAGAGCTGGGCGTGGATCCAACCATTCATGACATTCGCTTCGTGGAAGATAACTGGGAAAACCCAACGCTGGGTGCCTGGGGTCTGGGCTGGGAAGTGTGGCTGAATGGCATGGAAGTGACGCAGTTCACTTACTTCCAGCAGGTGGGCGGTCTTGAGTGTAAGCCAATCACCGGTGAGATCACCTACGGTCTGGAACGTCTGGCCATGTACATTCAGGGCGTAGACAGCGTTTACGACCTGGTCTGGAGCGACGGCCCGCTGGGTAAAACCACCTACGGCGACGTGTTCCATCAGAACGAAGTGGAGCAATCCACCTATAACTTCGAATACGCGGATGTGGACTTCCTGTTCACCTGCTTCGAGCAGTACGAGAAAGAAGCGCAGCAGCTGCTGGCGCTGGAAACTCCACTGCCGCTGCCAGCCTACGAGCGTATTCTGAAGGCCGCCCATAGCTTTAACCTGCTCGACGCCCGTAAAGCCATCTCCGTGACTGAACGTCAGCGCTATATTTTGCGCATTCGCACGCTGACCAAAGCCGTTGCAGAAGCTTACTACGCGTCCCGTGAAGCCCTTGGCTTCCCGATGTGCAATCGAAATAAATAAGAGGCGGCCATGTCTGAGAATACTTTCCTGGTGGAAATCGGCACTGAAGAGCTGCCACCAAAAGCCCTGCGCAGCCTGGCGGAATCCTTCGCTGCAAATGTCACGGCTGAGCTGGATAACGCTGGCCTGGCGCACGGTAAAATCGAATGGTTTGCGGCTCCACGCCGTCTGGCGCTGAAAGTTGCAAATCTCGCAGCCTCCCAGCCAGACCGTGAAGTCGAAAAACGCGGCCCGGCCATTTCCCAGGCGTTTGACGCGGAAGGCAAACCGAGCAAAGCCGCCGAAGGCTGGGCACGTGGTTGCGGTATCACCGTTGACCAGGCTGAGCGTCTGGCGACCGACAAGGGTGAATGGCTGCTGTATCGCGCCCATGTGAAAGGCGAAAGCGCAGAAGCGCTGCTGCCAAACATGATTGCCACATCGCTGGCTAAACTGCCAATCCCGAAACTGATGCGCTGGGGCGCGAGCGACGTGCACTTTGTGCGTCCGGTTCACACCGTGACCCTGCTGCTGGGCGATAAGCTGATCCCTGCGACAATCCTGGGTATTCAGTCCGATCGCGTGATCCGTGGCCATCGCTTTATGGGCGAGCCTGAGTTCACCATCGAGCACGCCGATCAGTATCCGCAGATCCTGCTGGAACGCGGCAAAGTCATTGCTGATTACGAGCAGCGTAAAGCCAAAATCAAAGCAGACGCGGAAGAAGCGGCACGCAAAATCGGTGGCAATGCCGATCTGAGCGAAAGCCTGCTGGAAGAAGTGACCTCGCTGGTGGAATGGCCAGTGGTCCTGACGGCGAAGTTCGAAGAGAAATTCCTCGCCGTTCCGGCTGAAGCGCTGGTTTACACCATGAAGGGTGACCAGAAGTACTTCCCGGTTTACGCGGCGGACGGCAAACTGCTGCCAAACTTTATCTTTGTGGCGAACATTGAGTCGAAAGATCCGAGCCAGATTATCTCCGGTAACGAGAAAGTGGTTCGTCCACGTCTTGCGGATGCTGAGTTCTTCTTCAATAGCGACCGTAAAAAACGTCTGGAAGATCACCTGCCGCGCCTGCAAACCGTACTGTTCCAGCAACAGCTCGGCACGCTGCGCGACAAAACCGATCGTATCGCGGAACTGTCTGGTTGGATCGCCCGTGAAATCGGTGCTGATGTTAACCACGCGACTCGCGCGGGCCTGCTCTCCAAGTGCGACCTGATGACCAACATGGTGTTCGAATTTACCGACACCCAGGGCGTTATGGGCATGCACTACGCACGTCACGACGGCGAAGCGGAAGATGTCGCGGTTGCGCTGAATGAGCAGTATCAGCCACGCTTTGCGGGCGATGAACTGCCGTCTAATCCGGTGGCCTGTGCCGTCGCGATTGCCGATAAAATGGATACCCTTGCGGGGATCTTTGGTATCGGTCAGCATCCAAAAGGCGACAAAGACCCGTTTGCACTGCGTCGTGCGGCGCTCGGCGTGCTGCGTATCATCGTTGAGAAGAACCTAAATCTGGATCTGCAGACGCTGACTGAAGAAGCGGTACGTCTGTACGGCGACAAGCTGACCAACGCCAAAGTAGTGGATGACGTTATCGACTTTATGCTGGGCCGTTTCCGCGCCTGGTATCAGGACGAAGGCTACACCGTCGATACCATTCAGGCCGTTCTGGCACGCCGTCCAACGCGTCCGGCAGATTTTGATGCACGTATGAAGGCGGTTTCGCACTTCCGTACGCTGGAAGCCGCGTCTGCGCTGGCTGCGGCTAACAAGCGTGTTTCCAATATTCTGGCGAAGTCCGATGAACAGCTCACCGAACGTGTCAACGCTGCGACCTTGAAAGAGCCAGAAGAGATCGCACTGGCGATGCAGGTTGTGGTATTGCGCGACAAGCTGGAGCCGTTCTTCGCGGAAGGCCGCTACCAGGAAGCGCTGGTGGAACTGGCGGAACTGCGTGACGTGATCGATGCCTTCTTCGAAAAAGTGATGGTAAACGTAGAGGATAAAGAGCTGCGTATTAACCGCCTCTCGATGCTCGAAAAACTGCGTGAACTGTTCTTGCGCGTGGCGGATATTTCGCTGCTGCAGTAATCGGTTATCGATATAAAAAAACCCGCTGAAAGGCGGGTTTTTTATTTTCTGAACATGTTCTCTTTTAAAGAATATATGATCTGTCAGACACTATTCAGTGTGAGAAAGAGTAATATAATGATGCTCATTTAATTGGCTCAGGGAATGTTGTCAGATAAGGACATCAACATATGAGTAATACCGTTTATTTAAGGATGAAAGGCGAACGTCAGGGTGAAATATCTTCAGGCTGCGGAACAGAAAAATCCATTGGTAATCGCTATCAGTATCAGCATCGGGATGAAATTCTTGTTTACCAGCTTGCCTCCAGTATGACGAGCACCGCATATGGCATGAACCACCCGGGCCTGCGATTTACTAAACCGATAGATAAAAGCACGCCATTACTGACGACCGCGATTAATGAGAATGAAAAGCTGCAGCTGATCTTCGATTTTTATCGCACCAATCGCTACGGGCGACAGGAGAAATACTATCAGATAGAACTCCGTGGGGCATCTGTTCAGGGGATTATGCATTCTATAAATCCGGGTGTTCTCGATAGCGAAAATATCACTGTGAGTTATGAATATATTCGCAGCAAACATCTTAGCGCTAACACGGAATACAGTGACCTGATCCTACCGGATAACTATAAACAGCTGTTTCCGCCGAATGAAAAGCCGCAGCCAGAAATACGTCATATTATTTTGACACTGGGCGTCTTTTTTGATGGAACCGGTAATAATGCCGTGAACACGCAGAATATGTTAGCTGCCTGTACCGCTGCCCATTTCGAACTCTCCGATCCGGACGCTGAAATTATTCTGGCCCGTACTGCCGAGGAAAAGATGGGCATTTCAGGTACCAGCGCTACCAGCTATATCGGGGGCTATACAAATATTCACTGGTTAAATACCTTGTACAAAACGGATATCCCCATTGATACAGGGCAAGTGCAGGCAGCAATTTATGTGGAAGGGATTGGTACCGAAGCGGGCAAACCGGACAGTATGCTTGGCCTGACCTTAGGTGTGGCGGATACCGGGGTGATTGCGAAGACGGACCTTGCGGTGAAGCAGATTGCGGGGGCGATCGAAGAGGCTTTACGCAAATTTCGACAGACAATTTCTGGGGGTGGGATGACGGTCACGTCCTGCCAGTTTGATATCTTTGGTTTTAGCCGTGGAGCCGCCGCCGCACGCCATTTTGCCAACCGTATTCAGGGTAAAGACAGAGTGATCGCCAATGCCATTCGCTATGGAATGGGGGAGGTCAATTATGTCGGTGCCCCAGCCGGGAAAACGCGTTTCATCGGCATTTTCGATACTGTCGCCGCCATCGGCACGCCACAGAACGGCCTGAACCCGCACACGGCCAACACCGGCGAGGTCAATATCATGCTGCGTCCAGGCGTGGCGGAGAAAGTGTTTCATATCACAGCACAGAACGAATGCCGCTTTAACTTTGCGCTGAACAGTGTCCAGCCCGCCTGGCCTGAACTGGCGCTGCCCGGCGCTCACTCCGATATCGGCGGTGGTTATTTGCCAGTGGTGCGCGAAAATATCTTCCTTACACGCCCTGAGGGTGAAACGGTGCCACTCAACACACCTCCTCACAAGTCGCGGGCGTACCGTCATGCCGTAGCACAATTGTCCGTACTTGAGGCTTCCGCAGTAGTGGCCCCGCTTATCCGCACCAACGACATTAGCGCGGATGTGTGGGAAGAAGAGCGAATGCCAGTCCATCATATCGAGGGGATGCAAAAACGGGCATTTGCGGCGCTGACCATGAAGCAAAGACTGGTGAAGAATGACTGGTCCAAAGTGGTGCTACGGGTCATGCTCGATGCGGCGCAGGAGGCGGGAGTCGTGTTTAATCCAATTAAAACATCAGATAAGGATTTGAGTATTGCTACTGCCCTTATCCCGCTTTTTTCAAAAGCGATTGAATCAGGAAAGGCCATTCGTAAAGGAGGTAAGGGAATACTTTTCTCCTCATCGGAAATAGATCTTCTGGCAAAAGAGTTTGTCCACTGCTCGGCAAACTGGAACAGCATAATACTCGACTCTCACAGGAAGATTTATGGTGGTATGTCCCCCTCGCAGATAATTGGTTTTGTAAATCGCCCGGATGATAACTGGAAACGGACAACTTATGACATGGATGGGAATAAAAAATGAAAATGGGCAAACAGTTCTTTTTTTTACTCTTGCTTGCTGTTGCAGGCTGCCACTCGGCCGGATCTATCACCCCGGAAGAAACCGGTGAAATGCCTTATGGGTTATGGGGATTTGTGTTTTTTACGCCGAAAGCGCTTCCGGCTTTTGTCAATTATGTTGGCATCATCGATGATAAAAATGTTCTCTACTCATTTAGAACGCTTGATCGGGTTGAGGATGATGCTTCAAGCATCGGGTTATGGAATAACCGCTACATGAATTTCGCGCAATTTAACAAAGCTCGCCATCCACCGGTGGCTATGCTTTTTTGCTGGGATTCTATTATCGATAAAAAAACCTATGAAACGCGTATTATTTTCCCGGCGTCCATGAGGGAACAAATGAACACCTCAACCGGCCTGGACTGGCTTGGTAAGGAGGCCTGGTACAGTACCATTCTGTTTGGTCTGGCTCCCGAGGGGAAGGTCAGAGTCTGGTTGCAAAACAGCGGCGGGGGAGAAAACCTGCCGGAAGAGCCTAAAAAAATCACAACGCTGTCAGGCGATAAACTGGAGGGATGTAAAGGGATAAGTCGGCTTGATATGTCTTACAAAATTCCGGAGGGATATGATCAGGATACAAAAGACTTCATCAAAGGCAAAACCTACCCTTACGGCAACTGGTGAGGCTGGAAACTCATGCTTAACTCCAGGGATGGCAATAAATGAAATCTGGCAAACGGTTCTTCCTTACACTCTTACTTGCAGTCGCAGGCTGCCACTCGGCTGGATATATAACCCCGGAAGAAACCGGTGAAATGCCTTATGGGCTATGGGGATTTGTGTTTTTTACACCAAAAGCACTTCCAGCACGAGTGACGTATGTTGGCATTATTGATGAAAAAAAGGTCCTTTACTCCTTTAGGACTCTTGACCAAGTTAATGGAGATTATTCAAGCATCAGGAAATGGGATAACCGCTACATGAATTTCGCGCAATTTAACAAAGCACGCCATCCACCGGTGGCCATGCTGTTTTGCTGGGATTCGATTATCGATAAAAAAACCTACGAGACGCATATTATTTTCCCGGCGTCTATGAGGGAACAAATGAACACCTCAACGGGCCTGGACTGGCTGGGTAAAGAAGCCTGGTACAGCACCATCCTGTTTGGTCTGGCTCCCGAGGGGAAGGTCAAAGTCTGGTTGCAAAATAGCGGAGGGGGCGACAACCTGCCGGTCGAACTAAAAAAAATCACGATCCTCTCTGGGGATAAACTGGATGGATGCAAGGGGAGCACTCTGGCGAATTTCGACTACGAAATCCCTGATGGATATCCTGAAGAAATTAAAGACTTCATCAAAGGCAAATCCTACCCCTACGGTAACTGGTGAGGCTGGAAACTCACGTTTAACACTATGGATGGTAATAAATGAAATCTGGCAAACGGGTTTTTCTTTTACTCTTACTTGCAGTTGCAGGCTGCCACTCGGCTAGATCTCTAACTCCGGAAGAAACCGGTGAGATGCCTTATGGAATGTGGGAATTTGCATTTTTTACACCCAAGGCATTACCTGCTGATGTGACTTATGTCGGCATTATCGATGATAAAAATATTCTCTACTCATTCAGAACACTGGACAGTACTAAGGATAGCTGGGTCACAGTTGGCACATGGAATAATAAGGTAAGACGGCATGCACAATTCAACAAAGCCCGCCATCCCCCTGTCGCTATGCTGTTTTGCTGGGACTCAATAATCGATAAAAAGACGTATGAAACGCGCATTATATTTCCTGAATCACTTAGGAGCAGAATGAGTGTTTCGACAGGAGTTGATCGCTATGGCGAAAAAGCCTGGTATGACACTCTGTTGTTTGGGCTTGCGCCCGGGGGAAAGGTAAAGGTCTGGTTGCAAAATACCGTTGGGGGTAATGGAAGCATCGAAGTGGAGCCAAAAAAAATCACCACATTATCAGACGATAAGTTGGATGGTTGTAAGGGGATAACCCAACATCCAAATGGTTATGTGTATTTTGGTGAAACACCCGAATTTATCAAAGGCAAAACCTACCCTTATGGCAACTGGTGAGGCTGGAAACTCACGTTTAACACCTACGATTCTAATATAGTTTAGATTGCAACTACATGTCATTTAGTGTTGCTGATTATTGCTCCCGTAAATAATACGAAAACTTTTCATGAAATAAGGATATGAATATGTATAAAAAAGGTACTGCATCACTCCTTTTAATTGCTATATGTGTTTTGACTGGATGCAATGGAATAGGTGTATTACTCAATCCTCCTCGTTCAACGGGATATTACACACAAACTAAACCTCAAACAGCGGGTGAAACGCCGTACTATGGGGCAAAAAAGAAAGCAGCGCCGATTATGCATAAGATGTCTGAGTCAATATAATATTAAATTCTTTAAAAATACTTAAACCTTCCTTTAAAGGTCAACATGATTTCGCTCATGAAATAACGTCGGCTATCAATGCCGCCTTAAAGGCGGCTCATCAAAGGCAAAACCTACCCTTACGGCAACTGGTGAGGCTGTGAACTCACGTTTAACTCCATGGATGGCAATAAATGAAATCTGGCAAACGGGTTTTTCTTTTACTCTTACTTGCAGTTGCAGGCTGCCACTCGGCTGGATCTCTAACTCCGGAAGAAACCGGTTAATCACTGCCTAACTTTTAACCTTGAAACCTTGGCCCGAATGCGGCTATCCTTTGTCGCGACGAACCCCTCGTCATTTCTGGAGCACATAACGAAAAATGAACAATCACGACTGATGAATTTCGATCCTTGCTAAACGCTTGTGCGTCGGCAGGGGATGTTTTGATTTCATTCAGGAGTGCTTATGGCTCATTTTTGTGCGCAATCCCCCTCTTTTATTTTGCATCAGGTCACCTGTCAGTTTGCGACGGGCGATACCCTTTTTGGTCCGCTGAATTTAGCGCTGGAACCGTCGCTTTGTGCGCTGGTCGGGCGTAACGGCAGCGGCAAAACACGCCTTTTACGCCTGCTGGCTGGGCTGGACTTACCGACAAGTGGTCATATCGAACGTCGCGGGTCGCATGTTTACGTCGCGCAGCAGCATGATATTTCTGCGCAGACCACCCTGGCCGAACTGCTTGGCTACGACGACATCTTCGCGGCCCGCCGACGCATCGACAGCGGTGACTATCAGCCAGACGATCTGGAACGTCTCGACGGTTACTGGGACTTAGCTGAACGGTTAACCGCAGCGTTTCTCACAGCCAATCTTCCTCCTTTTGATCCCGAAAACCTCGCTTCTTCCCTTAGCGGCGGCGAACGCGTGCGGGCTTTGCTGTGCGGGGCTTTTACCGCTAATGCCGATTATCTGCTGCTTGATGAGCCGACGAACCACCTCGACAGACAGGGGCGTGAATGGTTTTACGCCCAGCTCGCGCGTTGTAGCTACGGCGTGATGGTCGCGACTCACGATCGCGAATTACTGGCGCAGGTGCCGCGCATACTGGAACTTAGCGGTACCGGGCTGCGCGTTTATGGCGGCAATTACGACGACTATGAACGCCAGCAGGATGCCGAACAGCAGGCGGCGCGTGCGGCGCTGGACCATGCTGCCACAGAGCGCAAACGCACCCGCGCTCGTATGCACAAAGAGCATGACGCCAGCCAGCGGCGGTCGGCGCAAACGCTGCGCACGGTCGATTCCATGAACATCGCCTCCTTTGAACGGATTAAATATAAAATGGCGGCGAAAGAGCGGCCCGGTACGTGGCGCAAGCAGCATCATGAACAAACTGACGCCCTGAATACTGCCGTAAAACAGGCGCGTGAGCGGGTGGAGGAAGAGAATCCGGTGATGTTTACCCTGCCGGGCAGCCGCATTGCCGAGGGCAAACAGGCGATCGTCCTGCAGGAGCTGGTTCTTCCGTACGTGAACATGCCCCCTGTTAACTGGCGCATGGACGGGCCGATGCGCGTGGCGCTACGCGGGCCAAACGGCTGCGGGAAATCGACATTATTGAAGATTATTCTCGGTGAGCTGGAACCTGTTTCAGGAACCTGTCGCGTGTCGGTGCAAAGTGCGTATCTCGATCAGCACCTGTCGCAGCTGGATCTTACACAGTCCGTCATGACGCATCTCAACCTGCATGACACGCCGCTGGAAGAGGGCGTGCTGCGCAGTCGTCTGGCGCAGCTTCAACTGGGTGCGGATAAAGTCTCCCTGCCTCTGAGGGAGCTGAGCGGCGGCGAGCGTCTGAAAGCGGCGTTGGCGTGCGTCCTGTGGCGCGAAGAGGCTACCCAACTGCTGCTGCTGGATGAACCGACGAACCATCTGGATTTGGCGTCTGTACAGGCGATTGAAGCGGCGCTGGCCGGTTTTCCCGGTGCGCTGCTGGTGGTGTCCCACGATCAGGCTTTCCTTAATGGACTCCAGCTGACTCATGAGATGGTGTGGGATGAGAAAGGATGGCGTTGTGAAGGGCTCTAGAATACAAACCCCCGCAATTGCGGGGGCGATAAGATGAACGTATTAACTTACTGCGTACTGACTGTTCGAGCGACCTGAATCATGCGCATCAGTTTCAGCTCGGTCATGGAGGGTTTTACACGTTTTGATTCCCACTCATGGACCATGGCCACACTGACGCCCATCTCTCGGGCGAAATCATCAATTTTTAACCCTGTCCCTTTGCGTAATCGCTCAAATTCAGTAAAGGGATTCGTCTTTTGGGACGGGGTAACGGTCTGCGATAAATCTTTAAAAACAATTTGTTCCAGGCTGCTTAACAGCTCAAGCATAGGATCTTTAGATTCCATTAAGAACTCCTCTTAAATCACACAGCGGGATCGTGAACATCAGAGAGCCAATTAAGGATAGCCTCAAAAGAGTGCAAAAGATTGTCACGTCTGTGATTAATCGTGCGGTAACGATTGCCTTATTCGTTTCAGCAAAAGAGAGCGTGACGCTAATTACCTGATTAATCGAAACAGGCTTTGCGCAGTATTTTTTTGTAAATCGTAAGAAATAAACCGGCAATAGCCGTTTTGCATGAAAAGAGTATCCTGACGGCCTGACCTGGACTATCCTAATCAGCGTCGGGCACGCGTGTGCCGGTGTGCGTTTTTTGGGTGAAAGGAGTATTAAAATGGCGACAGGAAAGTCCTGCTCTCGCTGGTTTGCGCCTATTGCGGCGTTGTTGATGGTAGTTAGCCTGAGTGGGTGTTTCGATAAAGAAGGCGATCAGCGTAAAGCGTTTATCGATTTTCTACAAAATACCGTGATGCGCAGTGGCGAGCATCTGCCGACGCTGACTGCGGATCAGAAAAAACAGTTTGGTCCCTTCGTTTCCGATTACGCCATCCTTTATGGTTATTCACAGCAGGTGAATCAGGCGATGGATTCCGGTTTGCGTCCGGTTGTGGACAGCGTTAACGCAATCCGCGTTCCACAGGACTATATGACTCAGCGTGAACCGCTGCGCCAGTCTAATGGTGCGCTCGGCGTGCTGAGCCAGCAGCTACAGAATGCGAAAATGCAGGCTGATGCGGCGCGTTCTGCGCTGAAACAGGGTGAAGATCTGAAACCTGTGTTTGATCAGGTGTACGAGAAAGTTGTCACCAAACCTTCAGATGCAATGCAGCCGCTGATTCCAGCCGCGCAGATCTTTAGCCAGCAGCTGGTGCAGGTGGGCGATTTTATCTCCCAGCAGGGGACGCAGGTGAGCTTTGTCTCTAACGGCATTCAGTTCCCAACGTCTCAGCAAGCCAGCCAGTACAACACGCTGATTGGGCCGCTTGCCTCTCAGCACCAGGCCTTTAGCCAGGCGTGGAGCGCGGCAGTCACCGCGACGGAATAAAAGAAAACCCCGCCTGGTGCGGGGTTTTTTACAAGCTGATAAAAATAATGCTTGTCATTCATCTACCACATCGGTATAACTATTCCTGTCGGTTTGTTACACAGACCTAAAGCAGTTTAGTTAAGTAGTCCAGATGAGTTATCCAAAGATACCTTCGTAGTGACCCTTCCTTCATCGCTTAAAAATCTGTAACACATTCCATCATCGCGCCGGAAGGCAAAACGTATTTTAAAAAGGTAATTTCTATGTCTGGTAAAATGACTGGTCTGGTAAAATGGTTCAACGCTGATAAAGGCTTCGGCTTCATCACTCCTGACGATGGCTCTAAAGATGTATTCGTACACTTCTCTGCTATCCAGAACGAAGGCTACAAATCTTTGGACGAAGGTCAGAAAGTTTCCTTCACCATCGAAAGCGGCGCTAAAGGCCCAGCAGCTGGTAACGTTGTAAGCCTGTAAGCTTTCAACTCAGCAGCACAAGAATTTAAAAACCCGCCTCTGGCGGGTTTTTTTCGTTTCAGGCTTTGTGATTATTTTACCTGCGGGTTCACGCAGTTCTTCTCAACTTTCCCGTTCAGCGCATCGATCAGGTTATCCACCGCCGTGGACGCCATATTGTATCGCGTCTCATGAGTGGCCGAACCGATATGCGGCAGCGCAACCACGTTTGGTAATGTCAGCAGCGGCGAATCGATCGGCAGCGGCTCCTGCTCGAACACATCCAGACCCGCCGCGTGGATCTCACCCTTTTGCAAGGCTTCAATCAACGCCTTCTCATCCACCACTGGCCCACGGCCTGCGTTGATGAAAATGGCCGTTTTTTTCATTTTCTCAAACTCAGCTTTACCGATCAGATGATGTGTCTCCTCCGTCAGCGGCAGGATCAGGCAGACATAATCCGCTTCCTGTAGCAGCGTATCCAACTCACAGTAACGGCCATTGAAACGCTCTTCAGCTTCTTTATGCTGACGGCGTGCATTGTAGAGAATCGGCATGTTAAAGCCGAAATGCGCGCGCTGAGCCAGCGCCAGCCCGATCCGACCCATGCCGACAATCCCCAGCTTTTTGCCGTGAACGTCCACACCAAACCAGTCGGGACCGATGCTTTTAGTCCATTCGCCTGCTTTCACGCGCTCAGCCACTTCGACTACGCGACGCGCGGTGCTCAGCACCAGCGCCATCAGCGTATCCGCAACCGTCTCGGTGAGCGCGGTCGGCGTGTGCATCAGCAAAACATTGCGTGCGTTGAGCGCCTCGACGTCAAAGTTGTCGTAGCCGACAGAGATAGTCGAGGTCGCACGAAGCTTCGGCATTTTCTCCAGCAATGCGCTATCCACTTTTTCGCTTGAGCCCAGCAGCCCTTCCGCGCTGGCAAAGGCTTCCGCGTGCTGCGCCACGGTCTCCTGGCTCAGGTTTTTCACCTGCGTGACGGTGAAATGTTCCTCAAGACGTTTGTGTAGATCGTCGGGCAGTGCTTTATACAAAATGACGGACGGCTTCATGCTAATCTCCGTTGATTTTAAAAGGTTCAGGCGTGACGTGCGCCAGCAGGAATTTGTTGATTATTAGCAGGCTTAACAATCAAAGTAAGCCACACAGAAGCGAAAAGTGCCACCCCCATAAATATGTACGAGGCCGACGGGCTGCCGGTTGCACCGTTGAGATAGCCAACAAACCACGAGCCGAAGAACGAACCTAACGCTCCCATGCTGTTGATCAGCGCCATCGCGCCACCGGCGACATTACGTGGTAGCATTTCCGGGATGATGGCAAAGAACGGACCATATGGCGCGTACATGGCCGCACCAGCGATCACCAGCAGCGTGTAAGAGACCCAGAAATGGTTTGCGCCTACCGCCCATGAACCGATAAAGGCGAACGCGGCAATCAACAACAGCGGCCAGACGAATAATTTACGATTTTGCAGCTTATCCGAGGCCCACGACACCACGATCATCGCGATAGTTGCCGCCAGATACGGCACCGATGACAGCCAGCCCACTTCCACCATGCCGAGGTTTTCGCCACCGCTGCGAATAATTGACGGCAGCCACAGCACGAAACCGTACACCCCGATGCTCCACGCGAAATATTGCATACACAGCAGGATAACGTTGCGCGAACGGAAAGCTTCACCGTAGTTACGCACCGCTTTCAGCCCCTGCTGTTCTTTATCCAGCTCGGCCTGCAGAGCGGCTTTTTCACTGGTGGAAAGCCAGGTCGCCTGCGACGGTTTATCTTTCACCAGCACCCACCAGCAGAATGCCCAGATGATCGCCGGGAATCCTTCGATGATGAACATGTGACGCCAGCCGAATGACTGAATCAGATAACCCGAAACCACGGACATCCACAGGACCGTCACCGGGTTACCGAGGATCAGGAACGTATTGGCGCGTGAGCGTTCAGATTTGGTAAACCAGTTGCTGATGTAAATCAGCATCGCAGGCATCACGGCGGCTTCAACGACCCCGAGAATAAAGCGAATGGCGGCCAGTGCGGGGATATTATTGACCATCCCGGTGAGGGATGCGCAGGCGCCCCACAAAATCAGGCAGACAAAGATCAGTTTGCGCACGCTGCGGCGTTCGGCGTAAATCGCTCCAGGGATCTGGAAGAAGAAATAGCCAAGGAAGAACAGGGCGCCTAACAGGGACGAAACGCCTTTGGTGATCCCCAAATCTTCGGTGATCCCTGCGGCAGACGCGAAACTGAAGTTCGCGCGATCAAGGTACGCCAGGCTGTACGTGATAAACACGATAGGCATGATGTACCACCAGCGTTTAACTGCATTGGTCGATGTGTTCATGGGCTTGCCTCTGTTGTTGAGGTTTATACCGCCGTTGTCTGTAGGGTACACGGTGGCTGATTATTGTTACTCGGACAGTTGTGCGCGGGTCGGCAATCCTTCGCTGTCGCCTTGCACCTGAATGGCCAGCGATCCGATCTTATTCCCGCGTGCGACGGCCTGTTGTAGCGTTTTGCCTTCCAGCAGGGCGCTAATCACCCCGACTGCGAATCCATCTCCTGCGCCGACGGTGTCGACAACGTTATCGACTTTCACCGCAGCGACAGCACCTTTCTCGCCGCTGGCGGTTTTGAACCAGGCGCCGTCAGCGCCGGTTTTCAGCACCACGGCCTGCACGCCGTGCGCCAGATAAAAATCGGCGATCCCTTCCGGGGTTTTCTGCCCGGTGAGGATCATGCCTTCTTTAAGACCGGGCAGAACCCAGTTTGCCTGGAAGGCCAGGTGATTGAGCTTTTCAACCATCTCGGCTTCGCTTTTCCACAGCACCGGGCGCAGGTTCGGATCGAAAGAGATCGTCTTACCCTGGGCTTTCAGGGAACTGGCCGCGTGATCGAGCAGATCGTATGAACTGGCCGACAGCGCCGCTGCGACGCCACTCAAATGCAGGTGCCGCGCTGAAGAAAAGTAAGCAGGATGAAAATCTTGCGTGGAAAGATGGCTGGCGGCAGAGCCTTTGCGGAAATACTCCACAATGGGATCGGTTCCATTTTCGACTTTAGATTTAAGCTGAAAGCCGGTCGCGAAACGGTTGTCGAGAGTGACGCCCGCCGCGTCGATCCCCTCTTTTTTCAGCGAATCCAACACAAAGTGGCCAAAACTGTCGTCGCCCACGCGGCTGACCCAGCCAACGTTGAGTCCCAGGCGCGCCAGGCCGGTTGCTACGTTCAGCTCTGCGCCGGCAACGCGTTTGATAAAGTGTTCAACCGAGCGCAGCTCGCCCGTTTCCGTGGCCACAAACATGGCCATGGCTTCACCGATGGTGATGACGTCCAGAGAATCAGACATGGCGTGTCTCCTCACGCAGCAGATTGACGTAATGGCGGGTGACCGCCGCTAAATCTGGCCCTTCCAGCGGGAATTCAATGCCGCGAGGGGCGTCGGCCGGAAGCTGGTTCAGCAGATCCATCCAGCGGGCATCGGCGTTATCCGGTGGAATAGCGCGGAAGTGTTGGTGATGCGGGACAGCCGCTTTGACATGGATATAGCTCACCGCCGGGGCCAGATGGCGCGCGGCCTCTTCCGGCGATTCGCCGACCCACAGCCAGTTTCCGGTATCGAAGGTGAGGGTGACAGGCAGTTCCATCACCCGGCAGGCCGCCTTGAAACGCTGCATTGGCGCAAGTTGCCCGCAGTCGGTCTGATCATTTTCCACTACCAGCGTCATCCCGCTTTCGAGCAGGAGTTCGCGTAAGGCTTCAAGAGGCTGCTTATCGCGGAAATGACCCAGCGAGACCTTCAGCCACAGGGCATTGAGGGTGCTGGCTTCTGCGAGATAGCGCGGCAGATCCGGGTTCAGTGTGCCGTCTGGCATCAGCAACGCGGCGGGGGCGGAGTAACAGGCGAACAAACCGAGCAGTTCGATAGACTGAGCCAATGTCGGCAACGCCTGTAGCTCCTCATCATTAAACAGCTCCCGGCGGATCTCGACGCCGTCGGCTCCCCCGGCGGCAATGACCGGTAATATGGCCCGCTGGCCGCCCACCTGACGGACGCGATCTGCGCCATACGCGGCGGTGACGACGATGATTTTCCTGCCCATTGGCTGACTCCCATTCATAGCTGATAGGTATTACGCTAGATGGAACCGGTTCCAAAGAAAAGGTCAGGATGTTGAATTTATGATCGTCATCACGAAGGGGGGTTAACGCGACGTCGAGCCGCGCACGATCAGCTCACCGGAGAAGACCTGCTCGCGCACGGTGTCGGTAATGCCTTCGATGCGGCGCACCACCTGCTCGACGGCGGCGTAGCCAATCTGCCAAGTCGGCTGTTTGAGAGTGGTAATGCCAACGCCTGCCAGCTCGGCCCATTCGAGTTCGTCGAATCCGAGCAGGCCAATATCGCTGCCCCAGTTCAGGCCAATACGTTTGAGGGATCGGGCCACCTGCAGCGTGAGCGCGCCGTTGGCGGAAATGACCGCTTTGCGCATCCCGCGATGACGGGTATGGAACTGGCGCAGGGTATTATCCATTTGATCGGCTTCGTGCAGCGGAATTTCGGCATTCTCGGCGATCACGCCAGGATAACGCGCCAGGGTGGCGCGAAATGCGCTGAGACGGTCGCGACGGGTATTCACCATGCCCAGCGGCTCGCTCATGAACAAAATCGCTTCGAAACCTTGCTCGATCAGGTGCTCTGTTGCCGTTGTGGCGGCCTGAGTGTTGTCCAGCCCTACCACGTCGCAGGCGAATTCCGGGATTTTGCGATCAATCAGCACCATCGGCAGGGACGACTGCTGCAGGCGGTTAAGCCCCTCTTCGCGCATCCCCACGGCATTGACCACGATGCCTTCGACCTGGTAGCTGCGCAGCAGGTCAAGGTAGTGCAGCTCCTGGTCCACTTCGTTGTTGGTGTTACACACCAGCGGGGTGAAGCCCTTTTCGCGGCACGCGGCTTCGATGCCACTGAGCACGTTGACGGAGTAGGGGTTGGTAATGTCGGCGATGATCAGACCGATGAGGCGAGTGCGACCATGCTTCAGGCCGCGAGCCATCAGGCTTGGGCGGTAATCCAGTTCGGCGATGGCTTGTTCAATACGGGCCAGCAGCGCGTCGGAAAGCAGATGTTTCTCGCCGTTAAGATAGCGCGAAATACTGGTTTTCCCGGTTTTGGCGGCTTTCGCCACGTCGCTGATGGTGGGCCGTGCTGATTTGCTCATCGCTGATTCCCTTAAGATTAGTGAGAACACCTTAGCGGGAAAATCAACGATGGCAAGCGCTTCATGCCGGATGGCGTAGCCGCCACCCGGTATTTCAATTACTGAATGGGGCTTAATGTGATCTCAACGCGGCGGTTCTGCGCTTTGCCTTCTGCCGTGCTGTTGCTGGCGATTGGATTCGCCGGGCCCATGCCGCTGGTGCGGATGCGGTTTGCGGCAACGCCCTGAGTGATCAGCGAGCTGGCGACGGAATCCGCGCGCTGCTGAGACAGACGCATGTTCAGATCCTGGCTCCCGGTGCTGTCGGTGTAGCCAATAACGTTAACGGCTGTTTTGCTGTACTCTTTGAGCACCGTTGCCACGCCGGTCAGCGTGTTGGCTCCCGCCGGTTTCAGCGTTGCGCTGCTGCTGTCGAAGGTCACGTTGTTCGGCATGTTCAGAATGATGTTGTCGCCACTTCGCGTCACGCTCACGCCCGTTCCCTGCATTTTGTCGCGCAGTTTAGCTTCTTGCACATCCATGTAATATCCTACGCCGCCGCCCAATGCGGCACCCGCTGCAGCCCCGATCAGCGCGCCTTTGCCGCGATCTTTCTTCGAGGAAGAGAGTGCGCCAACGCCTGCGCCGACCAATGAGCCAATACCCGCGCCAATGCCGGATTTGCCCGCTTCACGTTCGCCGGTGTAAGGGTTGGTTGTGCAGCCAGAAACCGCCAGTGCTCCACTGACCAGAGCCACAATGACAAGTACGCGTTTATTCATCTTATTTCCTTAATCCTTTTTATTCTTTGCCACGAAGCGTGTGGCGGTTGATTATGACGCCCTAAGAGGAAGAAAATTCCAGGGCTAACTCTGAAATTTGTGTCCAAATCTTAAATAGCCTCAAAGAAGGCCGTCACACCTGCAACAGATAAACCCAGGAGCGCACGCTTGACCACTTCAATAAAAACGATTCTGACCGCCGCCCACTGGGGCCCGATGCTGGTTGAAACCGATGGCGAGAATGTCCTGTCCTCGCGCGGGGCGCTGCCAACGCAGCACCCTAATTCGTTACAAACTGTGGTGCGCGATCAGGTGCACAGCAAAACTCGCGTGCGCTGGCCGATGGTGCGTAAGGGTTTTCTGGCCTCGCCGGATAATCCGCAGGGTACGCGCGGGCAGGATGAGTTCGTTCGGGTGAGCTGGGATGATGCGCTGGCGTTGATCCATACGCAGCACAAACGTATTCGTGAGACCCATGGCCCGGCGTCTATATTTGCGGGTTCTTATGGCTGGCGTTCGAACGGTGTGCTGCACAAAGCGGCGACGCTCCTGCAGCGCTATATGAGCCTGGCGGGTGGCTACACCGGGCATCTCGGTGATTACTCAACCGGTGCGGCGCAGGCGATCATGCCGTACGTTGTCGGCGGAAATGAGGTTTATCAGCAGCAGACCAGCTGGCCGCTGGTGCTGGAGCATACGGATGTGGTGGTGCTGTGGAGCGCCAATCCGCTCAACACGCTCAAAATCGCGTGGAACGCGAGCGATGAGCAGGGGATTCCCTATTTCGATGCGCTGCGTAAAAGCGGTAAACGCCTGATCTGTATTGACCCGATGCGCTCCGAAACCGTCGATTTCTTCGGCGATAGCGTTGAGTGGCTGGCCCCGCACATGGGGACCGACGTCGCGATGATGCTGGGTATCGCCCATACGCTGGTGGAAAACGGCTGGCACGACCAGGCGTTTCTCGCCCGCTGCACTACAGGGTATGACAAATTCGCTGACTACCTGACGGGCAAAACCGACGGGATCGCCAAAACCGCCGAGTGGGCGGCGGACATTTGCGGCATTGATGCGGCGAAAATCCGCGAACTGGCGGCACTGTTCCACGAAAATACCACTATGCTGATGTCCGGCTGGGGAATGCAGCGCCAGCAGTTTGGCGAGCAAAAACACTGGATGCTGGTGACTCTTGCGGCGATGCTCGGCCAGATTGGTACGCCGGGCGGTGGCTTTGGTTTGTCGTATCACTTTGCTAACGGCGGAAACCCGACCCGTCGCGCTGCGGTTCTGGCCTCGATGCAGGGTTCCGTGCAGGACGGGATTGATGCGGTAGATAAAATCCCGGTGGCGCGCATCGTCGAAGCGCTGGAAAATCCTGGTGGTTTCTACCAGCATAACGGCCTGGACCGCCACTTCCCGGATATCCGTTTTGTCTGGTGGGCGGGCGGCGCAAACTTCACCCATCATCAGGATACCAACCGACTGATCCGCGCCTGGCAAAAGCCGGAGCTGGTGGTGATTTCCGAATGCTTCTGGACGGCGGCAGCCAAACACGCCGATATCGTTCTGCCTGCGACCACCTCCTTTGAGCGTAACGATCTCACCATGACCGGCGACTACAGTAATCAGCACATGGTGCCGATGAAGCGCGTCGTTGCGCCGCGCGATGAAGCCCGGGATGACTTTGAGGTGTTTGCGGAGCTGAGCGAACGCTGGGAAGAGGGCGGTCGCGAGCGTTTCACCGAAGGGAAATCCGATCTCGAGTGGCTGGAGACGTTTTACCAGATTGCCGCGCAGCGCGGCGCCGCTCAGGGGGTAACATTGCCGCCGTTTGCTCAGTTCTGGGAAGCGAATGAGATCGTCGAAATGCCGGAGAGTGAGCAGAACGCACAGTTTGTTCGCTTCGCGGACTTCCGCCGCGACCCACAATCGCATCCGCTGAAAACCGAAAGCGGCAAAATTGAGATCTACTCGCAACGTATCGCCAGCTTTAACTATGCCGACTGCCCGCCGCACCCGATGTGGCTGGAGCCGGACGAGTGGCACGGCAATGCGCAGCCAACACAGTTGCAGGTGCTCTCTGCGCACCCGGCGCACCGTCTGCACAGCCAGCTGAACTATTCGTCCTTGCGCGAACAGTACGCCGTGGCCGGACGCGAGCCGATCACGCTGCATACCCTTGATGCGAAAGCGCGCGGAATTGCCAATGGCGATGTGGTGCGCGTCTGGAACGCTCGCGGGCAGGTGCTGGCCGGGGCGGTGGTGAGTGAGGGCATTAAACCGGGCGTGATCTGTATCCACCAGGGGGCGTGGCCGGATCTGGAACTCACGGCAGGCGGGATTTGCAAAAACGGCGCGGTGAACGTACTCACCAAAGATCTCCCCAGCTCGAAGCTGGGGAACGGGTGCGCGGGGAACACGGCGCTGGCGTGGGTGGAGAAATATCAGGGCCCTGAGCTGACGCTTACGGCGTTTGATCCGCCTGCCAGCTCATAATCCACGTCGGGTGTTGAGTCTCTTCCTGCCAGGCGCTGTCTTCAATGCGAAAACCCTGAGCATGGTAGAAATTCACCGCCCGACTGTTTTTCTGGTAAACCTCGAGGCTGAGATAGGGGAACTGCTGCTGCACGTGGTAGATCAGCGCGTGGCCGATCCCTTTCCCCGCATGAGCGGTGGCGACAAAGAGTGCGCCGATAAACTGCGACTCCATCACGCTGATAAAACCACGTACCTCGCCTTTCTCTTCCCATACCCAGGTTTCTGCACCGGGGAGATAGGTGTCGCGCACCAGCGGTTCACTCTCTATCCAGTATTGCGCGTCGATAAACGGGTGCGCCTCGGTGGTGCTTTCAAGCCATAAACTGAGCAGCGGCGCAGTGTTTTCACTTTGCCATTTGCGAATCATGTTGGCCTCCTGGGTGGCAAAAACAGGCCGTGATGTGATCGTTCACCAGACCGCAGGCCTGCATAAATGAGTAGCAAATCGTGGTGCCAACAAATTTGAAACCACGCTTTTTCAGTGCCTTAGACAGGGCATCGGAGGCGGACGTGGAGGTCGGGATTTCACCCATCGTCGCGGCCTGTGTCACCTGCGGCGTGTTGTCGACAAACGACCAGACAAAATCGGAGAAAGGCTCGCCACTTTCGGCCATCGCCAGGTACGCTTTTGCGTTGCCAATAATGGCCTGAATTTTCCCGCGATGCCGGATAATACTGGCATCCAGCACCAGCCGTTCGACGTCTTCCTCAGTCATGGCGGCCACCGCAACGGGATCGAACTGATGGAAGGCGTTGCGATAATTTTCCCGTTTTTTTAGCACCGTAATCCACGATAAACCCGCCTGCTGGCCTTCCAGGCAGATCATCTCAAAGAGCTTTTTACCGTCGGTCTCCGGCACGCCCCATTCTTTATCGTGATAGTCGATATAGAGCTGATCCTGGCTTACCCATCCGCAACGTTGCATTGGTTTTCATCCTTAATGATTTAACCCGTAAAAAAATCAACCCACCTGGCTTGACGTGTGCCTCAAAAAGACAATATTTAATTAAGGGCTTTGCCCTCATACCTCTTTCTAACAATGACAAATATCGCCGAATTCGGCTCTTTCTGGAGTCGCTTTGATGATGATAAAAATAATCAGTGGTCGCCATGCTGTTACTGGCCTGGCGGGAGTCTCTGTCTGTTTGTTTTTTTGTAGCACAGCTTACGCCTGGCAACAGGAATATATCGTTTCGGATGCGCAAAATAATACGACCGAACGCTATACATGGGACGCCGATCACCAACCGCGTTATGACGATATTCTCGCGGAGCGTATTCGTTCTTCCCAGAACGTTCCGGGGCTGGCGTTGAACATGCCGGAAAATTATCCTGCGGAATCTGACAGTACCCTGTCGCTGAGCCTGACGATTCCGGTGACGCAGAAGGTGACCACGGGGCCGGTTGCCGCGTGGCATTACGACGGTTCGTCGCCCATGGCGTACAACGAATACGGTGACAATGGCAGCCAGTCGCTTACCGACCCGCTGTGGCATGCCAGCGTGAGTACGCTCGGCTGGCGCGTCGATACACGCGTGGGCGGTCTACGACCGTGGGCGCAGATTAGCTACAACCAGCAGTTTGGCGATAATCAGTGGAAGCCGCAGTCAGGGATGAGTCGCCTGCCGGCCTCCATGCAGTACGATAACTGGATGGATGTGACCGTGGGTGCCGACGTGCTGCTTTACCCGCATATGGCCGCGTACGCCTCTTTGTCTCAGGCGGATAACACCATGACCGGCGCGGATTATTTATATACCCTGGGTGTGAGCGCCAGATTTTAATATTGTTATTTAATTCAACCTTGCTGTAACATCTTAAATACAAGAATGGCCGTGCTTGTGGCGATAGCGGGCACTAACAAACTCGTTATCCTTCGCCCGGCAAGGTCATTCATTCCTGATTCCAGGCATTTCATTCCGTCTCCACTGCATTTCATGCCGTTTTCCCCCAGGCCTTTTGAGGTTTTGTTTATCGTTGTCTGCAGCGAATTCCTTTAATTTCTCTTGCAGGACAACTGCCATGAACACATCAACATACAACCGCACTCGTTGGCTGACCCTATTTGGCACCATCGTGACGCAATTTGCGTTGGGATCGGTTTATACCTGGAGCCTGTTTAACAGCGCGCTCTCTGACAAACTCGGCGCGCCGGTGAGCCAGGTGGCGTTCTCGTTCGGCTTGCTGAGCCTGGGGCTGGCGTTATCCTCGTCCATCGCCGGGAAATTGCAGGAACGTTTTGGCGTGAAACGCGTGACCATGGCCTCGGGCATCCTGCTGGGCGTCGGCTTCTTCCTGACGGCGCACTCCAGTAACCTGATGATGCTCTGGCTGAGTGCCGGGGTGCTGGTCGGGCTGGCAGATGGCGCGGGCTACCTGCTGACCCTGTCGAACTGCGTGAAGTGGTTCCCGGAGCGTAAAGGCTTAATCTCAGCTTTCTCCATTGGCTCTTATGGTCTGGGTAGTCTCGGGTTTAAATTTATCGATTCGCACCTGCTTGCCTCCGTGGGCCTGGAAAAGACCTTTATGATCTGGGGCGCTATCGTGCTGGTGATGATTCTGTTCGGCGCGACGCTGATGAAAGATGCCCCGATGCAGGAAGTGAAAACCGTTAACGGCGTAGTGGAAAATGACTTCACGCTGGCGCAGTCCATGCGCAAACCACAGTACTGGATGCTGGCGGTTATGTTCCTGACAGCCTGCATGAGCGGTCTGTATGTGATTGGCGTGGCGAAAGATATTGCCCAGGGGATGGTGAAACTGGATGCGATGACTGCGGCGAATGCGGTAACCGTGATTTCCATTGCCAACCTGTCTGGTCGTCTGGTGCTGGGTATTCTCTCCGACAAAATCGCCCGTATCCGTGTGATTACGCTGGGGCAGGTGATCTCCCTGGTGGGTATGGCGGCCCTGCTGTTTGCGCCCCTGAATGAGATGACCTTCTTCGCGGCGATTGCCTGCGTGGCCTTCAATTTTGGCGGCACCATTACCGTGTTCCCGTCACTGGTGAGCGAGTTCTTTGGCCTGAATAATCTGGCGAAGAATTATGGGGTGATTTACTTAGGTTTCGGTATTGGCAGCATCTGCGGGTCCCTCATCGCCTCGCTGTTCGGCGGCTTCTATGTCACCTTCTGTGTCATCTTCGCTCTGCTGATTATCTCACTGGCGCTCTCCACTACGATTCGCCAGCCGCAGCGGCAGGTATTTAACGAAGCGCATGCGTGATGACTGACTGAAAAGGCTGGATTTTCCGGCCTTTTCTTTTATCAACATGCTGAGCGTTCTTTGACCCAATCTGCTTTCGAACTTGATTTTTTGTAAATATCTACTGCAATCACACTCTCTGCTGCCACTTTTTCCTGTCACTGTGGTCTACTTACCACGCTTTAGACGTTTCTGATAACGATCCCCTGAGCGAATATCTACTCTGTTCACTTTTACAGCTAAAAGTGGATGGCGTGACTGTCCCTTTTTTCGGGTAGCCTGCATGAAATACATTAAATCGATGACGCAACAAAAGCTGAGCTTTTTGCTGGCGTTGTACATCGGCCTGTTTATGAATGGCGCTGTTTTTTTCCGTCGGTTTGACGGGTTCGCGCAAGACTTTACCGCCTGGAAAGGAATCGCAGCGGTTGTTGAGTTGGTTGGTACCGTTCTGGTTACCTTTTTCTTATTACGTCTCCTCTCACTGTTTGGACGCCGCATCTGGCGCGTTCTGGCATCTCTGGTGGTGCTCTGCTCGGCAGGTGCCAGCTATTACATGACTTTTATGAACGTGGTTATTGGCTACGGCATTATTGCCTCAGTCATGACGACGGATATCGATCTCTCGAAAGAGGTGGTCGGCCTGCACTTTATCCTGTGGCTGGTGGGCGTCAGTGCGCTGCCGCTGCTGCTCATCTGGAGTAACCGCTGCCGCTATACCCTGCTGCGTCAGATGCGCACGCCAGGGCAACGCGTCCGAAGCGTCGCGGTGGTGCTGCTGGCGGGGCTGATGGTCTGGGGCCCGATTCGTCTGCTTGAAGTGAAGCAGAAGAGTGACGAACGTACTTCTGGCGTGGATTTGCCGAGCTACGGCGGCGTGGTGGCGAACTCCTATCTGCCCTCTAACTGGATTTCCGCGCTGGGCCTCTACGCCTGGGCGCAGGTGGATGAGTCTTCCGATAATAAATCTCTGCTCAATCCGGCGAAGCAGTTCACCTACGAAGCGCCTAAAGATATCGACGATACCTATGTGGTCTTTATCATCGGTGAAACGACGCGCTGGGATCATATGGGGATTTTAGGCTACGACCGCGATACGACGCCGAAACTGGCGCAGGAGAAGAACCTGATCGCTTATCGTGGCTACTCATGTGATACGGCGACCAAGCTGTCGCTGCGCTGCATGTTTGTTCGCGAGGGCGGGGCGGATGACAACCCGCAGCGTACCCTGAAAGAGCAGAACGTCTTCTCGGTGCTGCATCAGCTGGGATTCAGTTCTGATCTCTATGCGATGCAGAGCGAGATGTGGTTCTACAGCAACACGATGGCGCAGAACATTGCCTATCGTGAGCAAATCGGTGCTGAGCCGCGTAACCGCGGGAAGAGCGTTGACGATATGCTGCTGATCGATGAGATGAAAGGCTCGCTGAGCAACAATCAGGATGGGAAGCATATGATCATCCTGCATACCAAAGGTTCGCACTTTAACTACACCCAGCGTTACCCGCGCAGCTTTGCCAAATGGACGCCGGAGTGTGTGGGCGTAGACAAAGACTGCACCAAAGAGCAGCTGATTAACTCTTACAATAACTCGGTGATGTATGTGGATCACTTTATCGAGAGCGTGATTGACCAGGTACGCGACAAGAAAGCGATTGTTTTCTATGCCGCCGACCACGGTGAGTCGATCAACGAGTATGAGCACTTGCACGGCACGCCGCGCAAGATGGCGCCACCGGAGCAGTTCCGCGTGCCGATGATGGTGTGGATGTCGGATAAATATCTGGAAAACCCGGATAAAGAGAAGATGTTCCAGCACCTGAAACAGCAGGCTGAGATGAAGGTGCCTCGCCGTCACGTTGAGCTGTATGACACCATCATGGGTTGTCTCGGCTATACCTCGCCAGACGGCGGGATTAATGAGAACAACAACTGGTGCCATGTCCCTGATGGCCCGGCGAAAGCCACTAAGTAACCGAGCTGGCGAGTTTCTCGCCAGTCGAATGGCTTTTTGAAGATAAGGGATTGACGAGGGCGCACCCCAGCAGTAAGATGCGCTCCGCATTCGGCGAGTAGCGCAGCTTGGTAGCGCAACTGGTTTGGGACCAGTGGGTCGGAGGTTC
>Ga0213823_1000622_pt1 | contig 27388 bp, 29 predicted proteins | sample MC6MC0907MG_FD_179887 | JGI IMG/M metagenome (GOLD analysis project Ga0213823, IMG submission 179887) | Enriched soil aggregate microbial communities from Iowa State University, Ames, United States - MC6-MC0907-MG | ecosystem: Environmental > Terrestrial > Soil > Unclassified | place: USA: Iowa...
TGACGGACAAAAGGGAATACAGAAGGGTGTGATAATAGCTCATAAAGCTCTGTACATTCATGCAGGTCTCGATGTTTAAGCATACGAAACGCCTCCTTTACTAGGGTAGTTAAAACAATTCCGTTGAAGCATAAAGAAGAAAACTAAATTTCGTGCTGGAATTAAAACCCAAAGAACTAGACGTTATAACTATGAAATTCCATAATCTCCCGCTGTCTTACTGATTTCGACCATACCGAAAAAAGACTAGTTTTTTAAATATAATATAACATACGAGCTGTTTGATGCAATCATTTTGCTCGTAAAAACCAAAATTTTAAGTTTAATAGTCAGTAAATTCTGATAAATGAATAGAAATGGCACATTTATTTGACCATGTTTTATGTTAAGTCGATTCTATCACTTTTATCTAGAATTAATCATTTTTCTACATCTTTAGTAGTATTTCGATTTGTTTTAATAAACAAAATATCAAAAAATACCCTTAAAAGGATATAATTTATCGAATTCTAAAAAGGTAATTTTTTATTTTTATGTTATAATAGTAGTATTAGTTTTAACGTATAATTAAGCATATACATAGCATTTTTTATAATGATGGCAATGGCTTTTCTGGGGGTGACAGTATGGATTATCTTTTAAGCGATGATTTCTTTAATCAATTATTTATTGGCAATGATTTTGTTTTTCTTATGAAAAAAGTAGAGGAAGATTTTCAATATATTCGCTTAAACCATGCAGCTCGAGAACTGTTATCGCTCGAGGCGATTGGAAAAATGGTTTCTGCCGTAACTTCGAAGCGAAATTTTTCGATCATTCAGAAAAACTATCTACATGCAATTGAAGAACATAATCAGGTTGACTATGTAGATTATGCATATGTGCAGTCGGAGGTTCGTAAATACGAAACAACCGTACGGCCATTGCACTTTAACAAGGAAGACTATGTTTTAGCAATTACCAAGGAAATTCATTATGATCGTAGTATTGAAGATAAATTTTTGTTTATGCGGTCGATGTTCGACCATGCCTTTTTTTCGACCGTCGTGTTATCAGCTGAAGGTATGATATATGAAGTGAATTCAAGCTTTATGGAAAATTTTCAATTAGATAATGAAACCGTCAAACAAAAAATGTTTATTGATTTACCGATTGTGCCTAAAGAAGAAGTACAGCAAATTAAGATGTGCTTACAAAAAGCCGCAAGAGGAGAAAACGTTGATGAAAAGTTTGTAAAATTACTTACGTTGGACCAACAAGAACGCATGTATTTACTGTCACTATCACCTGTTATGCAGGAGGATAATTCCTTTGCTATCTTTCTTATTATGCAGGATTTCACACAGTTCACCTTGCAAAAGGCAGAACTTCGTTCAAAATCCCACGGTCTTGAAGTGTTTAAGTCGGCATTAAATTCAGCTACAGCCATTGCTGTTTTAGATAGTGCAGGCAATATTTTAGAAGTGAGCGAGATGTTTTTACAAGCTTCAGGCTACACTGCAGAGGAATTGATTGGTCAGCCCTATGCGTTACTTGAGCCACGCTATCAAACACAAAGTTTTTTACAATTAATCAATGACAATCTTGCTGCTGGGGAGATCTGGCGAGGAGAGCTGTGCTATCGCACGAAATATCATGCAGATTATTGGGTGGAGGCGACCATTGTTCCATTAAAAAATGAGTTCGGTCAGATTGAACAAATTTTAACCATTAACTATGATATTACAGACAAGAATAGAATGTTCACAGAATTAAAAAATATTGAACGAACTTTCCGCTTAATTACGGAAAATACAAATGATTTAATCGTGATTACCAATGAAGATGGCATCATTATTTATGCTTCGCCTTCCTATGGAATATATTTAGGCTATGAAAATGTGGAGTTGCAAGGTCAGTTTTATAGTGCCATTATCGATAGAGAAAGCCAACACGAATGGCAAACATTTTTAAACAATTTTACTGGTCAGACAGATAAGCAGTTCGAGCTATTGCTTAAGGCGAAGGACGGCACACCCATTTGGACAGAAGGTAATGTCACAGTGGTGCATGACCCCGATCGAGAAAAAGTTTCTCAAATTATGATGGTGTCTCGTGAAATTACTCATCGCAAAGAAAGAGAAAATGATTTGCTTTATCTGGCTTATCATGATTCTTTAACACAACTACCTAATCGACGTTTTTTACAAAAAGAATTTCCTAAAATATTAGCGGAAGCCAACGAAAATCATACTAGTGTGGCGTTGCTTTTTTTAGATGGTGATGATTTTAAAGAGGTAAATGACCGCTTTGGCCATGATACAGGGGATGCCTTTATCCAGCACTTTGGTCAGGCTTTGAGTAATACCGTTAGAAGTCATGATATCGTTATTCGAATAGGAGGCGACGAATTTCTCGTCATCTTAACAGGTTTAACGAGAGAAATCGAAAAAAGACATAGCCAAATTATGCATATTATTCGTCGCATTCGGGATGAATTAACAGCAGGCTGGATGATTGAGGATCATCTGTTCACACCTACTGCTTCGATAGGAATTTCTTATTATCCAGATCATGCCCAAACATTGAATGAATTAATGGATTTAGCTGATCAAGCTTTATATAAATCAAAAGAATCTGGAAAAAATAATCTCTATATTTCAGAAGCTCACTAAAAAAGTCTGTCCACAAGTTATTCCTTGTGAGACAGACTTTTTATTTGGTGTTATGCTATAACAGTATAGGGATAAAAATCCTACATCGTTATTTCGGAATAGAAGGTGATTATATGCCTAAGAAAATATTGTTAGTGGAAGATGAAAAGCATATCGCTCGTTTTGTCGAGCTAGAATTACAGCATGAAGGTTACGAAGTGACAGTAGCCTTTGAAGGTCGTGAAGGCCTATCCTTGGCAACAACTGAACAATTTGATGTGCTTTTATTAGATGTGATGTTACCGGGTATCAATGGGATTGAAATTTGTCGGCGTGTTAGGACGCAATCTCAGGTGCCGATTATTTTAATCACGGCAAGAGATGCTGTCATGGACCGTGTGGCAGGCTTAGACGCAGGGGCAGATGACTATATTGTCAAGCCGTTTGCAATTGAAGAACTATTGGCTAGAATCCGAACGATTTTACGTCGTGCAACACCAGAGTCAGCAAACAGTGAATCCTTGCGCTTACGTGATATCGTGATAGATGTTGCAGCCTATGAAGTTTTCGTTCAAGGGAATAAACTCGACTTAACAAAGACAGAATATGATTTACTGAAACTATTAATCGAGCACAAAAATAGAGTTTGTACGCGTGAGCATATTTTAACATCCGTATGGGGCTACGATACAGATATTGAGACCAATGTGGTAGATGTGTATATACGTCATTTACGGACCAAGCTCCCAGGGGATATGAATGCCTATATTGAAACGGTGCGAGGAGTTGGGTATGTGATGCGGGAATGAACAAGTTAAAAACGTATTTTCGCCATCAATCTCTGCAGAAAAAATGGATGCTTACCTCAAGCAGTGTGATTTTCTTTAGCTATACGATTATTTGCGTAGTTGTATATATTTCCCTTCATACTTGGCTATTAAATGATGAAGAAAGTAAAGTTGAACGTACTAGTAGGGATATTATTTCATTTTTACAATCACAGGGACCGGATATTACCATCCAACAAATTCAACAAAATACTGGTTTGCTCAAATCGATTGTTGATCGTGATGAAACTGTTAGAATGTTTAATGCAGACGGCGTGGATATTTTGCGTATCAATAATACTTCAGCTGCCGCACCACTTAGCTCAATGCAGGAGATTTTTGAGACGACTATTGACAAGCAGGATGTGCTGGTAATTAACGAACCAATTCGCCTAGGCTTTTTCCAAGGGTATATCCAAGTTGTACATCCGCTCACTGGTTTCCAATCGTTAATGCACTATCTATTAACAGCGATGCTCATCGCAGGTCTTGGGGCATTGGTGTTATCAGGCTCCATTGGGTATTATCTAGCGAATTATTTAATGAAACCATTGCATGAATTACGTGCATCCATGAAAATGGTGATGGATCAAGGCTTTAATGAGCCCATTCAGCTAACTTACACGTCTCACGATGAGATTGGCGATCTATTGAAAATGTACAATGCTATGATGAATGAGCTGCAAATTTCTTTTACACAGCAACAACAATTTGTCGCAGATGCTTCTCATGAGCTACGTACGCCAATCCAAGCAATCGAGGGACATCTTTCCCTGTTAAAAAGATGGGGCAAGAATGATCCAGCTATTTTAGAGGAATCTATTGATACATCATTAACAGAAATTGCCCGAATGCGTAAAATGATCGAGGAATTATTAGAGCTTGCAAGACGTGAGGAAAAAGATGAAACGAGTGAGGCGAATGCAATAGCGGTGATCCAAGCTGTTATGGATGAGATGGGACTTGTACACCCGAAAGCGCGAATAACGCTGTCGAAAAATGGAGAAATAGGTCCTTTATTTATTACCGAAAATGCACTAAGTCAAATCATTCGTAATATAATAGAGAATGCAATTCGTTATTGTGAAAAAATTCCTGAGATACAAATTTCTATTTCTGTTGCTGGAAATTATGCATGTTTAGAAATTGCTGATAATGGTATAGGAATAGCAAAAGACAATATCCCTTTTATATTTGATCGTTTTTATCGAGTGGATGAGGCAAGAAACCGTCAAATAGGTGGAACTGGCTTAGGGCTGAGTATTTCGAAGATGCTCCTAGAAAAATACAATGCAACGGTAGAAGTCAAGAGTGAGGTTAATATTGGAACCGTTTTCTCGTTGAATATCCCGCTAAAATATTAAGAAAAATGCACGCTTTATTTCATAATTTCATCCTTTGCGAAAAAAATTGCTTAATTTGCTAAAAAGAGTTGTATTTTTTGTGAAGAGTAGTAAGATTGAGATGGAAAAAACGTTCTTTAAAATATGGAAAAGTAGTGTGAAACATTCTTTTAAAGAACGGCTAAATATTATATAATTAATTGCAATTTAATTAATGGAACTGCCGAAAGGCAAAATTTGGAGGTCATTTTTCATGTCGAACAACGTTACAACTGTAAGTTCTCCATGGTCAGCTTTCTCTGGTCCTAACCTAGGATATGTGATGGAGCAATACGACTTATTCTTACAGTCTCCTGAAGAAGTAGAACCGGAGTTAGTTTCTTTATTCCAACAATTTGGTGCACCAGTAGTAGTAGAAGGTGAAGTAGCTGTAGCTAGTCATACAGCAGCGGCTCCTGCTGGCGATTACAAAAAAGTATTAGCCGCTGTGAAATTAGCTGACGCAATCCGTTCACACGGTCATTTAGCGGCAGATATTTATCCTCTGAAAAACCGTGAACTACAAACAGCTCAAATTGAAGAAAGTGCGTTCAACTTAAGCGCTGCAGATTTAGCTGAAATTCCTGCAGCAATCTTCTTCAAAGATGTGCCAGCAAACGTGAAAAATGGTAAGGATGCAATCGACTATTTAAAAGCTATTTATACAAATAAAGTAGCATTTGAATATGAACACGTAGTATCTACAGAAGAACGTGATTGGATTCAAGCACAAATTGAATCAGGCTCTTTCCAACAAGCATTATCTTCTGATGAAAAGAAAGCCTTATTAGATCGTTTAACACGTGTTGAAAATTTCGAGAAATTTATCCATAAAACATTTGTAGGACAAAAGCGTTTCTCTGGTGAGGGCTTAGATACGCAAATCGTACTATTTGATGAAATCATTAAAACTGCTGAAGCGGTAAATGTTGAAAATGTGCGTATTGGTATGGCACACCGCGGTCGTTTAAATGTTTTAACACATATTTTAAATAAACCTTATGACATGATGTTCTCTGACTTTGCTCATGTATCAAATGATTTATTTATGCCGGAAAATGGCCGCCTTGAAATTACAAAAGGTTGGACAGGTGATGTGAAATACCATATGGGTGCTTCATACAACCGTGAATCTGGTATGAATGTGAAACTTGCTTACAACCCTTCTCACTTAGAAGTTGGCAATCCAGTTGTACTAGGTGCTACTCGTGCATCACAAGATGATACTTCAAAACCAGGTCAAGCGGTTCATAATCGCACAAAAGGCTTAGGAATTCTTGTGCATGGTGATGCAGCATTCCCAGGTCAAGGGATTGTGACTGAAGTCTTAAACTTCGCTAAAACAGAAGGCTTTACAACAGGTGGTACAATTCACATTATTGCGAATAATATGATTGGTTTCACGACTGAACAATATGATTCTCGTTCTTCTGTCTACTCTTCTGACCCAGCAAAAGGGTATGAAGTACCAGTAGTACATGTGAATGCAGATAGCCCTGAAGCAGTGGCAACAGTAGGTCGTTTTGCAGCTAACTACCGTCAAAAATTCGGTAAAGATATTGTTGTTGATTTAGTTGGTTACCGCCGTCATGGTCATAATGAAACAGATGATCCAACGGTTACAAACCCAGAAACGTATAAATTAGTAGTTAAACACGAAACTGTGCGTGCGTTATATGGTGCACAACTAGTAACAGAAGGTCTTGTATCAGCTGACGATGTAGCTGCTTTAGATACAGCTATTTATGCAGAAATGCAAGCTGCTTATGATCATGTAAAAGAAATGGCTGCGAAAGATGAACATCTTCATTTAGAAATGCCAGAGGAATTAAAAATAGAATTCCCACAAATGGATACAGCAGTTGGTGCAGAACGTTTAGGTAATATCAATGAAGAGCTTTTAATGTTTGAAGAAAACTTCGAGCCACAGAAAAAGCTTGGTAAAATTTTAGAAAAACGTCGTGATGCATTTGCATCTGCAAAAATCGACTGGGGTCATGCGGAAACTTTAGCTTATGCAACAATTATCCAAGATGGCACACCAGTACGTTTCACAGGTCAAGATGCACAACGTGGTACATTCTCACAACGTCACTTAGTGCTTCATGATAAAAACAATGGCAATGTCTTTACACCACTTCACCATATTACAGGTGCAAGTGCATCCTTTACAGTACACAATTCACCACTGACTGAAGCAGGGGTAGTTGGCTTTGAGTATGGTTACAACCTAGAAAACGGCCATGTGTTAACAGTTTGGGAAGCACAATTTGGTGACTTTGCGAATATGGCACAAGTGATGTTTGATAACTTTATTTCAGGGGCACGCTCTAAATGGGGTCAAAAATCTGGCATGGTTATTCTATTGCCACATGGTTATGAAGGCCAAGGTCCAGAGCACTCTTCTAGCCGTATGGAACGTTATTTACAAATGTCTGCAGAAAATAACTGGTTTGTAGCAAACTGCTCGAATGCAGGTAACTACTATCACTTATTACGCCGTCAAGCAGCGTTATTAGGCACTGAAGGTGTACGTCCACTTGTAGTCGTTTCACCAAAATCATTATTGCGTCACCCATTAGCGGCTGCTAATGCTGAGCAATTAGCAAATGGTTCATTCCAAGAAGTGATTGAACAACCGGGCTTAGGTACAAAACCAGAAGCTGTAGAACGCATCGTTTTAGGTACAGGTAAAGTAATGATCGACTTAGCAGAACGTGTGAAAGACGGAGAAGGCTTCGATCACCTACACATTGTTCGTGTAGAACAACTTTACCCATTCCCAAAAGAGCAAGTTGCTGGTATTATTGCTAAGTATCCTAATACTAAAGAAATCGTTTGGGTACAAGAAGAACCTAAAAACCAAGGCTCATGGAATTATGCATTAGAAACATTATATGAACTTGCAGAAGGTAAAAAGCTTCGCTATGTAGGTCGTCCTGCAATGAGCTCAACTTCTGAAGGGGATGCAGATTCTCATAAAGCAGCACAATCATCTCTAATTGAAGAAGCTGTTGCTGAGCCAGTAAAGGTTAAATAATCACATATAAATATTGAAAGCGGGGCTACTTGCCCTCAAGCAGTAGCCCTTTTATGTGCGTCATGCACGTTAATCAAAGGAGGAAATGAAAGTGGCTGAAATTAAAGTCCCTGAATTAGCAGAATCGATTACAGAAGGTAGTATCGCACAGTGGGTAAAAAAAGTGGGCGATCGCGTTGAAAAAGGTGAATTCATCGTTGAACTTGAAACAGATAAAGTAAACGCGGAGATCATTTCTGAAGAAGCAGGTGTATTAACACAAATTTTAGCTGAAGAAGGCGATACAGTACTAGTTGGTCAAGTTATCGCGATCGTAGAAGCAGGAGAAGGCGCAGCACCTGCACCAGCAGCGGCGGCACCAGCTGAAGCAGCTCCAGCTCCAGCAGCACCACAAGCGGCACCTGCACCAGTTGCAGCAGCTCCTGTAGTAGAAGAAACTTCTGGTGAGCGTGTTATCGCATCTCCAGCGGCACGTCGACTTGCACGTGAAAAAGGCATTGACCTTGCAGCAGTATCTCCAGTAGATCCACAAGGCCGTGTTCGTGTACAAGACGTAGCAGCTCATGGAACTGCACCAGCAGTAGCACCAGTAGCAGCACCTACACAAGTAGCAACAACAGGTGGCCCAGTTGTATTCACACCAGCAGCTAATTCTGACCGTGTAACAATTGAAAAAATGAGCCGTCGTCGTCAAACAATTGCAAAACGTTTATTAGAAGTTAAACAATCAACAGCAATGTTAACAACATTCAACGAAATTGACATGACAAACATCATGGCACTTCGTAAACGTAAACAAGAAGAGTTTGTGAAAGCAAACGACATCAAACTTGGTTTCATGTCATTCTTCACAAAAGCTGTTGTTGCAGCACTGAAAAAATACCCATACGTAAACGCTCAAATCGTTGGCGATGAATTACATTTAAATAACTTCTTTGATATCGGTATTGCTGTATCAACTGAAGAAGGTTTAGTAGTACCAGTTGTACGCGATGCAAACAGCAAAAACTTCGCAGAAATCGAAAAAGATATCGCTAACTTAGCGAATAAAGCTCGTGAGAAAAAATTAGGCTTAAATGACATGGCTGGTGGATCATTCACAATCACAAACGGTGGTGTATTCGGTTCATTAATGTCAACACCAATTATGAACGGTACGCAAGCTGGTATTTTAGGTATGCACTCAATTGTTAACCGTCCAGTTGCAGTAAATGGTGAAGTTCAAATCCGTCCAATGATGTATGTAGCACTTTCTTACGATCACCGTATCATCGATGGAAAAGATTCTGTAGGATTCTTAAAAACAGTTAAAGAATTAATCGAAAATCCTGAAGATTTATTATTAAATTCATAATTCCTTTAAACCCTGCGAACTTTGTTCCGCAGGGTTTTTTTCTTGGTCTCCAATATTACAAAAGTCATGAGAAATTTCAGGTTTCTGCATCTTTTTTCTTAGAATAAATCCTTTTCGTGATAATAATTTGTTGCTTTTTTCAGATATATTGATAAAAGTGCATAGTTTTATAATGGTTAGAGAATGCATAATACCCTAATATTGTAATTAGTCAGAAAAATGATAAAACTCTCTTGACGAACATACTAGTTTTATAGTAGTATCTAAATATCAATTAAATAAACAAACCTCACTAACAATTAACAGTGAGGTAGAGGCGCGGTATTTATTAGTTCATTGTTGAGTTCAAGCAAGCGAAGACGCAATGAAGAAGGAAATATCGCCGAAGTATAAAAGGAGCTCGTACTTTTATGCTGGGTCTGCAGTGAATAAGTGCAGGACTGTCCTAGTTAATTCGTTTCCAGATTTACTAGGTTGTGCTATCTCGGAATATGGAAATTATAGTGAGGATTTGGGCAACTGTCATAAAAGGTAAGACCTAAGTTCAAATACTTAGGTCTTTTTTAGTACAGTTGTCTTATTTTTTTACAGAAAAGGGGAGTTTTTCATGAAAAGAAAATGGTTGTTAGTAATGATCTCTATCATGACGGCAATAGTGTTAGCAGCGTGTGGCACTAGCGACAAAAAAGAAGGCGGTTCAGGTGATGCTGGCGCAGATAAGGAAGAAGGCGGCGGTGAATTCCGAATTGGAATGGAGGCTGGCTACCCACCATTCAACTGGACACAGCAAAATGATGCAAATGGCGCAGTGAAAATTGCCGATAATGCAGAGTATGCAGGTGGTTACGATGTACAGATGGCGAAGAAAATCGCGGAAGGCTTAGGCAAGGAGTTAGTCATTGTCAAAATGGAATGGGACGGATTAGTACCAGCCCTACAATCCAATAAAATTGATGCCATTATCGCGGGTATGTCTCCAACAGAAGAACGTAAGAAAACAATTGATTTTACAGAAAACTACTATACTTCAGATTTTGTAATGGTTATTAAAAAAGGTAACAAATATGAAGGTGCCAAATCGATTCAAGATTTCTCTGGTGCTAAAATTACATCACAATTAAATACATCCAACTATAATGTGATTGATCAAATTAAAGGTGTAGAAAAACAAACAGCAATGGAAAGCTTCCCAGCTATGCGTGTAGCTTTAGAAGCAGGCAAAATTGATGGTTATGTAGCAGAACGTCCTGAAGGTATTTCCGCTGCTGCTGCCAACGATAAGTTCACATATGTAGCATTTGAAGAGGGCTTTGATACGGATCTTTCAAATACTTCGATTGCTGTAGGCTTACGTAAAAACGATGCTAATCTTGAAAAAATCAATGAAATCCTAAAAGGCATTTCTGAAGATGATCGTCAAACAATTATGGAAGAAGCAATTTCTCAGCAACCAGCAGCACAATAACAAGATGGCACGGACTAGTTGCTGGTCCGTGCACTATCATTTCATCATTATCAAAATGAGAACCTCTCGACATAATGATAATGTCCTAGCGAAATAAATCATAGAATAGTAGAAAGAGCTAGGACACGAAAGGAAAAAGCAAGCAACATGACATTGTTAGGAGGAACATCATGAGTCTTGAATGGATACTTTCAATTATTGAAAACAACTGGCAAATGTTTTTACGAGGTGCGTATTATACGTTACTGATTTCGATCATAAGTACAATTATTGGTGCATTTATCGGATTTTTCATCGGAATTATGCATACGATTCCAGTTCGTAAAAAAGGTGTGAAATTTTATAGCTTAAAGCTCATTAATTTTATACTCACATGCTATGTTGAATTTTTCCGTGGTACACCAATGATTGTACAGGCTATGGTTGTCTATTACGGATTAGATATTGCATTTGGCATTGACATGCACTTTATCACAGCGGGTATTTTAGTTGTTTCACTTAATACGGGTGCTTATATGACAGAAATTGTTCGTGGTGGTATTGTATCAATCGATAATGGGCAATACGAGGCGGCATCAGCCATTGGTATGAATCACTTCCAGATCATGCTTCATGTGGTTTTACCACAAGTCGCACGTAACGTATTACCTGCAACAGGTAACCAATTAATTATGAATATTAAAGATACAGCCGTTTTAAATGTTATTGGTGTAACGGAATTATTCTTCCAAACAAAATCGATCTCCGGTAACAACTTCCGTTATTTTGAATCATTCTTTGTAGCATGTGTTCTTTATTTCATTATGACATTTACTGCATCGCGTATCCTTCTATATGTTGAAAGACGTTTAGATGGACCAGATGCCTATCAAAAAGAACAAAAAGAAGTAGTATAGGGGGACGCACAAATGGCAGTGATTAAAATTGAGCATTTAAGTAAATCATTTGGACGTAACCAAGTGTTAAAAGATGTTAATTTTCAGGTGGAAAAAGGGGAAGTCGTTTGTTTAATTGGTTCCTCTGGTTCAGGCAAATCCACTTTACTTCGTTGCATTAATTTATTAGAAACGCCAAGTGGTGGGCAAATTATTTATCAAGGGGAAGACATCTTAGACGAAAAGCACAATATCCAAGAGTATCGTACACATTTAGGAATGGTATTCCAACAGTTCAATTTATTTAATAACCACAATGTCTTAAATAATTGTACAGTGGGTCAAATAAAAGTTTTAAAGCGCTCGAAGAAGGAAGCAGAAGAAACGGCACTTAAATATTTGAAAATCGTAGGCATGGATCAATACGTGAACGCAAAGCCTCGACAGCTTTCAGGGGGACAAAAACAACGCGTAGCCATCGCGCGAGCATTATCGATGAATCCAGAAGTGATGCTCTTTGATGAACCTACATCAGCACTAGACCCTGAAATGGTGGGTGAGGTATTGAAAGTCATGCGTCAATTAGCCGATGCAGGTAATACGATGTTGATTGTGACCCATGAGATGGAATTTGCCAAAGAAGTGGCAGATCGCGTGGTCTTTATGGATAAAGGCGTGATTGTCGAAGAAGGCCCACCATCTCAAGTATTAGTAAACCCTCAACATGATCGGACGAAAGAGTTTTTAAAACGAACATTAAAGTAAGTGGCAATAAACATAAAAAAGTGAGTCCTTCTGTTTGGACTCACTTACTTTCTAGAATTCCACTCTGCATAAAGTACAAAGCAGATTACAAATGCTACAGCAATAATAAAAAACCATTGCGGTACACCACCAAAGCTCATCATAACACCTCAAATGTAAATTTTTTTGGATAGAATAGGTATTGTATTTCTTTTTTCTCCACAAATGCCTAAAAATATTATAAAATAAGCATTAGACATTAGCTTTATGCTAGTAAAGAGAGGTAGAGAAAATATGTTACATTTAAAATGGAAAGATGCGCCAACATTACGAACAGTGACTTGCAAACATACAAATGCATCAAAATACTTAGTTTCAAACGTTTTAACAGTTGGAAAAGAATATGAAGTGAAAAATGAAACAGAAGAGTTCATTTTTATCATCGATAACACAGGTAATGTCGGCGGTTATTATAAAGAATATTTTGCATAAAAGAAGACAGGGTGGTTCAGAAAGCTTTCTGAGCCACCCCTTTTTTTCGTTAATCCCTCAGATAGCCTCTCATATCTGTCTTATCTTGCAACTGTTGTTTTTCCTGTTCAGTCGCCGTATGTAGGGCGAAGACATCTTTAATGGCTGTTTGTAACTCATGTTGTGTTTCCTTAAATTTTGACACTTGCTGTTCAAATGAAGGACTTGAAAAACGATCATGTGTCTGTGATAATCGTTCCTCTAACTGTGCATAATGATGGTCCATATGCATGGAAAGCATCATCGCCAGTTGATTTTTCCATAAAGGAATCAGTGTCACAATGGAAAACTCTATTTTTTCAGCTAATGTTTGATTCGCTTGTTGTATCATGCGAATTTGGGGTGCCGTTTGCAGGGCAACTTGCTGAGATACTTGTAAATCATAAATGCGTTGATCCAGCCTTTCAATTTGTGCGGCGAAATCATTTAGCTGTTGTATAGCAAGTGGCTGCTTGTTTGCTTGGACACTTGTTATTTTTGTAGGGAGCTCGACCTCAATTGCTTGCTGTTTTTTCATTTGACCAGCTGCAATCGCAGTAGCTAATTCCTCGAAAAATCCCCGATTATGTGTATATAGTGCTTCTAAATTTTCTACATCCCTAATGAGTTGGAGTTGGGCACGTTCCAATTGAACGCCAATACGTTCCACATTAATACTAATACGCTCAAATTCTGTTAGCGTCTGTTTCACAGTAGGCTCTGTTTTACCAAAGATTTTTTTGAAAAAAGTTTGCTTTTTCGGCTCTAAAGCTGTCGGGTCTACTCGATCCAAGGTGTGCATTAAAGAATCTAGCATTTGGCCGATTTTTGTCACGTCTTTTTGCTTCACCTGAGCCAGCATCCGATCTGCAAACTGCGACAGGGAGCGCTGTGAATCTTGACCTAGAGACAGCAATGATTCAAAATCAGTCAAATCAATTTGACTGGCATATAATAAGGCACGACTTTGCGCAAGAGGCGATAGCGTTTCATACGTCGCCATCGCCTCGTTTTGTGGGGTTGTTTCCAAATATGAATGTACTAATGGTGAAAGACCAGGAATGGTATTTAATTGGAACGCATGTTCATCTGCCGTCATTTATCATCGCCTCGCCAGTCCAATTGTTCTCTACGTCTAAGATTGGATCGATTTGCGAATTCAATCTCCATTTGTAGGTGGTCAATATCATTAGCAAGCGCATCCTTTAAATCAATTTGAATCGTATCATTTAAGTCCGTCAGGGTTTCACGCGTTTTTGATAACGTCAATTGAATTTCTTTATCCTTCACAGGTTGCTTTGAAAGCATTGTATATTTATCCGTTAATTCAACTGCAGAAGGTAAATGCGCATAGAAAAAGGGTTCAACATTATAAAACTTACGTGGATCTGTCTTCACAATTTTGACGATATTTTTTGAAATACGCGTCATTTCAAGTAGTTGTTTAAAAGCCGATACAGAACGTACACGTAAATAGTTTTGACTTAATGTTTGAATGTACTTATTAGCGGTTGATAATTGTGTTTCAATGTGTTTGAATTCTTCTTTTGTGATACCTGCTATTTGCATGACTTTCTTTTTTTGTCTATGTTTCAGCAACGTTGTACTCGTCGCATACGAACCAGCAAACAGTAAACCACCAAGGAAGAATCCAGGATTTGCTGCAATTGCTGTGATAGAAACAGTAGTTAGCGAAATAATGAAGCTAGCAGTATGTCTAGAAAAAAACTGTCCGACACTAAGCATTGTTTCTTCCTCCTTGCTTTTCAATATGTCTATCTTCTTATACGAATTAATCGACATAAAGTTTCAGTGAAAAATGAAACCTTACATAAATTTTACTGCGAATCGTTAATTTTCTCAATGATATTACCTAGAATAAGTAGGAATAAGTTGTACAAAGGCAAAGTCCTCTTCTTTCTGGGGAAAATTGTGAACATTATATAATATAGGTTCGGTCTTCAGATTGATACTTTTAGTGTTTTTTACTAGTTTAAATAGAAAAACTTTTCATTATGGTTATAGGTGATTAGGTATCCTCAATGTCATTATTTTCGGCAGATGCTGTATGGTATCGTAAAAGTGGGGGAACGCAGAAATTCTTGGAGTGGTATTTGCCGATAAGAATTAGTTATCTTTCCTGGAACTTTCAACATCTAGTGGCCCAGGTACTCATAAATTAATACTACTCAAAATACAAACAATTGATCTGTAATAATGCAAATAAATTTTCCTATCGAGAGGTGTGGATCCCTGTCGTAAAGAAGGTGTTCTGACAATATCAAGAGCCGTATTTGTACGAGCGTATAACAAGACTGTATTGCTTTCTAGTATAATTCAGCATTAAAGAAGATACAGCAAATAGAGAGTGTCCAGTGCCTTTCTATAACTGGCTCATTGAGCGTGATAGTCATACGGAAAAAAGTAGTAGACCCATATAGAAAATTTACTGGATAGGTAAATGGAAATAGTTATCCAAATGAATTCACTTTGAGGTATTATTAAACTACCTAAGCAGGGTAGTTGACGTTCGATTTTTACAAAAAAACGGATTCTATAATTAATTATTGGAGGAAAAAATGATTAGAGATAAAATTGATAAAATCTTAGACTGTTTACCAGAGGAAGAATTAGAAAATGTTTATTGGTCCATCGTTTTTATCCAAGAAGATTATCTATATAAACAAAACTTACGTGAAAAAGGTGTAGTCATAGAAGTAGTAAATGAAGCAGAGAAAATTATTGATTTATGGGATAAGAGATTCGCACAAAACATTAGTGAAGGGTTAAAAGAAGAAATATATTATGAACAGTTTAAATGGCATATTTTCAGTTATGAGAAACAAAAATGCTTGGAAAGGGAAGTTGCCAGAAAAGCATTTGATACTTTATCTAAAGAAGAATTTTATGTAATGTATCAAGGTTCACCAATACTATTTCTTTATACAAATGCTAATGAAGTGATATCAAGGGATTTTGATACTCAACAAGATATCTATGTATTTGATAAAAACTTTACTTGGACATATGTTCATACACATGAATCAATGTGTGGTCCATATTTTTATAAGATAAATTGAAAGGATGATTCACATTGGTGGGGACAAATTTTGGAGTTACTAATGACTAAAGAAGGCTTTAATTAAATAAACTAGAAATACGAACATGAGGGGTTCTTCTTTTGTATTCAATTAGATTTAAAAATTCGTTACAGGTGTTTTTTGTATGGAAGTCAAAATAAATAGGACTGAGCAATTATCCTCAATCCTATTTAAACGTGTCCCTGCAACGACATTTTAGATAAACCGAATTCAATCTATAATGAAAAGTGCCGAAAAGCTTGATAAACCTTGGCATTACAGCACTACATAAAGAGAGGAGCCAGACTAAACAATGTCTGACAACACAGTTTCATCTAGGCTCTATGAGTGTTGAAAGCCTTGTATATCAAACGGCTCCCAGTTTTATTGCTTCACGAAAGTTCATTAAGTCGTATTCAATCGTATTCAAAACTAACTAGATATTAATGTAGTTGGCGAATTTTTGAATTGCTTCACTTTTTGCTTTTTTGGTAACATGAGTGTAAATATTTAAAGTTGTGTTGATGTTATTATGTCCTAAACGTTCTTGGACCTCTTTGATAGTAGCATCTGCTTCAAACATTAATGAACAATGAGTATGTCTTAAGCCATGAGGGGAGATTTTCTCCAACTCATATTTTTTTTGGACCGACAGCATCCATTTTTGTGGAATGGCTAGCTGTAAATATTCGTTGTACTTATTACTAAATACAAGTTGGTCTGGTTTTAATGTGTTATAGCCTAGTTTAAAGTAATCTTGTTTTTGTCTTTTTTTCCATTCATCTAAAATACCCATAGTTTTTTGATCCATCTCGATTGTGCGGATTGATTTTTTTGTTTTAGGCGGTTTCACTAAAAGGCGTCCTTTTAAACCTCGTGATAAAGTTTTGTTGATACGAATTTCGTTTGTTTTGAAATTAATATCATTCCATGTTAAAGCTAATGCTTCTCCTCTTCTCATTCCACTAAAAGCTAATAGTCTCATCATTGAATAGGCTTTATAATTTTTCTCTTTTTCGAGACAATTTAAAAACTCGATTAATTGTGTTCTATCATAAAACTTTTCATTTGATTCTTCATCGTCAGAAAGTTCAATACGTCTGGAAGGTAGTTCTACGAGTTTCATTGGATTACTTTGTGTGTAGCCGCGCTTTATTGCAAAATCAATAATTCGGGATGTATACCTTCTAATTGTGAGATAGTCATCAAATCTATCAAACCAATCATTTACATGTTTTTGACAAACTTCCACAGTTATTTTATCTATTCTATATTGGCCAAAAGCAGGGATAATATGTTTTCTATAAACCCTAGTGACTTTGACTAATGTACTTTCACTGACCTTATTCTTTTTATATTGATCCAGCCATAATTCATATACTTCTTGAAATGTTTCAGGAGATTCTTTTTTGTAATTACCTTTATCAATTTCAAGTTTCAAACGTGCAAGTGTTAACTCAGCTTCTTTCTTAGTTTTAAATCCTCGTCTTGTTGTCCTTTGTTCTTTGCCAGTAAGGGGATCCATACCAATATACAGCTGAAACATATAACGCTTTTGTCCATTTTTTAATTCATAACTCTGAATTTTAGCCATTCATATTCCTCCTAGACCGCTTGTGGGGGCAAAGGTTGAGGAAATTTATTTGTGGTATCTAAAAAAACAGAATCATTCATTGTGATAGTACCTGATTCCAAGCCCTCTTACCTTAATTGGTAATGGGCTTTTTGTGATGAAAGACAAATGATTAAAGCAACAGCAGTGGAATAAATGGCATAGTATTCAGAATGAAAGTTCGTTTATTTTTAGCTAATCATATTGATTTCGGAAGGTTTTTGTAGATTCGTTTAGAATATAGTAATATATGTAAAATCGAAAGGGGGGTAATTATAGATATGAATGAAAATGATGAAAAAAAAGGCGATGGCTATGATTCTTATCCAGGAGCTTCAAGAGCTACGCTTGCTGTTCTAATTGTAGTTATATTGATTTGGGCATTTTATGATTATTATAAAACAGGAAGTACTGGCTTTCAATGGATGTTGATAAGTATTGCTGCTGTAGTTTTCACAATATCTAGTAGTTATTTGAAAAGAAAGAATTCGAAAAAAAGTGGAAAATAGAATTTTGCACATTTTGGTATAAAAGTTATTATTAAACAGATATAAAAATAATAATAACACGGGGTGATGAATTGAAAATTTCAAAAAAAATGATAGCGAGCGTATTATGTTCAAGTTTATTTGTTGCAGGTCCAGCTAGTTTTATTAATCCTTCGAGCTCTTTTGCTGCAGAAAATGATACAGGATATACAATAGTGAATTCGAGCTCCACAGCTAATACACATAACTTTAGTTTAGTAAATTCAAACAATAAAGTTGATGTATACATGGTAGAGACTGATGAAAGTATAACTATTAAAACCATTACTAATGGTGAGGAACATATTATTATTTATAACAAATCTGATGGTTCAGCCACTCTAAATGGGGAAAAAATGAATCTTAAGGTTAGTGAACCTGAGTTTGTTATAGATGAGTCTTTATCTCTTAGCGATGATTCCCGCATTATGAGGACGACATTTCTTAAATCATCCACCTTGTTCACCTCCTTTCTATACTTTAATTATACATCATTTGATATATAAATCAAGTGATTTATAAGAGTTTTTTTATTTATTTTGCAAGATAATTATCATAGTATTCACCAAGCTTTTCAGCTACGCCTAATCCCATACGACTGATGTCACTAACACCATCTACATAGCGTTTGATTGCCCCTTGTGTAAGCCCACACTCCTTAAAAATTCGATAGGAAGTATGTTCACCTTCACCATTTTTAGCGGCCTGTGCAGCCTTAACAACTGCCTCTACTTTTTCTGTAAGTTTCATGCCTAACACTCCTTTTTTAAGTACATTATAAATCATGTGAAATATAAATCAAATGATTTCTATACCGAAAGAAAAAAGCCACTCGATTGAGTGACTAATTTTTGTAAATAAGGTTATTTTAATGTTTCATCCATTGAGTTTTTAAATTTCTCAAATTCTGCATCTTTCATATCACCATTCATTTGTAATAAGAACAGCCCATTAGCGTGTGTGTGTGTGTAAAATAAAGGCGACTCTTTACCTAATTCATCATAATAAGATTTGGCTTTTTCTAAACCTTTTTTTTATCTTTGAACATAAATAAACGACCACCTGCATCTTCTCCAAGTGACGGAACCAAAATACGTTTACCTTCTTTACGTGTGTCCCCAAATTCTTTGTTTTCTAAATCAGAAATATCTCCTATGTCTAATCCAGCATCTTTAAACGACTGAATAACATCGTTTGTTGATCCGTGATATTTCGAACGGTACATTAACTATTGCAAGTACATTAAGAGCCGTATTTGTTGGTGCATTTAACAAGGCTTTAGAGCGTTCAAAAGTGAAACCAAATAAACCATCATCTATAGGAGAAACTCCTGTTAAAGAACGTGCAGTGCCTTTCTATTAATTGGTTAACTGAACGTAATAGCCTTCCACAATCAATAGTACATGGTGAACCATCGTTAGATAATTGGTTGGAGTGGTGATTTCTTAACGCAATTTTTTATGGTTTTTGCGTTAACTTCTTTTTGAATAGATATGTGAGTGGAGATAAAGAAAAGACCACCCATCTGAAGTGACCCCTAAAAGTTAGACACGGTTATTTCATTAGGCAGCTTGAATAAAATGAGTTCGGTATTGTACCGGACTCATTTTTAATTTTGCCTTCATCCGTTTCGTATTGTAATAATCAATATATTTTTCTAATTCTTTTTTGAAATGCTCGACACTTTCAAATTCCTTTAGGTAAAGAAATTCCGATTTCATAATTCCAAAGAAATTCTCCATTACTGAGTTGTCGTAACAGTTTCCTTTACGAGACATACTTTGCACAATACCTCTTGATTGAAGGGCATGATGATATTGCTTCATTTGATAATGCCACCCTTGGTCTGAATGCATCAGTAGCTTATGGTCCTCAGGTAGATGTTTTAATGCCTTCTCTAACATCTCTGAAACAAGAGAGTATGTTGGTCTAAAGCCAATTGTATAGGTAATGATTTCACCATTAAATAAATCTAAAACAGGTGATAAATAAAGCTTTTCGCCAAATAATTTAAACTCTGTAATATCCGTTACCCATTTCGCATTAGGTGCCTCCGATGTAAAGTTTCGATCTAAAATATTTAGCGCAATTTTACCGACTTTACCTTTATACGATTTGTATTTTTTCATGCGTACAATGCACTTTAAACCTAGCTCTTTCATAATACGTTGGACTTTCTTATGATTCACTTTTTGCCCACGATTCGCTAGTTCATCACGAATACGACGGTAGCCATAACGACCTTCATGTTCTACAAAAATCGCTTGGATTTCGTTTTTTAGATCGGCATCTGAATCCGGTAAATCTATTTTCTTTGCGATGTCATAAAATGTACTTCTCGGAATGTCCGCTAATGCCACAAGTGCCTTTACTGAGTATATATGCCTTAATTCACAAATAATTTTTACTTTGTCTTTCGTGGTGATTTTTCCTTGTTTTGAACTAAGGCGTTCAACTTTTTTAAATATTCGTTTTCCATTTCTAGCTGTTTAATACGTGCTTGAAGTGCTTCGGTAGAGCCTTCTATCGGTACTTGTTTTTGGTTGTTTTTTTAATTCTTTTTTCATGGATGGACGCCCCTTTTTCTTCGGAAGGAGGGCGTCAACACCAGAAAAGTTAACCTGCCTTTGCCATTGATGTATGGTAGAAGGGGAAGGAATATTATAGACTGCTGCTGTCTGTGTAAGAGACGCCCCATATTCACTCATATAATTTAGTACGTCCATTTTAAATTGAATATCATAGTTTGTATAGTTTGGAATTAATCCTTGAACGCCATTTTCTTTGTATAGAGCTATCCAATTTAATAAAGGTGTTTTGCTTATATTGAAACGCTCGGCAATTGCTCGTATTGATTCTTTACCGTCTAAATAGGCAAGTACTGCCTGTAATTTTAATTCGTAAGAATACTTAACCATAGAAAAACTGCACCTCCAATTGTTATATGTGTCTAACAATTGGGTGCAGTTCAATCATGTGGTCTTCTTTATTTCCTTATTATATATGTTTTTTCATGTTCCTATTATCATTACAAGTCATGCTGTTTTAGGTGGAAAAATTGAGTTGTGAATTGAGGGTATCATGAGCGTCTCGCTTAATTATACAATTTGCGATTAATCTATGTAAGTCAAATAGGTGGAAGCCCGTCCCAACAACAACTATTAGAATAGAATAATACAGGTGGAGGTGAGAAATTGAATTTTTATAACTACTATAATCGTAGATGTCGTAAATGTTGTAAATGTAATATAGATGTTTGCTCTTGCAGTAAAGTTTGCAGACTACCTAGAGTACACATAGGACCAATCAGGGCCATCGAATCTAAGGAGCTATTATCAGTAAATCATATTTATGTAGCAAATTTTAATGAAAATACAGTTTCTGTAATTGACGGAGCCACCAATACAGTAGTTGCTACCATTCCAGTTGGAGTCAATCCAGCAGGGGTAGGTGTCAATCCTTTAACCAACCGAATTTATGTGGGGAATTTGAATAGTGATGATGTTTCAGTAATTGATGGTAAAACTAATACATTGATTACTACTGTTCCTGCTGGGGATGGAGCAAGTGCGGTCGCGGTCAATACCGCTACAAATACCATATATGTAGCAAATTTTAATGATAGTACAGTTTCCGTGATTGACGGAGCCGCCAATACAGTAGTTGCTACCATTATTCCTGTCGGAGGTTTGTCACTTCCAACTGGAGTAGGAGTCAATCCATTAACCAATATTATTTATGTAGCAAATTTTAATTTTGATATCGTTTCAGTAATTGATGGGTTTACTAATGCCGTGATAACTCAGATTCCAGTCGGAGTGAATCCGTTCAGAATAGGGGTCAATCCAAATACTAATCGTATTTATATATCAAATTTCACTAGTAACACTGTTTCCGTGATTGATGGAACAACCAATACAGTGATTGCTACTGTTCCTGTCGGGACTACTCCAGGTGAAGTGGCAGTTAATATAGCTACGAATAATATTTACGTACCAAATCGTGATAGTGATAATGTTTCCGCAATTAGTGGATTAACAAATACTGTGTTTGCTACCATTCCAGTTGGAGATAATCCAAATGGTATAGGAGTTAATCCATTAACTAATTTAATTTATGTTACAAACCAGAATGATAATACAGTTTCAGTAATTAATGGCGTAACTAACACGGTGATTACTACGATTTCAGTCGGAGCTCGTCCATTTTCAGTAGGGATCAATCCGTAAAGCAGGTTTACTTGTTCAATTCTATGCGTTTGAAGAAAATAACACATTTACATTCCAATTAATTTTTTCAAAATAGTTTTTATCCTCTGAGCATAATGAAATATGAAAATTTTAAAAGTGTGGTTCTAGATTTTTTAGATGAAAAACCGATAAAACAAAACGATGATGTTAGAACAATCGAATAGAAGAAATAACTAATTAAAACTATTTCTTCTTCAACTAAGCGGGGGCTTTAGTTGAAGAAGCCTTTCTTACTTATAAACATGTAAATTAAGATCACCACGTGATGGGTGGTCTCAATTTTTTGTATGGTGATACATGATGTGGAGATAATTAAAAAGACCACCCATAATTGAGTGGTCAAAATAGATAAAACGTTAATTATTCTTATATTATAATGAAGTTGACTTACTTTTTTTCTCATCAATAATAAGGTCTTCTTCACGTTGTGGACGAGGGAGTTCAGTATGTCCTTCACGCTTATTAGGTTTTTTTATATTACCTGGGTCTGTTTCTCTAGAAAATGATTGTTTTGTTGGCTCGTCCTGCAAATTCTGTATTTTTTTTATCTCTTTTCATTTCGACACCTCCTAAAGATATTATTTAACTTATCCAATAAAATATCCTTTGTTTATTTCAACTTCACACTTAAAAATTTTTCATTCAGATCACTCCGTTATGGGTGGTCTTATTTGTTTTATATCGATTTGCAAATGTAGGTGGTATAATCTTTTTGGGGGCTTATGAATGGAAATAGTGAAAAGGCAATTCGGATGTCACCTTTATTCTTGGAAATACTTAGAACGATTGGTAAAGCTATTTAAAAAGTCTATTTAAGGTCGTGAAATTGAAATATATGGTATTATTAAAAAAGATAGAATATATATATTATTTAGACATACGCCGTATTATCACTCAATGGAGGGATATATGTGGATGGATTTAAAGATTTCAAGATGACAGAAGAAAAAGTACGAAAGTTATTACCTATTGTTGAGAGTATTTGGTCTAGGAAATACGGAAGAAAAATCAAATTAAAGGATTTAACTGTGGGAGGGGTAACAGTTAGAAGGGATGAATTAAATGATAAAAGGTATGACAATTTAAAAATCAAAAATAAAATTGATAAATAGTGAAAGGACACCCAAATTATTGGGCGTCTTCTTTTTTATTTGGTGAGTATTCAAGTAAATCAGTGATATCACAATCCAAAGCTATACATAATGCATCTAAAGTATTTAGATCAATTCGAGTTACCTCGTTCTTTTGTAAAGCATACAAAGTATTCTTGTTTAATCCACTTTTTTCTACTAATTGGGGTACTTTAATTTTTTTCTCAAACATAATTCTATCCAAAGTAATTTTTATCAAAACAATCCCTCCTAAACTAATTATACAATGAAGTTGGTATTTTTTCATAATTACTATTGACTAATTATTAACTAATATGTACAATCAAGTTAGTAAAAAGTACAAAGAAGTTAGTACAAATCTATTTTATGAACATCTATGGTTAGTCGGTGAATGGACTAGACATAGCAGGCATTTAGAAAGGGGAGAAGAAATGAAAGTAATAGCTAAAGAATGGCGTATCATAAATAAAACACATATATATAAGGGAAATGATGAACATGCAACAACAAATACAACACACTTTAAGAACAGTCGTACATGAGAATAGTAGCAATGCTAATATCCTATCTGCACAGATGATTCAATTAGAGGTTGTACAAGGTGCTGTAGCCCGTTTAATGGACAGGATTGACGAGATTACTTATAAAGGTTGGGATAGAAATCCAGGAATGGCTTGTTGTGCAATTGGAGAAATACGGGATACAGTGCGTCTAATTGATATGGCTTTATTTCCGTTGTTCAAGGAGATGTCAGAAGAAGTAAAAAGTCTTAACATTCACGCACAAGAATTATATGATACTGTAATTAGTGAATCAGAAGTTCAAAGTGTTTGATTAATAGAGGGAAAGGAGGGAATGTATTGAAAACCATACCATCTATTGAAACTCAACAACGTATGCACGAATTTTTTATGAGAACATCTGCACCACGTATCTAAAAAAAAACTAGAAGAACAAAAGCGTAAAGAAATTGAAGCTCAAGAACAATTGAAAAAAGATCAGAAATAATTTAATTTAAGCACTTGCTACGGCAGGTGTTTTTTTGTGTGGAGGGCAAAATAAAAAGGACTGGGGAATTAACCCCAATCCTAATAAACTTGCCCCCAGCAACGTCATTTAAGATAAACCGTATTCAAAATCGTATTCATTCTATAATTAAAAGTGCCAAAAACCTTGATAAACCTTAGTTTTATAACACTTTTAAAAGGTAAGAGCCAGACTAAACAATGTCTGACTCCATTCGTACGTATCCTTTTAAATCATCATACAATTCTAGCGAAAACGAATTGGAATCGGCTTGAGGGCTGACGCCTTTTTGGACAAAAAGAAGAAATTCATTAAGCGCTTTTTCGGCTCCTTCTACTTCCACCTCAATTTGCTCGGCCGCATTCAATCGGCAGTAACCTTTTAGCCCTAATTCAATGGCCTTTTGTTTAATAAAGAATCGGTAGCCTGTCCCGTAGACATCACCAAAAAATTTAATACTTGCTCGTTTGTTCAAAGAAATACCTCCTACCATTAGGGAGAGGAAAATGCCTCTCCATTTATTGCATCACACGTTCCTTTTCTAAATAGGCAATTAAGTTATTAATATAATAAAGAACTTGAGTAGACGCTTCATCTACTTTTTTAAGGTGGATATCGGCTTGTGCGATATCGCCTGCCTTAAAAGCTTCCGCAGCATGCTTCGCTGATTCATGGACACGTGAATGATAATTGTCTAATTCATGATAATCCTGTAAATGGCCGAAACGTTCTACTGTTCGAGAAGCTGTATACCATTTACCAAGTCGACAGTCTTTATGCGAAGAGACATCACTTGGTTCAACATGTTCGAGGCCGAGGAACATGTTATAAATGCGCCACTTCCATAAAATATGATCTGCTTTAGACAGTTGTAAAAGGGCAATGGATGAAAGCTGCACATTATTATTAGCAATAATATCATTACGGAATCGATTGATTTCTTTTCCTAATAAATGAATATCACTTGATGTATTATGACTATAATCACGAATATCTTCTTGCAAGCTAGATATTTCAATCATTCTAACGGACACTTCATCAATAGCAGCTGCCTGTTGCTGTGAAATCGCTGCTGTATTTGTCACATCCAAGTTAATACCTTCAATCGCATGTACAATCGCATTTAATAATGGTAACGATTCTTTTGCCTCGACCGTTGCTTCTTTAATAATCGTTGTTGTTTCCGTAATAGAGTCGGAAACGTCATTGGAATAGCTCTTTAAATGATGGACATTCGTAGAGACTTCGCTTAAAGCAGAGACCGTGTTTTCTGCGAGCTTTCGTACTTCTTGTGCTACGACGGCAAAACCTTTGCCATGTTCACCAGCTCTTGCTGCTTCAATGGAGGCATTAAGTGCCAGTAAATTCGTCTGGTCGGCAATTTGGTTGATTAAAGTTACAACTTGTTCAATATCATTTACCCGTTTTTGCAATTCTGAAAAGGATTCTACAATGGAAGTAAATGTTTCTTCAGTTTTAAAGATTTCTGATAACGCATGTTCAATGGCATTTTTTCCTTGTGTTGCATGGTCAACAGAATCAGTCGTTTTCTCGGATATCTGAGAGGACATGCGGGCTACTTCATTTATAGAAGCGGCAATCTCCTCGGTCGCTGCAGTGGAGGACTGAATCTCCTCATTTTGCTTATCTAAACTAAATACTAAATCTTTCATGTACATGATTTTGGCATTGACATCCATTAAGGATGATACTTCACCTACAACATTCTCAATGATGCGCTCAGTCAATACTTCCACTAGTAACTCCTGATCGACATTGACAGCAGATTGGAATGATTTCATATACTGAAAGGCTTTATTGGGCTTCATCCCAAAATTATGTAGAATATAAGTAGTAATATAGAAGGCAAATTGATTGAAGACCACAATTAATTTACCAGGCTCATATTGATGCTTCCGAAATAGATTAAAAAACTTGACGGTTTCATCCACATACTCGTCATCGCGTGTTGCTAGGAAAAATTGTGTTAAGTATTGATTAATATTTTCTTCACTAATGGTTAATTGAGAGGTAGGGGATATCTCACTTAAATAATGATGAAAAATGGCATTCATGGAAGGAGTAATTTCTTTGAGCTTATGATAGAGCGTTTTTAAATGCTCTTCATCCTGTGAATTGAAATGATTAAATGCCAATGTTTGATGGAATCGGCCTGTTGCACGTAAATCTGTACCACGTTTTAGTAGTTCTTCCAGCTCAGCTTTAGGTCGAATGCTTGAAAACATATAATAACCTCCAAAAAGTATGTATAATAAGGTAATAATAGCATAATTCAGGTGGTTTTAATAGACATTTCAGGTGTGTTTGCTAAAATGAAGATATCTTATGACAGCAAGGAATGGGCAAATATGTATACAATTATTTACATGAAAGCGGATTATGAGCCTTGGTGGAAATTTGAGGGCTGGAAAGCTTTTATTCAAACACAAGATACATTTGAAGTGAAAGAACAGTTTGATAGTGCTTTACAGGAAAAATTAGCACACTTTCGTTTAACATATGATAATGAGGCGGTAAAAGAAGGGCAGTATTGGGCTTTTTGGTCAGAGGATGAAAGTTTCTACTGTGAGGCTTGTGATGATGATGCACAAGTATATCATGGAATAATAGCTTGTAAAATGGAAGAGATGTAAAATAATTTTGAAATTAAGTAAAAAACATTTTTTCTTTATTTGACAAAATTATGAATCGCAGTTATACTTAAGTTAACAATTTAATTGCTTCACCGGATACATGAATTCACATATTACAAAAAGTGATCGCGTTAGTTCGGTACTCTTTGTAATATGTGAATTTTTTTCAATCGCTGAAGAAATTACATATTGTTCACTTTTATTTTTTGGAGGTTTTCTTAAATGAAACAAGGTACAGTAAAATGGTTTAACTCAGAAAAAGGTTTTGGATTCATCGAAGTTGAAGGTGAAAACGAC
>Ga0213823_1000623_pt1 | contig 27375 bp, 19 predicted proteins | sample MC6MC0907MG_FD_179887 | JGI IMG/M metagenome (GOLD analysis project Ga0213823, IMG submission 179887) | Enriched soil aggregate microbial communities from Iowa State University, Ames, United States - MC6-MC0907-MG | ecosystem: Environmental > Terrestrial > Soil > Unclassified | place: USA: Iowa...
TGTCGCGCAATCCGCGTCTGTATTCCACCCGCCGCCTGGTCGAAGCCGGTACCCAGCGTGGCCACGAAATGGTGGTGATCGATACCCTGCGGGCCTACATGAACATTGCCAGCCACAAGCCGCAGATTCATTACCGCGGCAAGCCACTGGAAGGTTTCGATGCGGTGATTCCGCGCATTGGCGCGTCGGTGACGTTCTATGGCTGCGCGGTGCTGCGCCAGTTCGAGATGATGGGCGTCTACCCGCTCAACGAGTCCGTGGCCATCGCCCGCTCCCGCGACAAGCTGCGCTCGTTGCAGCTGCTGTCACGGCGCGGCATCGGCCTGCCGATTACCGGTTTCGCCCACTCGCCAGACGACATCCCCGACCTGATCCAGATGGTCAATGGCGCACCCCTGGTGATCAAGGTGCTCGAGGGCACCCAGGGCATCGGCGTGGTGCTATGCGAGACCACCCAGGCCGCCGAGTCGGTGATCGAAGCGTTCATGGGCCTCAAGCAGAACATCATGGTTCAGGAGTACATCAAGGAAGCCGGCGGTGCCGACATTCGCTGCTTCGTGGTGGGTGACAAGGTGATTGCCTCGATGAAGCGTCAGGCCAAGCCAGGCGAGTTCCGCTCCAACTTGCATCGGGGTGGGGTCGCCAGCCTGATCAAGATCACACCTGAAGAGCGGATTACCGCCATCCGTGCAGCCAAGGTAATGGGCTTGAGCGTGGCAGGTGTAGACATCCTGCGTTCCAACCACGGCCCGCTGGTGATGGAAGTGAACTCCTCACCGGGCCTGGAAGGTATCGAAGTGACCACCAGCAAGGATGTGGCCGGGATGATCATCGAGCATCTGGAGAAGAATGGCGGGCCGAACCAGACCCGCACCAAAGGTAAAGGCTGAGGTTGACCGTGCCGGCCCCCTCGCGGCTTTAGCCGCAAAAGGGCCGGAGCAGATCACACAGCATTGCGCGGCAGCAAAAGCCCCAATGGCAACCTCACCCGCGCTTCGATCCCGCCGCCGGAGCGGTTGCGCAACTCCACATTGCCACCATGCTGCGCCGCGATCCGTTTCACGATCGCCAAGCCCAGCCCGGTGCCCTTGCCGCCCCGGGCACGGTCACCGCGGATGAACGGGTTGAAGATGGTCTCCAGCTCCGACTCGTCGATACCGGCACCCCGGTCAAGCACACTGAGCACCACGTAAGGCGCGCTCTCGTCGCCCGAAACATAGGCGGCCACCTCGACCCCTTTGCCAGCGTGGTGCAGGGCATTGCCGATCAAATTACCCAGCATGCGCTTGAGCGATACCCGACGCAGCGGGAACGGGGGGATCGGCTCCAGGCACAGGCGTACCCGCTCCTCTGGCTGGTTGTAGGGCGCCACGACCTCGCGCACCAGGTCGGCCAGGTCGACCTCCTCCACCGGTTCATCGCGGCCATCGCGGATGAAGGCCAGGAACTGGTCGAGAATGGCGTCCATGTCCTCGATATCGCGGACCATGTCATCGCTCAGCTCGTTGTCGCTGTCGAGCAATGACAAGGACAGGCGCAGGCGTGTCAGCGGCGTACGCAGGTCATGGGACACACCGGCCAGCATCAGCTCGCGCTCACGCCCGGCCTGCTCGACATCCTCGGCCATCTGGTTGAAGGCACGGTACACCTCGGCCATTTCGCTCGGCGTATCACTGATCGGCAGCCGCACGCTGCGCCCCTGGCCCAACTGGCGGGCAGCGAACACCAGGCGCTTGAGCGGCTGGTTGAGCTGTCGCACGAAGATCCACGCCGAGGCGGTCGACAGCAGGCCGATGGCCAGGAACCAGCCAAGCACGTTCCAGATCTTCTGGCCACGCAGCGGGTGCGGGTACAAAGGGACCTTCAGCCAACCTGGGCCCAGGCTTGGCGCGTTGACCCACAACGCCGGCGGCGCATGGATGCGCAAGCGCACCTCGGTGTCTTCACCCAGCTCGGCCTGCATCTGCCGCTGATAGATTTCGCTGTAAGGCCAGTGCTGCTCGCCTTCCGGCACACCAGAACCGGTCACACGGATCAGGCCTGCGGCTTCGGCAATCTTGTCGCGGTTTTCCTCATCGGCTGCCCAATAGGCACGCAGCGTCAGTGCTACACCGTGGCTGTACTGCCGATCGACCAATACGTCCTCGTTCATCAGCAGGTAGACCAGGGTCAACGCCTTGGAGAACAGCACGACGATCAGCACCAGCCACAATGTGCGGGCGAAGAAGCTTTGCGGGAACCAGAGCGGCGTTTTCATCGACGGTGTGGGTTCATTTTCCGGCGTTTCCGTCCGGCACGAAGACGTAACCTACGCCCCACACAGTCTGGATATACCGTGGCTTGGAAGGGTCCGGTTCGATCATGCGGCGCAGGCGCGAAATCTGTACGTCGATGGAGCGCTCCAAGGCATCCCACTCACGGCCACGGGCCAGGTTCATCAGCTTGTCGCGGGTGAGCGGTTCGCGCGCGTGCATGACCAGCGCCTTGAGCACGGCGAACTCGCCGGTGGTCAGCATGTGCACTTCTTCACCGCGCTTGAGCTCACGGGTAGCCAGCGACAGCTCGTAATCGCCGAAGGTGACCGACTCGTCCTCGCTGCCCGGGGCGCCCGGCACGCTCGGTGCCTGCCGGCGCAGCACGGCCTTGACCCGCGCCATCAGCTCGTCCGGGTTGAACGGCTTGCCCAGGTAATCGTCAGCGCCCAGCTCCAGCCCTTTGATGCGGCTGAGTTCGTCGCCCTTGGCGGTGAGCATGATGATCGGGATCTGGTTGTTCGACTGGCGCAGGCGCTTGCACGCGGACAAGCCATCTTCACCCGGCAGCATCAGGTCGAGCACCACCAGGTTGAACACTTCGCGCTGCAGCAGGCGGTCCATCTGTTCGGTATTGGGCACCGCACGGGCACGGTACCCCTTGCTGGTGAAGAAACGTTCCAGCAGGCTGCTGAGCCCCGGATCGTCGTCGACGATGAGAATCTTGTCACCTTCAGCGTTGTTTGGGGTGCCGGTCATGAATAACTCCTCTGATATCGCCGCGCATTATGGCGTAGCCATTGCCACGCGTGCCGTGAGCATTGTTAGCAGATTTTTCCCCCGGCGCCAGTTCCCGGCCTGGTCAACTGGCCTGGCGCCATCACCGCAAGCCGTCCTCGATGGGTATAATGCGCGGCTTTCATCCAGCGCCGCCGGGCGAAACACGCGCCTTGCAGCCCCCGTATTCACAAATGTCAGGTGGTTTACATGGACAGCATCAACAGCCGTATCGCCGAGGAACTGGGCGTACGCCCGCAGCAGGTCGAGGCGGCCGTGGGCCTGTTGGACGAAGGCTCGACCGTGCCCTTCATCGCCCGTTACCGCAAGGAAGTGACCGGCAGCCTGGACGACACCCAGCTGCGCCACCTGGAAGAGCGCCTGCGCTACCTGCGCGAACTCGATGAGCGCCGCGCCAGCATCATGTCCAGCATCGAGGAACAGGGCAAACTGACCCCGGAGCTGGCCCGCGAGATCAAGCTGGCCGATACCAAGACCCGCCTCGAAGACCTCTACCTGCCGTACAAGCAGAAGCGCCGTACCAAGGGCCAGATTGCCCTGGAAGCCGGCCTCGGCGAGCTGGCCGATGGCTTGTTCAACGACCCGCAACTCACCCCGGAAAGCGAAGCCGCGCGGTTCGTCGACGCCGAAAAAGGCGTGGCCGACGTCAAGGCAGCGCTGGAAGGTGCCAAGTACATCCTCATGGAGCGCTTCGCCGAAGACGCCGCCCTGCTCGACAAGCTGCGCAACTTCCTCAAGCAGGAAGCGGTGCTCAGCGCCCGCTTAGTAGCCGGCAAGGAAGAAGAAGGCGCGAAGTTCCGCGATTACTTCGCCCACGACGAACTGCTGCGCAACTGCCCGTCGCACCGCGCCCTGGCGATCTTCCGTGGCCGCAACGAAGGCGTGCTGAGCGCATCGCTGAAGGTCGGCGAAGAGCTGCCGGGCACCCTGCACCCGTGCGAAGTGATGATCGGCGGCCACTTCGGCGTGGAAAACCGCAACCGCCCGGCTGACAAGTGGCTGGGCGAAGTGGTGCGCTGGACCTGGAAGGTCAAGCTGTACACCCACCTCGAAACCGACCTGTTCGGCGAGCTGCGTGACAACGCCGAAGGCGAGGCGATCAACGTCTTCGCCCACAACCTGCACGACTTGCTGCTGGCCGCCCCGGCCGGCCCGCGTGCCACCCTGGGCTTCGACCCGGGCCTGCGTACCGGCTGCAAGGTGGCGGTGGTGGATGCCACCGGCAAGCTGCTGGACACGGCCACGGTGTACCCGCACGCCCCACGCAACGACTGGGACCGCACCCTCTCGGTCCTCGCCGCCCTGTGTGCCAAGCATTCGGTCGAGCTGATCGCCATCGGCAACGGCACCGCCAGCCGTGAAAGCGACAAGCTGATCGCCGAATTGGTTAAAAAATACCCAGCACTGAAGATCACCAAGATCATGGTCTCCGAAGCCGGTGCTTCGGTGTACTCCGCATCGGAACTGGCGGCCCGGGAATTCCCCGACCTGGACGTGTCGATCCGTGGCGCCGTGTCGATTGCCCGCCGCCTGCAGGACCCGCTGGCCGAACTGGTGAAGATCGACCCGAAATCCATCGGTGTCGGCCAGTACCAGCATGACGTGTCCCAGCTCAAGCTGGCGCGCGGCCTCGACGCCGTGGTCGAGGACTGCGTGAACGCCGTGGGCGTCGACGTCAACACCGCTTCCGTGGCGCTGCTGACCCGCATCTCCGGCCTCAACGCGACCCTGGCGCAGAACATCGTCGCCCACCGCGACGCCAACGGCCCGTTCGCCACCCGCGCAGCGCTGAAGAAAGTCAGCCGCCTGGGCGAGAAAACCTTCGAACAGGCCGCAGGCTTCCTGCGCGTGATGAACGGCGACAACCCGCTGGACGCCTCGGCCGTTCACCCTGAGGCTTACCCGCTGGTGCAGCGCATTGCCGCCGACACCGACCGCGATATCCGTTCGCTGATCGGCGACAGTGCCTTCCTCAAACGCCTCGACCCGAAGAAATTCACCGACGAGAGCTTCGGCCTGCCGACCGTCACCGACATTCTGCAAGAGCTGGACAAACCTGGCCGCGACCCTCGCCCCGAGTTCAAGACCGCTACCTTCCAGGACGGCGTCGAAGACCTCAAGGACCTGGAGCCCGGCATGATCCTCGAAGGCGTGGTCACCAACGTCACCAACTTCGGTGCCTTCGTCGACATCGGCGTACACCAGGACGGCCTGGTGCACATCTCGGCGCTGTCGGAGAAGTTCATCAAAGACCCGCGCGAAGCGGTCAAGGCCGGTGACGTGGTCAAGGTCAAGGTCATGGAAGTGGACATCCCGCGCAAACGCGTGGGCCTGTCCATGCGCATGAGCGACACCCCGGGCGAGAAGGTCGAAGGCAACCGTGGCGGCAACCGCGGCAACGGCGGCAACCGCCAGCAGCAGGCGCCGCGCCAGCGTGAAACCGCGACCGCCGCCCCAGCCAACAATGCCATGGCTTCGCTGTTCGCCAACGCCAAACAGCTGAAGAAGAAGTGATGGAAATCCCCCAAGAGCTGGTGCAAAGCGGCTACAGCCAGCTCCTCGGCTGCCGCGTGCAACGCCTGGACACAGGCGTTGCCGAGGTTGCCCTGGCGCTCGAGCCACACCTGCGCAACCGCGGCCAGAAGCTGCACGGTGGGGCCATCTTCAGCCTGGTGGACATCGCCATGGGCTTGGCGTGCTCGGCCAGCCATGGCTTCGACCAGCAGAGCGTGACCATCGAATGCAAGATCAACTACATGCGCGCCGTCAGTGACGGCGAGGTCGTGTGCACGGCCCGCGTGCTGCATGCCGGGCGCCGCACCCTGGTGGTCGACGCCGACGTAGTCCAAGGCGACAAGCTGGTGGCAAAAGCGCAGGGAACCTTCGCCGTTCTCTAGCTCACCAAGCGGTATCTGCGGTATTTTTCGGCAGTGCGCTGGCACTGCCGAAACCGCGTAAACCAGGCGACAACGCCAGTTCCTTTCTTCCTACCCTTGTAGACCGTCAACTCTACCCCCATATTGGGGCGACTGATGCGTGAAGGAATCCATCTTGAGCGACCTCCTCAACCGCCGCCTGAGCCTGCTCGGCGCCAATCTCCCCCTGCTCAAGCAGTGCCTGCACGGTATTGAGCGCGAATGCCTGCGCGTGACCCATGAAGGTCGCCTGGCCCAGACCCCGCATCCTGAGGCCTTGGGTTCGGCGCTGACCAACGAGCAGATCACCACCGACTATTCCGAGTCGCTGCTGGAGTTCATCACCCCAGCCTTGCCCGACCCGGCCAAGGTGCTCGAAAGCCTCGAGCAGACCCACCGTTTCGTCTACAGCAAGCTGGGCGACGAATACCTGTGGAGCCCGTCGATGCCGTGCACGCTGCCGGCCGAGGAAGATATTCCGATCGCCGAATACGGCACCTCGAACATCGGCAAGCTCAAGCACGTCTACCGCAAGGGCCTGGCCCTGCGTTACGGCCGCACCATGCAGTGCATCGCCGGTATCCACTACAACTTTTCGTTGCCAGAGGCACTGTGGCCACTGCTGCGCGAAGCCGAAGGCAGCACTGAAGACGACCGCGACTTCCAGTCTTCGGCCTACATTGCCCTGATCCGCAACTTCCGCCGTTACAGCTGGCTGCTGATGTACCTGTTCGGTGCCTCGCCGGCGCTGGACAAGGGCTTCCTGCGGGGCCGCCCGCACCAGCTCGAAGAACTGGACGCCGACACCCTGTACCTGCCGTACGCCACCAGCCTGCGCATGAGTGACCTGGGTTACCAGAGCAACGCCCAGGCCGGCCTCACGCCCTGCTACAACAACCTGGCCAGCTATACCGACAGCCTGCGCAAGGCCGTTGGCACGCCCTACCCGCCCTATGTTGAAGTCGGCACGCACGTGGATGGCGAATGGGTGCAACTGAACACCAACATTCTGCAGATCGAAAACGAGTACTACTCGAACATCCGCCCCAAGCGCGTCACCTACACCGGCGAGCGGCCGATCCAGGCCCTGACCTCGCGCGGCGTGCAGTATGTCGAGGTGCGCTGCCTGGACATCAACCCGTTCCTGCCGGTGGGCATCGACCTGACCGAAGCGCGCTTCCTCGATGCGTTCCTGCTGCTCTGCGCGCTGGACGACAGCCCGCAACTGGACAACGGCGAATGCGGCCAGTGCACCGACAACTTCCTGACCGTGGTCAAGGAAGGCCGTCGCCCTGGCCTGGAACTGCACCGTAACGGCCAGCCGATCGAGCTGAAAGTGTGGGCCACCGAGTTGCTCGGCCGCATCGGCCAACTGGCAGAGTTGCTCGATCTTGCGCAAGGGGGTGACGAACACGCCAAGGCCCTGGAAGCGCAGCAGGCCAAGGTCGATGACGCCTCCCTGACGCCATCGGCCCAGGTGCTGGCACGCATGGCCGAGCACGACGAAAGCTTCATCGAGTTCTCCCTGCGCCAAAGCCAGAACCACGCCGAGACCTTCCGTGAGCAGCCACTGCCTGCCGAGCGTCAACAGGCCTTCGAAACCCTCGCGCGCAATTCGCTGGCCGAGCAATCGCGCCTTGAGCAGCAAGAAGTCGGCGACTTCGACCTGTTCGTCGGCGCCTACCAGGCCAGCATCCTGGCGATCAGCAACTGATGAGCCGCACCGCCTCCCCGCGCAAGCCCCGCGCCAGCAGCCAGGCCAGGATCGAAGCGATCCTGGCGGCAGCGCGCGAGTTGTTGGCCGAGCAAGGGGTGGCGGCGTTGTCTATCTACAGCGTGGCTGAGCGGGCGCAGATCCCGCCTTCGTCGGTGTACCACTTCTTCGCCAGCGTGCCAGCATTGCTCGAAGCGTTGACCGCCGATGTGCATCGGGCCTTTCGCGAAGCACTCAGTGCCCCCATCGACAGCGCTGCGTTCAGCACCTGGCACCAACTGTCACGGCTGATCGAGCAGCGCATGCTCGACATCTACAACGAGGACGCCGCGGCGCGCCAACTGATCCTTGCCCAGCATGGCCTGAGCGAAGTGGTGCAAGCTGACCGTCAGCACGACATGGAGCTGGGCGAGCTGATGCACCGGCTGTTCGACCAGCATTTCCAGCTGCCGACGATGCCGGCCGATGTGGATGTGTTCGCCTTGGCCATGGAGCTGAGCGATCGGGTGTATGCCCGCTCGATGCAGCTGCACGAACAGATCACCCCGCGCATGGCCGAGGAAGGCATGCGGGTATTCGAAGCCTATCTGGGGCTCTACCTGCCGCCGTTCCTGGGTAAACGCCACACAGGCTGAACAAGCAATATCTAACGCAGTTCGCCTTGGGTCGAACGTTGAAATGGGCGCTCCTCTCCAGCACTCAGCCCAACGTGGATCACGACCATGCCCCAATCGCTCGACTCGTCAGCCGACACGACGCCCATTCACCTGGACGACTTCCCCACCCCCCTGCCCCTGCCAACTACCCCTTGGATAATCGCCGGGCGCGGCAATGCCCTGGGCGAGGCCGACCTGCGACGACGCCAGGCGGTCCAGGCACTGAACAGCCTGTTCGAACAGGCGCCGTCGCTGGCTTCGACCGGGCACGCCAGCTACTGGGACGCACGCATGCCCGGGCAGTCGATAGCACGCAGAGCTTTTGCCGAGAAACAGCTGCACGCGCATTTCCAGAGCGCGCTGGAACTCAACTACGGGTTGGACCGAATCGCAGACAAAGCCTGGAACCTGGGCCAGCTGGGCAGCGACAGCCAGTACGCGCAACTGCACTGGGATCAACCGGGCGTACCAATAGGCGCATGCCCCACTGCACTGTTGATCACACCCGTGGGCAATGACGACCCCTGGCTGCTGTACCGGCCAGACGCCCACAATCCGGTCCGTGCCTTCCACAGCGAAGCGGCCCTGCTGCAGTGGGCCCACGAGCATCGGGACCGCCTGTGGCGTTCCCCACCCGCCGCGCTGGCCAGCGACAGCGACAGCTCGTTCATTACCGTCATCGCGCTCGCGGGTGATGGCGTCGCCGGCCTGCTGAGCAGCGTGCTGGACCACGCGCAGCCAGCCGGCCAGAGCATGCAACTGCACGTCGAGCTGCCTGACGCCTTGAGCGAGGAACTGGCAGCCCTGGTCAGTGCCGATGAAGCGTTGGCGGATGACGAGGTGCATTTCGACTCGCTCGACGAGCGCTTACCGCTAGGCTGGCGCAAGCAGCGCATCGACCGCCAGGAGCAACTGCTGGCTGCCTATCTGGGTGACGACTCTGGGCCCGGCTCTGCACGCTTGGATGAACTGCAGGCGCACCAGGCGAAGCTGGACGCACTGGACAATGACCTGCAACAGCTGCTGGGCGCAGTGCCCGAGAATTCCACTAGCGAAGCCTGGGGGCAAACCGACGGTGAGGCCAGCAGGTTCGAGCGCCTCAGCCAGCACTTTGCCAACGCCTTGCTGCTGGAAGCCGCATTCCAGCAATGCCTGGGCGACCTGAGCGAGCCGCACCTGCAATGGGTTCGACAACTGGTAGAGCGGCCCGAGCCAAGCCTTGCGCGACAAGTCGTTCCCTGTGCACTGAAACTACGGGTAGGAACTCGCACTTGGGCACTGACCGGCTTCATCACGCTCAGGGCAATACACGAAGGCACAGTGGAAGACGCAGACACTGCGGTGCTGCTCTACAAACCTGGGTACGACGGTGGCCTGACCTGCTACACAGACCACGCCCAGCTTACCGAGCGGCTGCTCAACACATTGCAAGGCGCCTGGCCAGAAGTGCTGCTGGAAAGCGCCTGGCCACAGGACATCGATGCGCTCCTTGCGCTGATCGACAGCGGCGAGCACACGCCGGCCCTGATCAGCGAACCCATCACCAGCCACGTTTTCGATTACCTGGCCTCAACCCACCTGGCCCTGCTGACCCAGGCCGGGCCCGCCTCGCAGCTGCAACTGCGATGGAAACTGGGCGCAAGCAACAACGCCGCCAGAACCCAAGCGTTCGAACGCTTGGCCGAGCGTAACCGCACCGCAAACCTGCATGCCCAGTTGCATTCACTGAGCCACCTTGATGCGTCCCACCGCCAAGCACTGGCGGCACAGTTCGAGGCCCTGCGCGCCAGCATGCTGGCTTCGAGCCGTTTGCTGGCCATAGACCTGCCTGAGCGCGGGCAGTTCGTACGCAACCTGATGAACAGCCACCTGCGCCAGTCGCTCAATCTGACAACGGTACCCCGAATTACTCTGGACATCGCTGACCGAACCGGCAAGCAACGTATTGCGCTGCCGGAGTCCGGTGTCGCCAATGCCTACAAAGAGGTCATTACGTTCAGTAAAGAACGCAGCCTCGTGCCCCTCGAGCAACTTCTGCTGTGGGCATTGAACGACGACCTGACCTTGCGCCTTGCCAACGCAAATATCCTGATCGACGACGCTACGGCGACGCCTGCCCTGCAGCAAACGCTCAACCACAGCTACATCGCCAATCTGGTTAAGACGCTGAATGTGGCAGGCGCCTACGAGCAGCAGATACTCGACACCTTCAAGGGCACTGCGGGCGAATCCGAATGGCAAGCGCAACTTCGTCAGGAAACGCTCCGCGCGCCCTTCGAGCACCAGTTGAAGATCCTGCTGATGAGCCGGCCCGGAACCCTGGATGCAGACGGCATGGATGTCTTCGAGCTGTTCTGCCGCGAACAGCAGGACCCCACCCTTACCCGCACCATCGCGCACCACGCACTCGACCTGCGGCCCGGCGTTGCTGCGGACGGTAGCAGCGACCGCGAGACGCTGTCTGGCATTTTCCTGCTCAAACCGTTGAGCGGACCCTGCCTGTTGCTGCTGCCAGACGCACCCAACGGCAAAGTCATCACCCAGCACGAAGACAGCGCGCATGCATGCCAGGCGCTGGAGGAGATGGCCATCGACGAGGCCATGCGCACCTACCTTGCCAACCTCCCGCTGGAAGGCAAACCAGAAGCGCGCCTGTCCTATATCAATCAGGCGCTGCTCAAACCACCATTCACTGGGTTCATCGGCGTAGGCAATGCCCGTTCTGAGCCAATCGCCCAGGTGCGGGCCAACCTGCAGATGGGCCGGCTCATCTTCGAGCACCGCGCCTCGTCGCGCAGCCAGGTCGACCTGTATCTGGAAAACGAAGCGATCCGGCATGGCCGGGTATACGACTACATCAAGCTGGCGCTGGGCTTCCTGCCCGGGATAGGTGCCGGAGTTGCCCTGTACGATGGCTGGAACGCCGCCAACGCGAGTGTGGAGGCGTTTCTGCGAGGTGACCCCGGTGAGGGGGTCGAGCACTTGAACAGCGTGTTCCTGTCATTGGTGGATGCGCTCTTCGATGTGGTGCCCGCCGCAGCTTTATCCAGTTCATCCACTGCGCTGGCACGCACGCGCACCCACGTGCGCCAGCGCCTGGACGGATTGCGCCCTACCACCGTGACACGCCGGGGGCGCACCGACCCCTTCAGCGGCTATGAAACCGAAGCGCCCCCGGGCCGCTGGCACGAGCATGCCGAGGGCCACGGCAAAGGTGTCTACCGCCATGCCGAGACCGGAGACGACTTCATCGTCCGCCAGGGGCGGTATTATCAAGTCGAGTGGGACGCCACCTATCGCACCTGGCGCCTCAAAGGCGGCGCAGCACGCAGCTACAAGCAGCCTGTAAAACTCGACGAGTTGGGCACCTGGCAGCCCCACGGTAGCCTGAGCGGGCGTATCGTCGACGGCGGGCTGGCCGGTGGCGGGGCCTACCTGGGCAGGCTGTACCGGCAGGGCTGGCAGCACCTGCGCGGCTACCTTGGCCGCCAACCTGAGCTGGCCTCGCCCACGCAAGTGGTACAGGAGATCAACAATGGCCTTCAGGCCCACCAAGCACTGCTGATCGAAAAAATCTCGGCCTTGAACACCGCACGCGGCGTTGGCCCCAATGGGCCTCAAGGCACCCCTGCGCCCCGGGCGACTATCAACCGTGCGCTGCAGGAGTCTGCCGAGGAACTGGAGGCATTTGTCACATTTCATGAACAAAGCCTGGAAAAGCTGCACAGGATCAGGCCAGCGCTGGGCCGCGCTTACCAAGGCATGCACAACCAGCTGGCCTTCAACCTGGGCAGGCAGCACCCCACGCTGATCAAGCAGCTCAAGCTGCGAATGAATGAAGACTTCATTCTGGCAAAGCAGCTTGAGCAGGCGCTGGACGCGTCCCCGGACAACGCGCTTGAGCAACTGCGGCAGATACAGCGAGTGAAGGACCGTCTCTGCCATACGCTCAGCAAGCTCGAAGACCAATTCCATCGGGTGCCCCGGGTCAAGCAGAAACTGCGCGGCAGCGAACTCACCGTCTACGAGCAATCACTCGAAAAACTGCAGATGCCAGTGGACCCGAACGCGTATCGGACCGTGCGGCTTTCCATCGAAGTGGCCAGCATCGTCAAGGTGCCGAGCCAGCGAAGCTACGATTTCCTCTTGATGCTGCGCCAGGTAAACCAGGAAATCAGCCACCTGCGAAGCGCGTTATTCAGCCACCACGACCTACCCAGCGCAGGCCTCAGCCGCGCCGAGACACACCGCTTCCTCCGTCAGCTCAAAGACCGCTATCAGCGCTTTGACAACCACATGACCAGTTGGCATGACGACTTCCCTGACTACATCACGGCGCAGGGCACACAGCGAATGCACGCGGCCATGAGCCAACTGATCGCCGAAGCCGAGGCAGGGGTCCAGGCCTCCGCGCCGACCGGGCGAATGCCAACCCCCTCCCGCGGGCCAAGCAGGCCTCGCCTGTTCGAAACCGTGGACCAGCAGCTGTTGATAGGCCGTGAAGTCACCCTGGACGGCCAGCGGCAGATGCAACTGGGCAACAGGCTGAACGAGGAAACACACCTCACCTTCGCCCGCACCGCCGATAACCGGTGGCAACCTAGCACCGCGCAGCCCGCATCACCGGCAGCCGATCTTACGGTGCTGGAGGCCAGCGCCAGGAAGCGATTGGCTGAGGTAGCTGCGCAGCAAGCCAAGCTCCAGCAGTACAAGGCGTTGAACATGACGCCCGCCAGCCTGCAAGACCTGGCCGATGGTTACGCCACGACGCTGGAGGAGCTGGCGCAGAGCATCGTCCGCCAGGGTGAGGACGCATTGACCGAGGCGCAGCGCCAGCTCCCCGGTAGCCTGAGAACCGCTGCCAATGAGATGCGCAGGGCGGGCCGGCAATTACGCATCGATCAGGTCAAAACGACGCAGCGCCCTGAGCCTGGTCATCTGGATTACCTGCAAAGCCAAGGTGAGGTGCGGATCGTTTGGTCACGGGTGCTGGAGCCGGCCAGGAACAGGCAGGGGCAGGCTTTGGAGTATCTGGAGGAATACCGGATCGACGATGCGGCCACCAACAGCCCTCTCTGGTATGCGCACTTCCACTTCAAGCGCAGGCCAGCACAAGGCTTTACACGACTAGAGGCCGGTCACATCAAGCTTGCCGAGCAACGCAACCTGGGCGCAGGCGCCTGGCGCGGCGCCCTCACGGAAAGCCAGGCCAACAAGCTCTTTGGCGGACTGCGGCCCGCTCAGCCCTAAAGGGTAAGGGCCGCCTGGCGGCCCGATCGCGGTCAAGGCCCGCGACTGGGTCGCCCAGCGCCGCCATGGCCATTACAGCTTGGCGATGGACACTTCGGTGGATTTGACGAACGCAATCACTTCACTGCCCACTTGCAGCTCCAGCTCTTTGACCGAGCGGGTGGTGATGACCGAGGTCACGATACCGGAGGCGGTCTGTACGTCGATTTCCGACAGTACCGGGCCTTCGAGGATTTCTTTCACGGTGCCTTTGAACTGGTTGCGGACGTTGATCGCTTTGATAGTCATGGCTTGATTCCTTCTCTTTGGCTTCAGTCTGGTAAGTGAGTTTTTCAGTGCGCCCAACGCAATTGCGTGGGCAGAGGGGCTACAGGGTCCGGCTCGGGCGCAGTACCCGGTACCGACAGAACACGGTTGAGCACTTCGCTTTCCAGCGCAGCCAGGCGGTGCGAACCACGCGCCCTTGGCCGTGCCAGGTCAACAGTGAGGTCGAGCCCGACCTCGCCGTCTTCGATCAGGATCACCCGGTCAGCCACGGCAACCGCCTCGCTGACGTCGTGGGTGACCAGCAACACGGTGAAACCGTGCTGACGCCAGAGGCGTTCGATCAGTTGCTGCATCTCGATCCGGGTCAGCGCATCCAGGGCACCCAGTGGCTCATCGAGCAGCAACAGGCGTGGCTGGTGGATCAGTGCCCGGGCCAGCGCTACGCGCTGCTTCTGGCCGCCGGAGAGTGCTGCCGGCCACTCATTGGCGCGGTCAGCCAGGCCAACCGCCTCCAACGCGTCCAGCGCACGCGGGCGCCAGTTGCCAGCCAAGCCCAGGCCGACGTTGTCGATCACCTTTTTCCACGGCAGCAGCCGGGCGTCCTGGAACATCAGCCGCGTTTCCTCGCGGGCTTCGACCAATGGCGCAGCACCTGCCAGCAGTTCACCGGCGCTGGGCTGGTCGAGCCCAGCCAGCAAGCGCAGCAAGGTGCTCTTGCCGCAGCCACTGCGGCCAACGATGGCGACGAACTGGCCGGCGGGGATGTGCAGGTCGATGCCCTTGAGCACTTCACGCTGGCCAAAGGTCTTGCGCAGGCCATTGGATGCCAGGGGGATGCCACGCAGCAGGCGTGGCGGTTGTTCCTTGAGCACGGTCATGCGCCCTCCTTCCTGGCAACTTGATAAGCCGGGTGCCAGCGCAGCCAGACGCGCTCCAGGCCGCGGGCGGCGAGGTCGGCGAGCTTGCCAAGCACGGCGTACAGAACGATGGCCAGAACCACCACATCGGTTTGCAGGAACTCACGGGCATTCATCGCCAGGTAACCGATACCGGCATTGGCCGAAATGGTCTCTGCCACGATCAAGGTCAGCCACATGAAGCCCAAGGCAAAGCGCACGCCCACCAGAATCGAGGGCAATGCACCTGGCAGGATCACCTGGCGGAACAGGCCGAACCCGGACAGGCCATAGCTGCGTGCCATTTCCACCAAGGCGGGGTCGACGTTGCGAATGCCGTGGTAGGTGTTCAGGTAGATCGGGAACAACGTGCCCAGCGCAACCAGGAAAATCTTCGCCGACTCGTCGATACCGAACCACAGGATCACCAGCGGGATCAGCGCCAGGTGCGGCACGTTACGGATCATCTGCACCGAGCTGTCGAGCAGGCGCTCGCCCCAGTTCGACAGGCCAGTGATGAAGCCCAGCACCAGGCCGATGCTGCCGCCGATCACGAAGCCCAGGCCGGCACGCCAGCCACTGATGGCCAGGTGGGTCCAGATTTCGCCACTGCGCACCAGCTCGACGCCGGCAGTCACCACTGCGCTAGGCGCCGGCAGGATACGCGTGGACAGCCAGCCAGCGCTGACCGCCAGCTGCCAGGCTGCCAGCAGCAGCACCGGCAGCGCCCATGGCGCAAGGCGCTGGGTCAGGGTGGAGGAAGTTGCACGACTCATGGCCCGCTCCTCAGCTCTGCGACACGGACTTGGGCAGGATATCGTTGGCCACCATCTCGCCGAACGGGCTCACGTAGCCACCGGTTTTCGGTTGCTCCGGGCGCTGCACGTCGAGGTGCGGGAACAGCAGTTCGGCGACGCGGTAGGACTCTTCCAGGTGTGGGTAACCGGAGAAGATGAAGGTATCGATGCCCAGGTCCGCGTACTCCTTGACCCGTGCCGCGACGGTCGGGCCATCGCCGACCAGCGCGGTACCGGCGCCGCCACGTACCAGGCCGACACCCGCCCACAGGTTGGGGCTGACTTCCAGGTTGTCACGGTTGCCGCCGTGCAGGGCGGCCATGCGCTGCTGACCCACCGAGTCGAAGCGCGCCAGCGAGGCCTGGGCACGGGCGATGGTCTCATCGTCCAGGTGCGAGATCAGGCGATCAGCGGCTGCCCAGGCTTCTTCGTTGGTTTCACGCACGATCACGTGCAGGCGGATACCGAAGCGCACTTCGCGGCCTTGTGCGGCAGCTTTTTCGCGCACCTGGGCGATCTTCTCGGCAACGGCTGCGGGTGGCTCACCCCAGGTCAGGTACAGCTCGACCTGTTCGGCGGCCAGGTCCTGAGCGGCTTCGGACGAGCCGCCGAAATACAGTGGCGGACGGGGCTGCTGGATCGGCGGGTAGAGCAGTTTGGCGCCCTTCACCTGAATGTGCTTGCCGTCGTAATCGACGTTTTCACCTTCCAGCACCTTGCGCCAGATACGGGTGAACTCCACCGAGGCTTCGTAGCGTTCCTGGTGATTGAGGTGCAGGCCGTCACCGGCCAGCTCGTCCGGGTCGCCACCGGTTACCAGGTTGAACAGCGCACGGCCGTTGGACAGACGGTCCAGGGTAGCGGCCTGGCGGGCCGCCACGGTCGGCGAAATGATGCCTGGGCGCAGGGCCACCAGGAATTTCAGATGCTGGGTCACGGGGATCAGCGACGCTGCCACCAGCCAGGAATCCTCGCAGGAACGCCCGGTAGGGATCAGTACCCCACCAAACCCGAGGCGGTCGGCGGCCTGAGCGATCTGCTGCAGGTAACCGTGGTCGACCGCACGGGCGCCGTCGGAAGTGCCCAGGTACTTGCCGTCACCGTGGGTTGGCAGGAACCAGAAAATATTAAGGCTCATTGGAGTTGTCTCCTCAAGGGTGGCTCAAACCGGGGCGGTGCCCCGGCACAGGCGAATCAATCAAGGCGCGCTAGCGACCTTGGCCGGGGGTGTCCAGATCACGTCCTTGATGCTCAGTGGCTTGGGTATCAGCTTGAGCGCCTGGAAGGTGTCGGCGATTTTCTGCTGTGCAGCCACTACCTCTGGGGTCAACGGCGCAGCACCATAGCCTTGGCGTTTGACCGAGGTGAGGGTGATGTCGGCAGGCAGGCCGAGCAGCGGCGCTACCTGGTCGGTGACTTGCTGCGGGTTGGCCTGGGACCACTCGCCCACGGCACGCACTTCTTCGATCAGGGTGTTGATCACTGCCGGGTGCTGCGTCGCGTAGTTGCGGGTGGCCAGGTAGAACTGGTGGTTGTCGACCAGGTTCTTGCCGTCACGCAGGGTGCGCGCCTGCAGTTGCTGTTCGGCTGCGGCCTGGTAAGGGTCCCAGATCACCCAGGCATCGACGCTGCCACGCTCGAAGGCAGCGCGGGCATCGGACGGGGGCAGGTAGACCGGCTGAATATCGCTGTACTTGAGGCCGGCGTCTTCCAGGGCGCGGACCAGCAGGTAGTGAACGTTCGAGCCTTTGTTGAGGGCGACTTTCTTGCCTTTGAGTTCTTTCACCGACTGGATGGCCGAGCCCTTCGGCACCAGGATCGCCTCGCTGTGCGGCGCTGGCGGCTCGTAGGCGACATAAAGCAGGTCGGCGCCAGCAGCCTGAGCGAACACGGGCGGGGTCTCGCCGGTAACGCCAAAGTCGATGGAGCCGACGTTCAGGCCTTCAAGCAGCTGCGGGCCACCGGGGAATTCTGTCCACTGCACCTGGATGCCCTGCTCGGCCAGGCGCTTCTCCAGCGTGCCCTTGGCCTTGAGCAGCACCAGGGTGCCGTATTTCTGATAACCGATACGCAGGCTTTCGGCCTGGGCTTGGGTAATGGCGCCGAAGGACACAGCCGCCGCAAACAGGGCGACCAGACCGCGACGCAAGAAGACTGTGCGCATGGCGCTCTCCTGTGCGAATGAGGTTCGGGTTGCACCTGCTTGCCTCGTTGACGGGCGAGTAAGGTGGATGACGCGATAAAGCCGTTGTTACCGGGTCAGATGCTCCAGCGGGCACTGATCAGGCGTTCGTTGAGTACGCCGGGTTCCACGGGCCGCGGCCGGCGGGCCAGGGCTACGTGGAACGTTTCCAGCGAGTCCTGCAGGCGCTCTTCCAGAGCGGGTACCAACTGTGCCGGCCTGGCGCCTTCTCCGTAGGCGATCTGGCTGTCGTCGGCGAAGATCCCTTGCAGGGTCTCTTGCGCCTTGAGTGCCGACAGCACCGGTTTTAACGCGTAATCCACCGCCAGCATGTGGGCGATGCTGCCGCCGGTGGCGATTGGCAGCACGATCTTGTGAGCCAGGGCGCGTTCGGGCAGCAGGTCGAGCAAGGTCTTCAGCGCACCGGCGAACGACGCCTTGTACACCGGGGTGGCAACGATCAGGCCATCGGCCTGGGCAACCAGTTGCTGGAAGTGCTGCACCTGCGGGCTGTCGAAGCGTGCATGCAGCAGGTCCTCGGCAGGAAAGTCTCGTACCTGGAAAGTCACCACCTCGACGCCACGGTCCTGCAGCCACTGGCGCGAGCGCTCGAGCAGCACGCCGGAGCGTGAACGTTGACTTGGGCTACCACCGATTGAGACGACCAGCATTGAAGCGCTTCCTTGTGTTCTGTTGGAGGTGACATTAACAGCTGCTATATATATCTAGAAATCATATTTTTTCATTTGTTTATTCCATTTTTATCTTTTCCTGTGAAGGCCTGTTCGCGGGTGAGCCCGCTCCCACAGGTACTGCGCAAACGCGCAGAGAACAAAGCCGCGAGCGCGCCGGGCGGCTTCAGCCGGGAAGGAGGCGCTGCGGTGGATGGCACCGGCTCCGCCGGTGTTCGCGGCTGAAGCCGCTCCTACAGGATCCCCGCCAGATCAGTAAGTTGCGTTCGTTCTATGAGAGCGTGCTTACCCGGGAAGGAGGCCACAGGTTTTGTTCCGGCATAAAAAAGGGCCGTCGAAACGGCCCGAATATCCCTGCTATGGCTAAGAGCAATACAACGAGAATTCTTTAACGGTTAGGTTGCGGGGTGAGGCGCAGATAGGGTTTGACCGCCCGGTAACCTTTGGGGAAGCGCTGCTTGATCTCTTCCTCATCTTTGAGCGAAGGCACGATCACCACCTCGTCACCGTCCTGCCAGTTACCAGGGGTGGCGACCTTGTGGTTGTCGGTCAGCTGCAGCGAGTCGATCACCCGCAGGATTTCGTTGAAGTTGCGCCCGGTACTGGCCGGGTAGGTGATGGTCAGGCGCACCTTCTTGTTCGGGTCGATGACGAACAGCGAGCGTACGGTCAGGGTGTCGCTGGCGTTCGGGTGGATCAGGTCGTACAGGTCGGACACCTTGCGGTCGGCGTCGGCGATGATCGGGAAGTTGACCACGGTGTTCTGGGTCTCGTTGATGTCCTCGATCCACTTGTGGTGCGAGTCGACCGGGTCCACCGACAGCGCGATGGCCTTGACCCCACGCTTGGCGAATTCGTCCTTGAGCTTGGCGGTAAGGCCCAGCTCGGTGGTGCACACCGGCGTGAAGTCCGCCGGGTGGGAGAACAGCACACCCCAGCTGTTGCCGAGCCATTCGTGGAAGTGGATCTTGCCTTCGCTGGAATCCTGCGCAAAGTCGGGGGCGATGTCGCCGAGTTTGAGGCTCATGGGGTGCGGCTCCTGTGCTGTGTTCTGGCCTTGTGGGTTCAATGTGCCTGCTTCCGGTGCAAAACAAAAAGAATAAATACTGATTTATTTATAACCATTAGGCATACGAAATTACAGGCACAAAAAAGCCTCGCACTGGGCGAGGCTTCTTGATCAGCTACGGCTTACAGGAAGTTGTAAGTGTAGTTGAAGATCAGACGGGTCTGATCCTGGTCAGCCAGCGAGCTGGTGCCGGTGCCACGGTATACGCCGTGACGCAGGCTGGCGCCCAGGCCTTTGAAGGTGCCTTCCTGGATCACGTAGTCGACGCGAGCGTCACGTTCCCATTCGCTGAAGTGGCCGTTGCCGTTGGCGTTCTTGCCATCTTCACCTTTCAGGTAGGCGACCGAAGCTTTCAGGCCTGGCACGCCCAGACGCGCGAAGTCATACGAGTACTGGCCGAAGGTGGTGTTTTCACCGGCCTTGGCGAACTGGTTGATCATGCTGTCGGTGAACAGGTAGAAGCTGGAACCGCCGGCGCCTTCAGGACGGCCGTTGCCATCCACGACGTTGCCTTGGTTCAGCCAGACGAAGCCACCGTCATCATTGACGCGCTGGTGACCGAGCATCAGCGCATGGCCACCCAGGGTGTAGGTGAACATCGCGGACCAGGTCTTGTTATCGACTTCGCCAGCATTCTTGGCATAGCCGCCGTTGTTGCTGAAGCGGTAGCCAGCTTCACCGTTCTTGCCGTCGCTGCTGCTGTCGAAGTAGCGCAGGTCGGTCTTGAACGACTGGTCGTCAGCAATCTTGAACACGTGAGTCGCGCCCAGGAAGTGCTGCTTGTAGAAGTCTTCCAGGTTCGAGTAGTAGTACTGCAGGGTCAGGTCTGGAGTGAGCTTGTAGTCCAGGCCGCCGTAGCGGAACTTGTTGCTGTCCTGGGTAGCGCCCGCCACCGACAGGCCGGTACGGTTGCTCGACGCACGGCCCATGGCATGGGTCAATTGACCGGCGTTGATGGTCAGGTTGTCGATTTCCTTCGACTGGATGGTGCCACCCTCGAAGGTCTGCGGCAGCAGACGGCCATCGTTGGAGACCAGAATCGGCAGGTTCGGCGCCAGCGCGCTACCGTAGTGAACTTCGGTCTTCGAGAAGCGAGCCTTGGCGTTGCCGCCCACGCGCGCCCACTGGCTCACAGCAGAACCGTCGCTGTCGCTCGGGAAGAAGGTGCTGTTGTCAGGGTGCTTGCCGCGGCCGCCATCCAGGTGAATACCCCACAGGGCCTGGACATCGACGCCGAAACCAACGGTGCCTTCGGTGAAACCGGACAGGTAGTCGAGCTTGAAGCCCTGACCCGACTCGCGGTTGTCGGCGCCGCCATCACGGTTGTCGTTGTTGAAGTACATGGTGCGCGAGCTGAGCGACAGTTTGCTGTCCTCAACGAAACCGGCAGCGCCTGCTTGCTGGGCGAGAACCCCCAGTGCCACGGCCAGAGCCAGGCTGGACTTGTACATGTTTTGCTCCTCTACGTTCTAATTTTTGTGTATCTCTGGCGGTGGGATCTTTTGCCCCTCTCACCGTGGATTGGCGATTTAGTCCCAAAGAGTGACCGGTAAGTCAATCGTTACCGAACATTTCACTACTTTGGTCTAAGGCCCCCTGCGCTACAGGATAATGACAATCCTATAAATCCAAAATGACCGTTTTATTAATTCGTAAGATTTTTACGGAATATGGCCTGAACCTTTACTGCCAAAAGCTGTATCGGCATGCATCCTTCATAGCTTTAGGTTATTTGCAAACGTTTGCTCATAACCTTATTCCTCATCGTTCTGTAAAACGGAAAAAGCCTAGCAGCCGCTTCGGGTTTCGCCACTGCCCGCCAAGGTCTAGAGGGCTTAAAGCATTTGGCTCCTAAGCTAATTCTAAAAAGTTATTTATTTTCGATTTCTTAGATCATCTAGTCTTCTCGCCATCCACCACACTCTTTGCCTGACGAGAGGTTCAACCATGATCCCGCATGCTCCGCTGCGCCTGTTCGCTGCCCTGACCCTCGCCGGCACCAGCTGGTTCGCCCAGGCCGCAGACCTGACCGTTGCCTACCAGACCACGGTCGACCCGGCCAAGGTGGCCCAGGTCGATGGCGACTACGAAAAAGCCAGCAACGCCAGCATCGACTGGCGCAAGTTCGATAACGGCGCAGATGTGATCACCGCCGTGGCCAGCGGCGACGTGCAGATCGGTTACCTCGGTTCCAGCCCGCTGGCCGCTGCCGCCACCCGCAAACTGCCGGTCGAAACCTTCCTCATCGCTACTCAGATTGGCGCTGGCGAGGCGTTGGTAGCCCGCGACAGCATCAAGACCCCGCAAGACCTGATCGGCAAGAAGGTCGCCGTGCCATTCGTTTCCACCGGCCACTACAGCCTGCTGGCCGCGCTCAAGAGCTGGAACATCGACCCGTCCAAGGTACAGATCCTCAACCTCGCGCCACCGGCGATCATCGCTGCCTGGAAGCGCGGTGACATCGACGCCACCTACGTCTGGGACCCGGCCCTGGGCGTGGCCAAGGAAAACGGCAAGGTACTGATCACTTCGGGCGACCTGGCCAAGAAAGGCGCACCGACCTTCGACGCCTGGATCGTGCGCAAGGACTTCGCCGAGAAGCACCCGGAAGTGGTCAAGGCCTTTGCCAAGGTCACCCTCGATGCGTACGCCGACTACCGCAAGGACCCGAAAGCCTGGCTGGCCGACAAGGGCAACGTAGACAAGCTGGTCAAGTTGTCTGGCGCCAAGGCCAGCGACATTCCGGTGCTGCTCGAAGGCAACGTGTACCCGCTGGCTGCCGACCAGGCCAACGCCCTGGGTGCGCCCACTACCCAGGCACTGACCGATACCGCCGCATTCCTCAAGCAGCAAGGCAAGGTCGAAGCCGTGCTGCCGGACTACTCGCCGTACGTCAGCGACAAGTTCCTTCCAAACTGATCCGGAGCCCGTCATGGCCTTGCTTGAACTGGAGCGCATCAGCGCACAGTACCCTGGCGCCAGCACCCCGGTGCTGGCCGACATCAACCTGAGCCTGGGGCCACGCCAGCTGCTGGTGGCCCTTGGGCCGTCGGGCAGCGGCAAGACCTCGCTGCTCAACCTGATTGCCGGCTTCGTCGCCCCCAGCGGCGGGCGCATCACCCTCGACGGCGCGCCCGTGCAAGGCCCCGGTGCGGAGCGCGGCGTGGTGTTCCAGGACGATGCCCTGCTGCCCTGGCAGAACGTGCTGGGCAATGTCGCCTTCGGCCTGGAACTGGCCGGTGTGCCCCGTGCCCAGCGTGAGGCCAAGGCCCGCGAGATGCTGGCGCTGGTTGACCTGGAAGGCTTTGGCGAGCGGCGTATCTGGCAATTGTCCGGTGGCCAGAAGCAACGTGTAGGCCTGGCCCGCGCCCTGGCGGCCGACCCCCGGGTACTGCTGATGGACGAACCGTTCGGCGCACTCGACGCGTTCACCCGCGAGCAGATGCAGGAACTGCTGCTGCAGGTCTGGCAGCGCACCGCCAAGCCAGTGTTCCTGATTACCCACGACATCGAAGAAGCCGTGTTCCTTGCCACCGAGCTGGTGCTGCTGGCGCCCAACCCGGGCCGCGTGGTCGAGCGCCTGCAACTGGATTTCGGCCAACGTTATGCCGCCGGTGAATCGGCCCGGGCGATCAAGTCCGACCCACGCTTCATCGAAACCCGCGAGCATGTGCTGGCGCGGGTGTTCTCCCAACGCCAAAGCCTGCAGGAGCGCGCATGAGCAGCCTGGATCTGCCGGTCGCCGGCAAACCCGACACTGCACCCCGGCCCGTGGTCAAAGTACGCCGGCAGCTGTCCACCCGCTGGATCAGCACCCTGACCCTGGCCAGCCTGCTGCTGGCGTGGTGGCTGGTAACGGCCGTCGGCTGGATCGAGCCGCTGTTCCTGCCCTCGCCCGGTGACATCGCGGCCCGGGCCTGGACCTTGCTGACCCAAGGCTATATGGATGCCAGCCTGTGGCAGCACCTGGGCGCAAGCCTGGGCCGCATCGGCCTGGCCCTGGGCGCCGCGACCTTGACCGCCATCCCGGTCGGGATCGCCATCGGCTACAACCGCATCGCCCGCGGCATCCTCGACCCGCTGATCGAGTTCTACCGGCCAATCCCGCCACTGGCCTACCTGCCGCTGATCGTCATCTGGTGCGGTATCGGCGAGCTGTCCAAGGTGCTGTTGATCTACCTGGCGATCTTCGCCCCAATTGCCATCGCCACCGCCACCGGCGTGCGCACTGTCGACCCGACCAAACTGCGCGCCGCGCAGTCACTGGGCGCAACCAGGGCGCAGTTGATCCGCCACGTGATCCTGCCCAGCGCCCTGCCCGACATCCTTACCGGTATCCGCATCGGCCTGGGGGTCGGCTGGTCGACCCTGGTGGCTGCCGAGCTGATCGCCGCCACCAGCGGCCTGGGCTTCATGGTGCAATCGGCGTCGCAGTTCCTGGTCACCGATGTGGTGGTGCTGGGCATCCTGCTCATCGCGCTGATCGCCTTCGCCCTGGAGATGGGCCTGCGCGCCCTGCAACGCAAGCTGGTGCCCTGGCACGGGCAAAGCCACTGATTGCTGACTGACTACGCCGGCAACCCGGCGCCTGGAACGAGAAAAGACATGAGCCTGACCGTTACCCCACTCAGCCCGGCCCTCGGCGCGCAGATCAGCGGCGTGGACATCAGCCGCGAGATCACTGCCGAGCAGCGCGACGCCATCGAGCAGGCGCTGCTCAAGCACCAGGTGCTGTTCTTCCGCGATCAACCGATCACGCCTGAACAACAAGCACGTTTTGCCGCTCGCTTCGGCGACCTGCACATTCACCCGATCTACCCCAATGTGCCGGAAACCCCGCAGGTGCTGATACTCGACACCGCAGTTACCGACGTGCGCGACAACGCCGTGTGGCACACCGATGTGACCTTCCTGCCGACCCCGGCGCTGGGCGCCGTACTCAGCGCCAAGCAGTTGCCGGCCTATGGCGGTGATACCTTGTGGGCCAGCGGGATTGCGGCTTTTGAAGCCCTTTCGGCGCCGCTGCGCGAAATGCTCGATGGCCTCACCGCCACACACGACTTCACCAAGTCGTTCCCGCTGGAGCGCTTCGGCACCACGCCGGAGGATTTGGCGCGCTGGGAAGCGACCCGGCGCAACAATCCGCCGCTGTCGCACCCGGTAATCCGCACCCACCCGGTGAGCGGGCGCAAGGCGCTGTTCGTCAATGAGGGGTTCACCACGCGGATCAACGAGCTGAGCGAGCTGGAAAGCGAGGCGCTGCTGAAGCTGCTGTTCGCTCACGCGACGCGGCCGGAGTTCAGCATCCGCTGGCGTTGGCAGGAGAATGACGTGGCGTTCTGGGACAACCGCGTGACCCAGCATTTTGCGGTGGATGATTACCGGCCGAACCGGCGGGTGATGCACCGGGCGACCATCCTGGGTGATGCGCCGTTCTGATGATGGCGGGCGAGGCCTTTGGCCTCGAATCGCCGGCAAGCCAGCTCCCACAGAGACCGCAGCGCTGCAAACCCTGTGGGAGCCGGCTTGCCGGCGAAAGGGCCGCAAAGCGGCCCCGGCGATCTAACGGACCAGATGCAGATACTGCATATGCCGCTCGTACTGGTCGAGGATGTCGTTGATGATCTGCTCCTTGCTGTAGCCCACCAGGTCGTAATTCTGGCTGCCCTCGCTCAGGTACACTTCCGCTCGGTAATAGCGGCGGTTCTTCAGATCCTGCGTGCCCAACCCACCCAGGGCGAACGACGGCGTGAAGTAGCCACGCATCTGCACCTGGTAGATGAACGGCTGCTCCTCGCCATGGCCCACCTTCAGGCTGACATTGTCATGGCTCGGATCATCCTGGGTCACCAGCACCAAGCCCTTCTGCTCGAACACTTCACGCACCTCGGCAATCGCCGGGCGCACCACGTCGTCCATGAAGCGGTACACCTCATCGCGTGACGGGAAGTGCACGGCCTGGCTCAGGCGCTGGCGCCAGCCACCACGGCCGCGGCGCGATTGCGCGAACGGTGCCAACGAGTGCATCTGCGCGATCTGGCGCTGCGACTCCAGGTAGAACGCCTTATGCAGGCCCCACATCATGCACAGCAAGATCAGCGAGAACGGCAATGAGGTCAGCACCACCGCCGACTTGAGCGAATCGATGCTGCCGGCGAACAGCAGGCTGCTGGTGATCAGCGCCGTCATCGCGCCCCAGAAGATCCGCAGCCAGTTCGGGCCGTCCTCGTCAGCGCCACCATCCTTGGCCGACAAGGTCGACAGCACCACCGTGCCCGAGTCGGCCGAGGTGACGAAGAACACGAAGCTGATGAACACCGTGACGGCGATCACCGTCTTGCTCCACGGGTAGGTTTCCAGCAGCAGGTACAGGGTCATCGACGGGTCGTCCAGGGCCGACTGGCCAAGGGCGGTCATGCCGTGGTTGATGACCTGGTCCAGCGCGCTGTTGCCGAAGATCGACATCCACGCCAGGGTGAAGCCCAACGGAATCAACAGCACCCCGAAGACGAACTCGCGGATGGTGCGGCCACGCGAAATACGGGCGATGAACAGCCCCACGAACGGCGCCCAGGCAATCCACCACGCCCAATAGAACACTGTCCAGCCACCCAGCCAGTCGCGGTTGTCGCCATAGGCGTAAACATCGAAGCTTTTGCGTGGCAAGGCGCCCAGGTAATCGCCGAGGTTCTGGATCAGGGTGTTGAACAGGTGCTGTGTAGGCCCGGCGAACAGCACGAACAGCAGCAGCGCGCAGGCCAGGAACAGGTTGATGTCACTCATCACCCGCACGCCCTTCTCCACCCCGGCGACCGCCACTGCCACCGCCGCGCCCATCATCAAGGCGATGAGGATGACCTGCACCCACTGGCTATGGCTGATGCCGAACAGGTAGTCGAGGCCTGCGTTCAGGTGCAGCACGCCGAAGCCCATGTCGGCGCCCAGGCCGAACACCGTGGCGATGATGCCGAAGCCGTCCACCGCATAGCCGATCGGCCCATTGATGCGCTTGCCGATCAGCGGGTACAGCGCCGAACGCAGGGCCAGTGGCAGGTTGTGGCGATAGGCGAAGTACGCCAGTGCCATGCCGACGAAGGCGAACACGCCCCAGCCATGCAGGCCCCAATGCAGGAACAGGATCTGCATCGCCTGGCGCCCGGCCTCGGCCGTGCCCGCTTCGCCCTGCGGGGGCTGCAGCATGTGGGTCAGGGGTTCGGAAACGCAGAAGAAGAACAGCGTGATGCTGATACCGGCGGCGAACAGCATGCCGGCCCATGACAGGTAGCTGAACTCGGGCTCGTCGTGGTCGGCACCGAGCTTGATCTTGCCGTAACCAGACAAGGCGGTGACCACCACGAAGACCAGGTACAGGGTCATGGCCAGCATGTAGTACCAGCCGACCGTGTTGGCCGCCCAGTTCTGTGCCGCCAGCAACCATTCGCCCGCCGCTTGCGGTTGGGCGATGACCACCAGGCCGAAGATGAGGATGAAACTTGCCGCGAAGTAGAACACCGGGGGGTTCATGCGGATCGTGCTGTTGGAAGGGGTCGGTGCACTCATGGGGCATGCACCTCGTCGAATGACGTGAGGTTCGGAATGAACGGGTTCAGCAAAGGAATCCTCCTGTTGAACACCGGCAGCGGACCAGCGTTGTTTTCGTTGAACAAGCGTTCAAGTTAAACATGGATCGAATTTCAATGCGAACCTGGGCGCTGATCGGCGCCTGCCTGTGCCGCGATAACGCCGCTACAGGCAGCGCTGTTGCGAGTCAGTTCTTGTCCTGGCAATCCAACTGTAGATTGGCCTGGGTGATGTTGCTTTGCGCCGGCACGCTGCGGGTCAGCCACACGTTGCCACCAATGGTCGACCCCTTGCCGATGGTGATCC
>Ga0213823_1000625_pt1 | contig 27275 bp, 27 predicted proteins | sample MC6MC0907MG_FD_179887 | JGI IMG/M metagenome (GOLD analysis project Ga0213823, IMG submission 179887) | Enriched soil aggregate microbial communities from Iowa State University, Ames, United States - MC6-MC0907-MG | ecosystem: Environmental > Terrestrial > Soil > Unclassified | place: USA: Iowa...
TGACGGCATCATCCCAGCCCTGCTGACCGACAAGTTCGACATGATCGGCAGCGGCATGACCCTGACCCAGGAACGCAACCTGCGCCTGAACTTCAGCGAACCCTTCATCGTGGTCGGCCAGACCCTGCTGATCCGCAAGGAGCTGGAAGGCACCATCAAGTCCTATAAAGACCTGAACAGCGCCGACTACCGCATCACCTCCAAACTGGGCACCACCGGCGAAATGGTCGCCAGGAAGCTGATTGCCAAGGCCAAGTACCACGGCTACGACAACGAGCAGGAAGCCGTGCTCGACGTGGTCAACGGCAAGGCCGACGCCTTTATCTACGACGCCCCGTACAACGTGGTGGCGCTGAGCAAGGTCGGCAACGGCAAGCTTACGTTCCTCGACAAGCCGTTCACCTACGAGCCTCTGGCCTTCGGCCTGAAGAAGGGTGACTACGACAGTCTCAACTTCATCAACAACTTCCTGCACCAGATCCACGAAGACGGCACCTACGATCGTATCCATGACAAGTGGTTCAAGAGCACCGAGTGGCTCAAGGACATGGAGTAAATCTACAACCGCTGCGCGGTTGATCGCGAGCAAGCTCGCTCCTACAGGAACCGCATACCCCCTGTAGGAGCGAGCTTGCTCGCGATGGCGTCCTGATCGGCACCACCGAACTTCCCCGAGCTGGAACCTGCAAAGTGATCAAACATAAAAAAGCCCAATGGCCCTGGCACGTACTGACCGTGCTGGTGCTGATCGGCCTGGCCGGCGCGTTGTACTACGCCACCTCGCTGATGTCCTACGAGTGGCGCTGGAACCGCGTACCACAGTACTTCGCCTACCAGGCCGAGGAATCGCAGCGGGCGGCGGACATCTCCACCGTCAGCGAGCTGGTGCGCAAAGGCGGCAAGGCCGAAGTCACGCTGCGCAACGACGCGGGCGACGAGCAACAGCTGACGGTCGACGAGAACAGCCTGCAAGTCGCCCGTGGCGACGATGTGGCCGAAGGCGATGTGATCGGCGTGACCCGTCACTGGGCGGCCGGACCGCTGCTGCTGGGCCTGTGGACCACCTTGTGGCTGTCGGTGGTGTCCGGGGTGCTGGGCCTGTTCATCGGCCTGGCGACCGGGCTTTGCCGGCTGTCGAACAACCCGACCCTGCGCGACCTGTCGACCATTTACGTCGAACTGGTGCGCGGTACGCCGCTGCTGGTACAGATCTTCATTTTCTATTTCTTCATCGGCACGGTGCTGAACCTGTCCCGCGAATTCGCCGGGATCGCCGCGCTGTCGCTGTTCACCGGTGCCTATGTGGCGGAAATCGTCCGCGCCGGCGTGCAGTCGATCGCCCGCGGCCAGAATGAAGCGGCCCGTTCCCTGGGCCTGAACGCCAGCCAGTCGATGCGCCATGTGGTACTGCCACAGGCCTTCAAGCGCGTGCTGCCGCCGCTGGCCGGGCAGTTCATCAGCCTGGTGAAAGACACCTCGCTGGTGTCGGTGATCGCCATCACCGAGCTGCTCAAGAGCGGACGTGAAGTCATCACCACCTCGTTTTCGCCGTTCGAGATCCTGTTCTGCGTGGCGGCCCTGTACCTGTTGATCAACCTGCCGCTGTCGAAGATGGCCAGCCGGCTTGAGCGGAGGCTCGCGCAAAGTGATTGAAGTTCGCGATCTGGTAAAAGTCTTCGACACCCGGGGCCAGGTGGTCCGCGCGGTGGATAACGTCACCACCCGCGTGGCCAAGGGCGAAGTGCTGGTGGTGATCGGTCCGTCCGGTTCCGGCAAGTCGACCTTCCTGCGTTGCCTCAACGGCCTGGAGCAGTTCGATTCCGGTTCGGTGAGCATCGACGGCCTGCAACTGGCCGACCTGAAGACCGATGTGAATGCCTATCGCCGCGAAGTCGGCATGGTGTTCCAGCACTTCAACCTGTTCCCGCACATGACCGTGCTGGAAAACCTCTGCCTGGCGCAGAAGGTGGTGCGCAAGCGCGGCAAGCAGGAGCGCGAGGCCAAGGCCCTGGCGTTGCTGGAGAAGGTCGGTATCGCGCAGAAGGCCAACGAATTCCCCTCGCGCCTCTCCGGCGGCCAGCAGCAGCGCGTGGCTATCGCCCGGGCGCTGGCCATGGAACCCAAGGTCATGCTGTTCGACGAGCCGACTTCGGCGCTGGACCCGGAAATGGTCGGCGAAGTGCTGGACGTGATGAAGACCCTGGCCCTGGAAGGCATGACCATGGTCTGCGTGACCCACGAAATGGGCTTCGCCCGGGAAGTGGCGGATCGGGTGCTGTTTTTCGATCACGGCAAACTGCTGGAAGACGCCTCGCCAGCGGCGTTCTTCGATGCGCCCCAAGACCCACGGGCCCAGGCGTTTTTGCGTCAGGTCCTGTAACCCACCCCGATACCCTGCTTGGCAATACGCCCTGTAGCCGCTGCCGAAGGCTGCGATAAGGTCCGCAGGACCTTGGTTCCCGATCTCAGGCCGAACATCTGACGGCCTTGAGATCGCTGCACCCCTTCGGGGCGATCGCAGCCTCGCGGGCTCGGCAGTGGCTACAGGGATCGCCGTCGCCCTGGCTCAGACCCGGAAGCGCCCGACCAGGGTCTGCAGATGGGTCCCCAGGCGCGCCAGCTCGACGCTGGAGGCCGCTGTCTCTTCACTGGCTGCCGAGGTCTGCTCGGACACGTCGCGCACGTTCAGCACGCTTCTGTTGATTTCCTCGGCCACCGCGCTCTGCTGTTCGGCCGCGGCGGCGATCTGCTGGTTCATCGCCTGGATCGCCGAAACGGTGCGGGTGATGTTTTCCAGCGAGCCGCCGGCGCGGCGGGTCAGTTCGACGCTGCTGTCGGTCAGGCTGCGGCTGTTGTCCATGATGTTGGCCACTTCCTGGGTGCCGTTCTGCAGGCCGACGATCAGCTCCTCGATCTCTTCGGTGGACTTCTGGGTGCGCTGCGCCAGGCTGCGCACCTCGTCGGCGACCACGGCGAAACCGCGGCCGGCTTCGCCCGCGCGGGCGGCTTCGATGGCGGCGTTGAGGGCCAGCAGGTTGGTCTGCTGGGCGACCGACTTGATCACGTCGAGCACGCTGCCGATCTTGTCGCTTTCCTGCTTCAAGTGGCCCATGGCGGCGGTGGAGTTGCCGACCTCGGCGGCCAGGCGCTCGATCTGCGCGATGGCCTCGCCGACCACCTTGTCGCCTTCGCGGGCCTGCTGATCGGCAGCGACCGCCGCTTCCGAGGCTTCTTCGGCGTTGCGCGCGACTTCCTGGACCGTGGCGGCCATTTCATTCATGGCGGTGGCGACCTGGTCGGTCTCGACTTTCTGGCTGTTGACCCCGGCGCTGGTCTGTTCGGTCACCGCTGACAGCTGCTCGGCGGCGCTGGCAATCTGGGTGACGCCATCGCTGATGCCGCCGATCAGCTCGCGCAGGCTCAGGGTCATGCGTTGCATGGCCCGTTGCAGCTGGCCGAGCTCGTCGCGCCGCTCGACCTGCAGGTTCTCGCTGAGATCGCCCGAGGCGACACGCTCGACCACCTTGAGGGTCTGGCGCAGCGGGATGACGATCTGCCGGGTGATGCTCCAGGCGGCGACCAGGCCGAACAGCAGGGCCAGCGCGGTGACGATGGCCAGGGTGCTTCTGGCCTGGGCAGCGTCGCTGTCGCGTTTGTGGGTTTGTGCGGCGGTCAGCTGCTTGCTGACGTCCATCAGGCGGTCGCCCTGGGCCGCCATGCGTTTGAGGGCGGCGGCGCTGGCCACCTGGGAGTCGCGGAAGTCGCTGACCGCCGAGCGATAGCCTTTCAGGGCGTCGGTGGCCTGTTGCAGGTTGGCCAGGTGCTGTTCCGGCAGCTTGGCCGGTAGGCTGGCGAGGTTGTTCAGGGCGTTGTCGATAGCGTCCAGCGCCGGCTGTTCGGCCTCGGCCTTGCCGCTGTAGGTGTAGCCGCGGACCTGGAAACGCGCCTGCTGGATCAGTTTGCTCAGGTCGATGACGCTATTGAACTGCGCCACGCTGTCGCCCTGCAGCATGGATTTCTCCACTTCGGCTACCCGAGCCACGGCGTTATCGGCGGTGGCGCCCAGTTTGGCGCGGGCGGCTTCACGGCTGGCGGTGGCGCGGGTCATGTCGGCGAAGGCCAGCTTGTACTCGCTGACGGCGGCGATCTGTTGGTCGATCATGGCGATGCTTTCAGGCATTTCCAGCATCTTGCGTGCGCGTTGCAAGCCTTCGTCGAGTTTGTTCAGCAGCTCGCTGACGGCCCCCGGCCCCTGCTCGCCACGGCGCATTTCATAGTCCAGGCGCGCGATGCGCAGGTCCTTGGTCAACTCGTTGAGGGTGGAGATGTAGCCCAGCTTGTCGCCGCGCTCGATCACATTGCCCAGGCCCAGCCAGCCGGTCGCAGTGATCAGCAGGGTCAGTAGCAGCACCAGGCCGAAGCCAACGCCGAGTTTGAGGTTGACGCTCACATTTCCCAGACTCTGGGCTAACCAACGGTACATGCCGCGAACTCCCTTGGGCGATTAATAGGTTTTGTACCCAGGTTATCGGCTTGATCAGATAAATCTGAAGCAGAGCGAGGCTTGCCCGCGATGGCGCGGTGTCAGGCACATCGCTATCGCGGGCCAGCCTCACTCCTACGGGAGTGTGGGCTAATCAGAAGAGGCGGGCGAGAAGGGCGGTGACGGCGGTTTCGACCCGCAGGATACGCTCGCCGAGCTGCACCGGTTGCAGGCCGGACTTGCCCAGCAGGTCGATTTCGTAGGGGATCCAGCCGCCTTCCGGGCCGATGGCCAGGGTCACCGGCTCATCCAGGCCACGAGGGCAGGCCGGGTACTGGCCGGGATGGCCGACCAGGCCGAGGGTGCCTTCGACCAGCGCTGGCAGACGGTCTTCGACGAAAGGTTTGAAGCGCTTTTCGATGACCACTTGCGGCAGCACGCTGTCGCGGGCCTGTTCCAGGCCAAGAATCAGTTGCTCGCGAATCGCCTCGGGTTCGAGGAACGGGGTTTGCCAGAAGCTTTTCTCGACTCGGTAGCTGTTCACCAGCACTAGCCGGGGCACACCCATGGCGGCGACGGTTTGCAGCACCCGGCGGAGCATTTTCGGACGGGGCAGGGCCAGCACCAGGGTCAGGGGCAGCTTGGTCGGCGGCGGCTGGTCGAGGCTGACTCGCAGTTCGGCCTCCCCGGGCTCCAGGCGCAGCAGTTCGGCCGAGCCCATCAGGCCGCCGATACGGCCGACCCGCAGGCTGTCGCCCACCGCGGCACGATGGACTTCCTGCATGTGGGTCAGGCGGCGATCGCGCAGGATCACCCGGTCGGCCGCGATGAAGTCGGCCTCTTCAAGAAGCAGCAGGTTCACGCTTGGGTCGCTGGCGGCTGGTCGTTGTGGTCTTCAGCCGGCTGGTCGTCCGGATGGTCGCCGCGCTTGCTGATCAGGCTGCCGAACAGGATGCCGATCTCGAACAGCAGCCACATCGGTACCGCCAGCAGGGTTTGGGAGAAGATGTCCGGCGGGGTCAGGATCATGCCGACCACGAAGCAGCCGATGATTACGTACGGACGGATCTTCTTCAGGTAGGCGACGTTGACCACGCCGATCCACACCAGCAGCACCACCGCCACCGGGATCTCGAACGCCACGCCGAAGGCGAAGAACAGGGTCATGACGAAGTCGAGGTAGCTGGTGATGTCGGTCATCATTTCCACGCCGGCCGGGGTGGCCGCGGCGAAGAACTTGAAGATCAGCGGGAACACCAGGAAGTAGGCGAAGGCCATGCCGATGTAGAACAACAGGATGCTGGAGACCAGCAGCGGTACGGCGATGCGCTTTTCGTGCTTGTACAGGCCGGGGGCGATGAAACCCCAGATCTGGTGCAGGATCACCGGGATCGCCAGGAACAGCGAGACCATCATTGTCAGCTTGAGCGGGGTCAGGAACGGCGACGCCACGTCGGTGGCGATCATCGTTGCGCCCGCCGGCAGGTACTGGCGCAGCGGCGTGGAGACGATGGTGTAGATCTGCTGGGTGAAGGCGAACAGCCCGCCGAAGATCAGGAAGATCGCCGCCACGCAGCGCAGCAACCGGGTGCGCAACTCGGTGAGGTGCGACACCAGCGGCATATGTTGGTCGTTTTCCGGAATATCGCTCATGGGGCTCGCGGCGGCAAAGTAGGGTCGTGGGGGGCTGGCGTGACAGGCGTTGTCACGGGCGCAGCCGGTTCGGCCGGTGCAGTTGCGGCAGTAGGGCTCGCCGTGGTCGCGCTGGCTGGTGCTTCAGGCGCCGCGGCAGGCGCATGAATGCTTTGCTCGGCCACGGGCTCGACCGGTGTCGGCTGTTGCTGGATCGGATTGAGGATCTTCCGCGCTTCCTGTTCCAGCGACAGAATGTGTTCGTTGTGCAGTTGCCGACGAATTTCATCGGCACCGATTTCCCGTTCAACTTCCTGCTTGATCGCATTGAAGCTGCGCTTCAAGCGGCCGATCCATAGGCCTGCCGTGCGCGCGGCACCCGGCAGACGCTCGGGGCCGAGCACCAGCAGGGCCACCAGGCCGACGAGCAGCAGTTCAGAGAAGCTGATACCAAACATTAGTCAGTGCTCACGAGTCTTTGCGGGTCGGCTCTTCGACTTTTTGCGCCTGCACGTCGATGGTGTGCGGCTGGTTCAACGGAGCGCTTTGCGGCTGGACCGGCGGAGCAGGCTGGGCGGTCGGTGGCACGCCGGGCTCGGCGGGTTTTTCGTCGTCGTTCATGGCCTTGCGAAAGCCCTTGATCGATTCGCCGACGTCGGTGCCGAGGTTTTTCAGTTTCTTGGTGCCGAACACCAGCACCACGACAACCAGGATGACGATCCAGTGTTTCCAGTCAAAAATGCCCATGCTGCGTTTCCTCTCTAAATGATGTTCAGGCGGACGGACGCGAGGCTTTCTCGGCGTGTCCGGACAAACCGAAGCGCCGGTCCAGTTCATCGAGAACGGCCTGCGGATGCTGCCCCAGCTGGGCGAGCATGACCATGGTGTGGAACCACAGGTCGGCGGTTTCGTAGATCACATCGCTGCAGTCGCCACTGTGGGCGGCGTCCTTGGCGGCGATGATGGTTTCCACCGATTCCTCGCCGACTTTTTCCAGAATTTTGTTCAGGCCCTTGTGGTACAGGCTGGCGACATAGGAAGTGTCGGCGGCGGCGCCTTTGCGCTCTTCCAGCACCTGGGCCAGACGGGTCAGGGTATCGCTCATGTTCAGTGTCCTGCTTGATAGATCGCGTGCGGGTCTTTGAGTACCGGATCGACCGTTTTCCAGTCGCCGTTTTCATAAACGCGGTAGAAGCAGCTCTGGCGGCCTGTATGGCAGGCAATGTCGCCGATCTGTTCGACCATCAGGATGATGACGTCGGCATCGCAGTCCAGGCGCATTTCATGAAGCTTTTGCACATGCCCGGACTCTTCTCCCTTGCGCCATAGCTTGCCACGCGAACGTGACCAGTAGATGGCACGGTTTTCGGCAGCGGTCAGGCTCAGCGCCTCGCGGTTCATCCAGGCCATCATCAGCACGCGCCCGGTCTTGTGATCCTGGGCGATGGCTGGCACCAGGCCGTCAGCGTCCCATTTGATCTCGTCCAGCCAATCTTTCATCTTCGACTCCGACAACAGGGCTCGACGCGCTCGTCGAGCCTCGGCGATGGGAAACAGTGTGCCAGCCGCTAGCCCGGCTGGCTATCGGCGCACGACCAGATACAAGCCCACGGCAATCATGATCCCAGCCGGCCAGTGACCCAGCCCGTTCAGCGGTCCGCCGGCCGCGAGGATCGCCCCACCGCCCAGGTGCGCCGCGCCGAGAAGACGCAGGAACCAGTCGTCCTTGCGCCGTTTCCAGGGCGGCGAAGGGTCCTGGGCATGGGGCTGGGACATGCGTTCGAGCAGGTCGCGGGTCATGTTGGCCAGGTGCGGCAGTTGCTCGACCTGGCTGTGCAGGTTGCCCAGCAGGGCTTTGGGGCTGACGCGCTCGCGCATCCAGCGTTCGAGGAACGGCTGGGCGGTGTTCCACAGGTCCAGCTCCGGGTACAGCTGGCGGCCCAGGCCTTCGATGTTCAGCAGGGTCTTTTGCAGCAGCACCAGCTGCGGCTGCACTTCCATGTTGAAGCGGCGAGCGGTCTGGAACAGGCGCATCAGCACCTGGCCGAAGGAAATATCCTTTAACGGTTTTTCGAAGATCGGCTCGCACACGGTACGGATCGCCGCTTCGAATTCGTTGAGTTTGGTCTCTGCCGGCACCCAGCCCGAATCGATGTGCAACTGCGCTACGCGCCGGTAATCGCGCTTGAAGAACGCGAACAGGTTGCGGGCCAGGTAGTCCTGGTCTTCCGGGGTCAGGCTGCCGACGATGCCGCAGTCGATGGCAATGTACTGCGGGCTCCAGGGCTGCACGGTGCTGACGAAGATGTTGCCCGGGTGCATGTCGGCGTGGAAGAAACTGTCGCGGAACACCTGGGTGAAGAATATCTCCACGCCGCGCTCGGCGAGCATTTTCATGTCGGTGCGCTGGTCGGCGAGGGTGGCCAGGTCGGTTACCTGGATCCCGTAGATGCGTTCCATGACCAGCACTTTCGGCCGGCACCAGTCCCAGTAGACCTGCGGCACGTAGAGCAGTGGCGAGCCTTCGAAGTTGCGCTTGAGCTGGCTGGCGTTGGCCGCTTCACGCAACAGGTCGAGTTCGTCGTAGATGGTCTTTTCGTAGTCACTGACCACGTCCACCGGGTGCAGCAGGCGGGCGTCGGCCGAGACCTTTTCGGCGGCACGGGCGAGGATGAACAGCCAGGCCAGATCCTGCGCGATGACTGGCTTGAGGCCCGGGCGGATGACCTTGACCACCACCTCTTCGCCGCTCTTGAGCTGGGCGGCATGGACTTGCGCCACCGAGGCGGAGGCCAGGGGCTCGATATCGAAGCGGCTGAACACCTCGCTGATTTTCTTGCCCAGTTGCTCCTCGATCAGCGCCACCGACTTCTTCGAGTCGAAGGGCGGTACGCGGTCCTGCAGCAGCATCAGCTCGTCGGCGATGTCTTCGGGCAGCAGGTCGCGGCGGGTCGAGAGAATCTGCCCGAACTTGATGAAGATCGGTCCCAGGTCCTGCAAGGCCAGGCGCAGGCGTGCGCCGCGGCTCAGTTCCAGTGGCTTGCGCGGGAACCAGCGCCAGGGCAAGGCGTAGCGCAGCGCCAGGAGGAACCAGGGCAGCGGCAGGGCGAACAGCAGGTCATCGAGGCGGTAGCGGATCACGACGCGCTGGATGCGCAACAAACGGCGGACGGCAAGCAGCTTCATGCGTTATCGCTTGGGTCAAGGGATCGGGAAAGGCGCTCGAAGCGCGCCTCGAGGCGTTCCAGGTCGAGCTTGACCCGGTCCAGTTCGCTGAAACGGGCTTCGGCTTCGCGCTGGCCCACCAGGGTGCGCGACTCTTCGGCCAGGTATTCGGCAAGGTTCTGGTTCAGGCTGGCGAAACCCTGGCGGTACCAGCGCGCGCGGCTACGGATATGGCCGCTGAACAGCTGGGTGGCCACCGGGCCGAGCCAGCGCGAGAGTTCGTATTCCCAGTCCAGCTCCAGGTCCTGGAGGACGGCCGCCAGTTCCAGCAGCACGCCGCTGTCGCCTTCCAGCTCGACCTCGGGACCGTGCAGCACCGCGGTCTTGTCCTGGCTCAGGGCCAGGCGCACCAGGCTCGAGGCCGGCGCCCGCAGGGTGCAGTCGGCGTCGGCGGCCCAATGCGCGGCGAGGGTCAGGCCCTCGTCGCCGGGAATGACGAACAACTGCACGCTCGGGCTGCGGCAATCGACGGCGATGACCTTGCCGTTCAAAGGCTGCAAGCGTGGCAAAGCCGTGCTGTCGAGACGCAGTACACGGTTGAGGCCGTGTTCGACGCTGGCGAGCAGGCCGCTGAACAACATCAGGGTTTGATGCCGCGGTGCAGGGCGACGATGCCCGCGGTCATGTTGTGGTAGGTCACGCGATCGAAACCGGCCTCGATCATCATCGACTTCAGGGTTTCCTGATTCGGGTGCATGCGGATCGATTCGGCCAGGTAGCGATAGCTTTCCGAGTCGTTGGTGATCAGCTTGCCGGCCAGTGGCATGAAGGCGAACGAGTAGGCGTCGTAGACCTTGGACATCAGGGCGTTGGTCGGCTTGGAGAATTCCAGCACCAGCAGGCGGCCACCGGGCTTGAGTACCCGCAGCATCGAGCGCAGGGCATCTTCCTTGTGGGTCACGTTGCGCAGGCCGAAGGCGATGGTCACGACGTCGAAATGGTTGTCCGGGAACGGCAGTTTTTCCGCGTCGGCCTGAACGAACTCGATGTTGCCGGCCACGCCCTTGTCGAGCAGGCGGTCGCGACCGACCTTGAGCATGGAAGCGTTGATGTCGGCCAGCACCACCTGGCCGGTAGGGCCCACCAGATGGGAGAACTTGCGGGTCAGGTCACCGGTGCCGCCGGCGATGTCCAGCACCCGATTGCCGGGGCGAACGCCGGACAATTCGATCGTGAAGCGTTTCCACAGGCGATGCATGCCACCGGACAGTACGTCGTTCATCAGGTCGTACTTGGCGGCTACCGAGTGGAACACCTCAGCGACTTTTTCCGCCTTCTGGCTTTCCGGAACGTTTTTGAAGCCGAAGTGAGTGGTGGGTTCGGCATCGCTGCCTTTGCGCTGATCAGTCATATCGCTGTCACCAAAAGAGAATGCGGGACATTCTAATCCCGGTGGCGGTCTTTGTCTTGGCAAGGCTGAATGTAAGATAGTGAAGCGCCGGGGCGTTTTGACGCAGCGCAGCTCAAGACGCTCAAGGCAAGTCCCGATAAATCAGGAGTCATTCAATGGCCCGTATAAGTGTTGAGCGTGCCCACGGCCTGGGTAAGGAGGCAGCCCGCGAAAAGGCTGACCAGTTGGCGCAGAAACTGGCCGATCAGTATGGCCTGGAGCCGCAGTGGTCGGGCGATACCCTGAACCTCAAGCGTTCGGGGGTCAAAGGTGCGGTGCAGGTGGGCGACGATTCGATCAGGGTCGATGTCGAGCTGGGCCTGTTGATGTCCGCCATGAGCGGCATGATCAAGTCGGAAATCGAAAAGGCGCTGGATAAAGCCCTGGTCTGAGGCGCTTTCGCGGAAGTCGGCTTGCCGGCGATTTCGGGTGTTGTCATGACGCCTGGGAAAGCATCGCTGGCGAGCTGGTTTCTCCAATAATCGTCCACTCTTTTATGACATTGGTTAGGGTGCCGATTCTAATTTTTCTCACTACTTTGTGCCTGAGCCCACTTTCCTGCGGGCAGTTCCTCAAACCTTCTGCGCGTGAGGTGCACTATGGCCAAAGTAATTCTGAAGAAAAAAGTTGATGCCGCATCAACCACTCTGAGTGAAGTCAAATCCTATGCCCGCAAGATCTGGCTGGCAGGCCTGGGTGCCTACACCAAGGTTGGCCAGGAAGGCAGCGAGTACTTTCAAGAGCTCGTTAAGGCTGGTCAAACTATTGAAAAGAAAGGCAAAAAAGTTGTGACTGAACAACTTGAGGCCGCCAACAGTCAGATTGATAGCGTGAAGGGGGATGTCACCAGTCTCAGAGGCAAAGTCGAAGTGCAGCTGGATAAAGTCGAGAGGGCTTTTGACACGCGCGTCGCAAGTGCCTTGAATCGCATCGGCATTCCGTCTAAACATGACGTTGAGACACTCTCTGCTAAGCTCGATGAGCTGACGGCATTGCTCGAACGTGTCGCGCGTAAACATTAAGGAGAACGGGATGGCTGGTAAAAAGAATACTGAAAAAGAAGGCAGCTCGTGGATCGGGAAGGTCGAAGACTACTCCCGTAAAATCTGGCTTGCTGGTTTAGGCGTGTACTCGAAAATCGACACTGACGGCAGCAAGCTTTTCGAGTCGCTGGTCAAGGATGGCGAGAAAGCCGAGAAGCTCACCAAAAGCGCTGTCGGCAAGAAAGTCGACGCCGCCAAGGACTCCGCGAGCTCGGCAAAATCGCGCATCAGTGGCGTCAAGGACCGCGCGCTGGGCAAGTGGGACGAGCTGGAAGGTGCATTCGACAAACGCTTGAACAGTGCCATTTCGCGTCTGGGCGTGCCTAGCCGCAATGAAGTCAAGGCGCTGCACAGCAAGGTCGACACCCTGACCAAACAGATCGAAAAACTCACAGGCGCCAAGGTGGCTCCGATCGCGGTCAAGACGGCAGCGGCCAAACCGGCGGCCAAGCCTCTGGCTAAAGCAGCGGCCAAGGCTCCGGCCAAGGCAGCAGCCAAGCCCGCCGCGAAACCGGCAGCCAAAACTGCGGCGGCCAAGCCGGCTGCAAAACCTGCCGCCAAGCCGGTAGCCGCCAAGCCAGCGGCAAAACCTGCTGCCAAACCAGCGGCCAAGCCCGCCGCGAAACCGGCAGCGAAAAAACCAGCAGTGAAGAAACCGGCAGCACCCAAGGCCGCTGCACCGAAGCCTGCGGTTGCCGCCAAGCCGGCAGCACCGGTCAGCCCTGCGAATTCCGCAGTGGCGCCAACCCCTGCCGTCACCCCGACTGCCGCGCCAGCACCCGCGACGCCAACCAGTCAGTCCTGAGTTTTTCGGGGCATACAAAAACGCCCGGCCTGCAAAGGTCGGGCGTTTTTGTTCGTGGGGCTCTTGCGGCGCCGGTCAATCGTGCTCGTCGAGGTAGCGCAGGGCCATCTGCTCGGTGGCCAGTTTCGCCGGTGGCAGCAAGTGCGGCGCCACCAGCATCATGATCTGGTAGACCACCACCCGTACCTCGCCCTCGCGATCGAGAATGCGCTGATAGTCCAGCGAGAACAGCAGGGTCATGGTGATCTGTTCCACCAGTTGCCCCAGTGCCTGGGTATCGCTGACCAGTTGGCCCGAAGCCTTGAGCCTGGCCAGCAGCGAGGCCAGGGTGCGCTTCAGGGCGTTGAGCAGGTTGCGAATTCCCTTGGCCAGCTTCGGCAGGCGTCCGGCCAGGTTGGACAGGTCCTGGAACAGGAAGCGGTAGTGCGCCAGGCGCTCGACGATCAGGTGCAGGAACAGCCAGTAGTCTTCGGGAGCCAGGTGCACATCGGCGGGCGGATCGAGCAGGGGCGCCAGCTCATTCTGAAAGCGCTCGAATAACCCGAGGACCAGCGGCTCCTTGCCGTGAAAGTGGTAGTAGAGGTTGCCGGGGCTGATCCCCATTTCGTTGGCAACTTCCATGGTCGAGACATTGGGTTCGCCCTTGTGATTGAACAGCTGCAGGGCACATTCGAGTATCCGGTCGCGGGTTTTCATCCAGTCTTCTTGGTTGTTCAGTCAGGCCGCGACCCTGGGGCCGCGGCGCGGGGAAATTCAGCGGACGCGCACGTAGGTGCCAGGTGCCGCCTCCATCGGTGGGTAGTTCTGGTTGCCCAGGGTCATCAGGGTTTCGCGCTGGGCGCCGGAACGCTGCTGGATCCACTCCAGCCATTGCGTCCACCAACTGCCGTCGACGTGCTTGGCGTCGTAGTACCAGGCCCGCGGGTCGCTGCTGAGCTTGCCGTTTTCGACGTAGTTGGCCTTGGGGTTGCTCGGCGGGTTGAGGATGCTCTGTACATGCCCGCTGTTGGACAGCACGAAGCGCTTGTCGCCGCCCAGCAGCAGGGTTGAGCGATACACCGCATCCCAGGGAGTGATGTGGTCGTTGATGCCGGCGACGCTGAAGCTGTCGACCGTGACCTTTTGCAGGTCGATTGGCGTGCCGCACACTTCCAGGCCCCCGGGATGAGTCATCGGGTTGTGCTTGAAGAAATCCAGCAGATCGCCATGAAAGGCAGCCGGCAGCCGGGTGTTGTCGTTGTTCCAGTAGAGGATGTCGAACGCGGGCGGCTCCTTGCCCAGCAAGTAGTTGTTGACCCAGTAATTCCAGATCAGGTCGTTGGGCCGCATCCAGGCGAACACCTTGGCCATGTCACGACCGTCAAGCACACCGCGTTGATAGGAGCGGCGCTTGGCTGCCTCCAGGGTCTGTTCGTCGGCGAACAGGGTCGCCGGGCTGTCCAGCTGGCTATCCAGCAGGCTGACCAGGTAGGTGGAGCTGGCGACCCGGCGCAGTTGTCGCTTGGCTTGCAGGTGGCCTTGCAGGGCGGCAATGGTCAGGCCGCCGGCACAGGCACCCATCAGGTTCACGTCACGACTGCCGGTGATCGCCCGGCAGGCATTCATGGCTTCCTCCACGGCCTCGACATAGCTCGACAGGCCCCATTCACGATGCCGGACATCGGGGTTGCGCCAACTGATCATGAAGGTCTGCAGGCCGTTTTTCAGGGCGAACTGCACGAAGCTGTTGGTGGGGCTGAGGTCGAAGATATAGAACTTGTTGATCTGCGGCGGCACTACCAGCAGGGGCCGGGCGTACTGTTTTTCGCTCATCGGCTTGTACTGGATCAGTTCCAGCAGCTCGTTGCGAAACACCACCGAACCGGGAGTGGTGGCCAGGCTCCTGCCGACCTCGAAGGCCTGTTTGGTGACCTGGCTGGGCAGGCCGTTGTTATGCAGCAGGTCGTCGACCAGATGACTGATGCCGCGGATCACGCTGTTGCCGCCGGAGTTGAAGATTTCCTTGATCGCCAGCGGATTGAGCAGGGTGTTGGACGGTGCCACCGCATCGTTGAGCAAGTTGAAGGCAAAGTGCGCGCGGGCCCGGTCGTCCGCGCTCATGCCGCTGTCGTCGATCCAGCTTTTGATCTGTTTCTGCCAGCTGAGATAGGCCTGCAGGCCGCGTCGGTAAAACGGGTTCAGGCTCCAGGTCGGATCGGAGAAGCGGTTGTCCTGGGGGTTGGGTTTGTGCAGTGTTTCGCCCAGCAGTACACGGCCCAATTGGCCACCTAGCGCCAAGGCATGGCGCGCGCTGTGCACCGGGTTACGCAGGCCGTAAGTGGCCACGCTGCGCAGAGTCGACAACAAGTCACGGCCACGCAGGCCGGTGATGGCACTCTGGGCAGTGATGTAAGTGGCGGGCGTGGGCAACGAGCCCGCCGTTGGTTTGTCTCGCATGCTTCAACACTCCTTCGTCAAGCCATCAACAAGCACACCAAGACAAACACCATAGTCGGTCCTGAACCATCCTGCGCGCGCGACGATCCTGTCGGCAGACGCTTTTTGCTACGCACCGCTGAACGGCGTCGGATGCGGGTGCATCACTGCCCGTTGTCGTTCCTCCTCGAGGAATTTCATGATGATCGGCGCCACGGCCTCAGCCCGGGTAATCAGGAACAGATGCCCGTCGTCGATGATGTGTAGCTGGGCATTGGGAATGCGCCACGCCAGCATGCGCATGTTGATCAGCGGGATCAGCGGGTCGTCGTCGCCGGCCAGCACCAGGGTCGGCTGATGGATCTTGTGCAGCCAGTGGATGCTGGTCCAGCCGAGGCCGGCGAACAATTGCCAGTAGTAACCCAGCTTGCCCGCCGAGCGGACCTTGCTGGCATGTTCGGCGGCGAGGTTGGGATCACGGCGGAACGAGCCGCCGTAGATCAGGGGGGCGATGCGGATCACATGGGAGGGCTGGATGTAGCGCCGCGGGCTGGCCATCATCCACAGCACCTTGGGTTTGCCCGGCACCATGAAGGCGCCCGCGGCGGTGGCGGCCAGCACCAGTTTCTTGCAGCGTTCGGGGTAGTCGTAGGCGAACTGCTGGGCCAGTGCCCCGCCCCAGGACACTCCGACCACATTGACCTGCCCATAGTCGAGGTAATCGAGCATGCGCGCGGTCAGCTTGGCCAGGCCGGGAAACCGGTAGGGGCGGCTCGGTGTCGAGGAGCCACCCACGCCCGGTACGTCGAAGGCGATGACTTCCAGGTCCGGGTCCAGAGCCTGGACGAATGGAAACACCAGCTCCAGGTTGGCGCCGATACCATTGAAGATCAGCAAGGGTGTCAAGTGAGGCTTGCCTGGGCGTACCGCGGTGCGGATGGTCTGGCCATCCAGGTCGACGGTGCGAAAGATGAACGGTTGAGGCATGCCTTGGCCCTGTTGGTGGAATCGTTGCCTGTAGGGGAGAGTCGCTTGCGCAGCAGCATGCTCGCAAGCGGCTCGATCCTACAGGCTTGCTATCGGTTAACGTTCATGGACATAAGTACCCGGCGCCGCCTCGGCCGCTGGATACGCCTTGTTGCCGAGAATGCTCGGCGTCTTTTTCAGTTTGCCCGAACGCTCCGCCTGCCAGGCCTGCCAGTGCAGCCACCAGGAGTCGGTGTGCTTGGTTGAGTTTTCCTGCCAGGCGTCGGCGCTGGGCGGCATCTCTTCGCTGGTCATGTAGCGCGACTTGGGGTTGCCCGGCGGATTCAGGATGCTCTGGATATGCCCGCTGCTGGAGAGGACGAATTCGACCTTGCCGCCGAACAGCTGGGCCGACTTGTAGCAGGACTTCCACGGGGTGATGTGGTCGTTGGTGCCGGCCAGGGAGAAGATGTCGGTGGTGACCTGTTTCAGGTCGATCGGCGTGCCGCACACTTCCAGTGCATTGGGGCGGATCAGCGGATTGTTTTTGAACATTTCGATCAGGTCGCCGTGGAAGGCCGCGGGCAACCGAGTGGTGTCGTTGTTCCAGAACAGAATGTCGAACACCGGCGGCTCGTTGCCCAGCAGGTAGTTGTTCACCCAGTAGTTCCAGATCAAGTCGTTGGGCCGCATCCAGGCGAAGACCTTGGCCATGTCGCGGCCCTCCAGCACGCCGGCCTGGTAGGAGTGACGCTTGGCGGCCTCCAGGGTCTGCTCGTCGACGAACAGCGCCACCTGGGTATCGAGGGTGGTATCGAGCACGCTGACCAGCAGGGTCAGGGCATTGACCTTCTTCTCGCCCAAGGCTGCGTAGTGCCCCAGCAGCGCGGTGCAGGTGATGCCGCCGGAGCAGGCACCGAGCATGTTCACGTCCTTGCTGCCGGTGATGGCGGTGACCACATCGACCGCTTCTTTCAGCGCTTCGATGTAGGTCGACAGGCCCCACTCGCGCTGCGCCTTGGTCGGGTTGCGCCAACTGACGATAAAGGTCTGCACGCCATTGCGCAGGCAGAAGCGCGCCAGGCTCTTGTCCGGGCTGAGGTCAAAGATATAGAACTTGTTGATCTGTGGCGGGACCACCAGCAGTGGGCGCTCGTGCACCTGTTCGGTTACCGGGCGGTACTGGATCAGTTCCAGCACGTCGTTGCGAAACACCACTGCACCTTCACTGGTGCCCAGGTTCTTGCCGATCTCGAAGGCGTCCATGTTGACCTGGCTCGGCATGCCGCCGTTGTGCACCAGGTCCTTGGCCAGATGGGAGAGGCCATCGAGCAGGCTTTTACCGCCGGTTTCGAAGAAGCGTTTGACTGCCGCGGGGTTGGCGGCGGTGTTGGTCGGCGCCATGGCTTCGGTCATCAGGTTGATGACGAAGTGGCCGCGACTGATGTCCTGTTCGGAGAGGTTGCTCTGGCCGATCCAGTCGTGAAGCTCCTTGCGCCACGCCAGGTAGGTTTGCAGATAACGCTTGTACAGTGGGTTCTGGCTCCAGGCCGGATCGTTGAAGCGACGGTCATCGCTCTCCGGCTGCAGCGTCGATTTTCCGAATATCACGTTCTTCAATTCGACGCCGAAATGGGCCACATGTTTGGCGCTGTGCAGCGGTTGTCTGATGGCCTGGGTCAGCACCATACGAGCAGAGGTAAGCAGATCTTTCCGACGTAAACCGATGACAGGATTCAGGCCCAGAGTGTTTTCCGAGGCTTGGCGTTTCAGGTCATCGTTATTCTTGTTACTCATCTACGACGCTCCATTGTCCTGAGACGAGTACCGGACCTGCTGTGTAGTCACACAGCAAAAATGCCAGGTACTACTGCTCGGGTGACCGTTGATTCTGCATTACTGCTTTTTTGTTCAGAGAACACTGCAGGGAACTTGCCAGCTCCATTGGTTACCCGAGTTTAATTTTTTTCGCAAGCAGGCCAATCGTTGGCCATGCAGCCCAGCATTCAAACAGATGAATCTAGAAAATGCCCTCTAAAGCTTCAGAGGTCTGATCTAGAGCATCAGCTTGACGATAGACTCATTTGGATCGCGGGACTTTCCGGCTGCTTGAAGTTCGGCAAGATAATCCTTCCACAGATCGTCCTGACGCACCGCCAACTGGTACAGGTAGTCCCAGGTGAACAGGCCGCTGTCATGTCCGTCATCGAAGGTCAATTTCAGTGCGTACTGGCCGGCCGGTTCGACCTTGGTCAGGCCGACGCCGATCTTGCCAAATTGCAGGATGGGTTTGCCGTGGCCCTGGACCTCGGCGGAGGGGGAGTGCACCCGCAGGAATTCGGCGGGCAGGTGATAGACCTCGTCTGGCGCGTAGGTCAGCGTCAGGGTCTTCGAGGCTTTGTGCAGGTTGATGGCGGTGGGAAGTCGAGTGGTCATGGGGCAGCCTGCGGTCCGTCTGTACAAGGAATCCCCGCGGCAGCGAGCTTGCTCGCTGCCGCGGGAACGTGCTCGTTACAGGATATAACGGGACAGGTCTTCGTTCTGCGCCAATTCGCCCAGGTGGCTGTTGACGTAGGCGGCGTCGATGCGGATCGGCTCTTCGTTGTGGGCGCTGGCCAGGTCGCCGGCGCTGAACGACACCTCTTCGAGCAAGCGCTCGAGCAGGGTGTGCAGGCGACGGGCACCGATGTTCTCGGTCTTCTCGTTGACCTGCCAGGCGATCTCCGCCAGGCGCTTGATACCGTCCGCCTGGAACTCGATGACCAAGCCTTCGGTTTTCAGCAGCTCGCGGTATTGCTCGGTCAGGGAGGCGTGAGGCTCGCTGAGAATCCGCTCGAAGTCTTCCGGCGACAGCGCCTTGAGCTCGACGCGGATCGGCAGGCGGCCTTGCAGCTCGGGCACCAGGTCGCTTGGCTTGCTCAGGTGGAACGCGCCGGAAGCGATGAACAGGATGTGGTCGGTCTTGACCATGCCCAGCTTGGTGTTGACGGTGCAGCCCTCGATCAGCGGCAGCAGGTCGCGCTGGACGCCTTCGCGAGAGACGTCGACGCCACCGGAGTTACCGCGCTTGGCAACCTTGTCGATTTCGTCGATGAACACGATGCCGTGCTGTTCGACCGCTTCCAGGGCCTTGGCCTTGAGTTCTTCATCGTTGACCAGGCGGCTGGCTTCTTCGTCGCGGATCAGCTTGAGCGCGTCCTTGATCTTGAGCTTGCGGTTCTTGCGCTGGCCCTTGCCCATGTTGGCGAAGAGGCTCTGCAGCTGGTTGGTCATCTCTTCCATGCCCGGTGGCGCGGAAATGTCGACGCCGCTGACTTCAGCCACTTCGATCTCGATTTCCTTGTCGTCCAGCTGGCCTTCGCGCAAGCGCTTGCGGAACAGCTGGCGGGTGTTGGAGTCCTGGGCCGGGGCAGCGTCCTCGTTGCTGAAGCCCATGCGCGCCGGCGGCAGCAGGGCATCGAGGATGCGTTCTTCGGCGGCGTCTTCGGCGCGGTGGCGCACGCGGGTCATTTCCTGTTCGCGGAACAGTTTGATCGCGGCATCGGCCAGGTCGCGGATGATCGATTCAACGTCGCGGCCGACATAACCGACTTCGGTGAACTTGGTCGCTTCGACCTTGATGAACGGAGCGTTGGCCAGCTTGGCCAGGCGCCGGGCGATCTCGGTCTTGCCGACGCCAGTCGGGCCGATCATCAGGATGTTCTTCGGGGTCACTTCGACACGCAGCTCTTCAGGCAGCTGCATGCGGCGCCAGCGGTTACGCAGCGCGATGGCGACGGCGCGCTTGGCATCGTCCTGGCCGATGATATGGCGGTTGAGTTCGTGGACGATTTCGCGGGGGGTCATGGGCATAGTAATTGGCGGTCCTCAAGCAAGAATGAATGCCGTGGCGCGATGGCCGAAACAGGCTTATTCCGCGAGATCCTGCTCCTCAATGGTCTGGGTGTGGTTGGTGAATACGCAGATGTCGCCGGCGATGCCCAAGGCGGTTTCGACGATTTCGCGGGCCGACAGGTCGGTTTTCTTCAGCAGGGCGCTGGCCGCGGCCTGGGCGTAGGCGCCGCCGGAGCCCATGGCGATCAGGCCGTCTTCCGGCTCGACCACGTCACCGTTGCCGGTGATGATCAAGGAGGCGTCCTTGTTGGCGACCGCGAGCATGGCTTCGAGGCGGCTGAGGGAGCGATCGGTACGCCATTCCTTGGCCAGTTCGACGGCGGCGCGTACCAGATGCCCCTGATGCTTCTCAAGCTGGCCTTCGAAGCGTTCGAACAGGGTGAAGGCGTCAGCGGTGGCCCCGGCAAAGCCGGCGATGACCTGGCCGTGATACAGGCGACGAACCTTTTTCGCGTTGCCTTTCATCACGGTGTTGCCGAGGGAAACCTGGCCGTCGCCGCCCATGACGACTTTGCCGAAGCGGCGGACTGAAACGATGGTGGTCAAGGGGAGAGTCTCCACGCTGCGGGGCGAAAATGCCCTGATGGGAACTCATATGGGGGTGACGCGGGGTTTTTCAACTGCGCTGGGGGTTGTGGGACGAGTGGTATTTCTTGGCGGGAGGGCGGGAGCCGGGGAGGGCGCCATCGCGGGCAAGTCCGCTCCTGCTGGGGATGCGGAACGGACTTGCTCGCGATCGGCCGTCTTAGCGGCTCTGGCGCTGTTGTAACAGCAGGTTGCTGAAGCCGGCGCCGGCCAGTTGCTTCTGCGCGGTGGTCAGCTGTTCGCGGTTGCTGAACGGGCCGACCAGTACGCGGTACCAGGTCTCGTCCTTGACGGTGCCGGACTCGACGGACACCGATTGCCCCAGCAGGATGATCTGCGCGCGGACCTTGTCGGCATCGGTCTGCTTGCGGAACGAACCGGCCTGCAGGAAGAATCGGGTCACCGGCGCGGCCTTCGCCACTTGCGCCACCGGTGGTGCGGGTGGCGGGGTGATGCCGGCCAGGGCCGCCTGGGCCCGCGCGGTGTCGATCTTCGCCGCTTCCGCCGGGGTCACCGGCGTGGTCGGAACCACCGGCGCGGTCTGCGGCGTTGGCAGGGTTTTTTCCGGCACGGCTTCCGGCGGCACTATCACTTCCGATTCCGGCAGCAGGGTGTAGAAGTCGTACTTCGGCTTCACCGGTTGCTGCGGGCTCGGCGGGGTCTTATTGGCCTCGGCGATCTTGGTGGTTTTCTGTTGCTCCAGCCGCTCGCGCTTGACGCTGTCACCGCCCTTGCCCGGCTCCAGCTTCATCAGGAACACGATGAAGGCGCCCACGGCCAGGCCGATGGCCATCCACAACCAACCCGGGATCGGTTGCTTCGCAGGAGCTTGGTAACGGCTGGCGCCACGCTTGGGTGCAGGTTTTTTCTTGGCAGCCAACTTACATTTGCTCCAGAACTTTCAGGCCCAGCAATTCCAGACCTTGCTTGAGGGTACGACGGGTCAGCTCGGTGAGGCGCAAGCGACTCTGCATCTGCGTCGGCGATTCGGCACTGAGGATCGGGCAGTTCTCGTAGAAGCTGGAGAACAGCCCGGCCACGTCGTACAGGTAAGTGCACAGGATGTGCGGCGTACCCTTGTCGGCCACGTTGTTCAGCACTTCGCCGAACTGCGCCAGCTTGGCCGCCAGCTCCAGCTCATGGGCGGCTTCGAGGGTGATCTGGCCCTGCACTTCGCTGAAGTCCTTGCCCAGCTTGCGGAACACACCGGCGGCGCGGGTGTAGGCGTACAGCAGGTAAGGCGCGGTGTTGCCTTCGAAGTTCAGCATCAGGTCGAAGTTGAAGCTGTAGTCGCTGGTGCGGTGCTTGGACAGGTCGGCGTATTTCACCGAGTCGATGCCCACCACCTTGGCGATATTGCGCAGATCGGCCTCGGCCAGCTCTGGGTTCTTTTCCTTGACCAGGCTGTAGGCGCGCTCTTCGGCTTCGGTCAGCAGGTCGATCAGCTTCACGGTGCCGCCGTCGCGGGTCTTGAACGGACGGCCGTCGGCGCCGTTCATGGTGCCGAAGCCCATGTGCTCCATGTCCATCGGGTGGGTCACGAAGCCGGCCTTGCGGGCCACCGCGAACACTTGCTGGAAGTGCAGGGCCTGGCGTTGGTCGACGAAGTACAGCGCGCGGTCGGCCTTGAGCTTGCCGCTGCGGTAGCGCACGGCGGCCAGGTCGGTGGTGGCGTACAGGTAGCCGCCGTCGGCCTTGACGATGATCACCGGCAGCGGCTCGCCTTCGGCGTTCTTGAACTCGTCGAGGAACACGCACTGGGCGCCGTTGCTCTCGACCAGCATGCCCTTGGCCTTGAGGTCGTTGACCACGTTGATCAGGTCGTCGTTGTAGGCGCTTTCGCCCATCACGTCGGCCATCGTCAGTTTGACGTTCAGCAGTTCGTAGATCTTCTGGCAGTGGGACAGGGAGATGTCCTTGAACTTGGTCCACAGCTCCAGGCAGTCCGCGTCACCGGCCTGCAGCTTGACCACCAGGCCGCGGGCACGGTCGGCGAACTCTTCGGATTCGTCGAAGCGCTGCTTGGCGGCGCGGTAGAAGTTTTCCAGGTCCGACAGCTCGTCGCTGGTGATCGGGTTTTCCTGCAGGTAGGCCATCAGCATGCCGAACTGAGTGCCCCAGTCGCCCACGTGGTTCTGGCGGATCACGGTATCGCCGAGAAACTCCAGGACCCGCGCCACGCCGTCGCCAATGATGGTCGAGCGCAGGTGGCCGACGTGCATCTCTTTGGCCAGGTTCGGTGCCGACAGGTCGACCACGGTGCGTTGCAACGCGCCGGCCTTGCGCACGCCGAGGTGGGCGTCGGCGAGGGCGGCATCCAGGCGGGTGGCCAGGGCCTGGGTGTTCTGGAAGAAGTTGATGAAGCCGGGGCCGGCGATCTCGGCCTTGCTGACCTGTTCGTCGGCGGGCAGGGCGGCGATGATCTTTTCCGCCAGGTCGCGTGGTTTCATGCCGGCCGGCTTGGCCAGCATCATGGCGATGTTGCTGGCGAAGTCGCCGTGGGTCTTGTCGCGGGAGTTTTCTACCTGGATCGCCGGCGTCAGGCCTTCTGGCAACACACCTTCGGTGACGAGTTGGGTGATGGCTTGCTGGATGAGCTGGCGAATGGTGTCTTTCATGGTCTTCTCTTTCAACCGCTGGCGCGGCGGCGCTTCGATGCGCAGGTGGAAAAACTGGACATTATCCGTTGCGAAGACGGGCTTGCCAACTATAGCGGGCCGCTTGTGGATATGCGGTGGCTATTCGGGCCATATCGCGGGCAAGTCGGATCGCCGCCCGCTCGCTCCTACAGAGGTGCGCTTGCCTGAGATGGCCGTTCTTCTATCAATACAGGTCCACAGGGTCAACATCCAGCGACCAGCGTACCTGGCGCCCGCTGGGCATCTGTTCCAGCACCAGCAGCCAGTGACTCAACAGCTTGTGCAGCGGCGCCCGGGCATTGGCCTGTAACAGCAGTTGCGCGCGATAACGCCCGGCGCGGCGTTCCATGGGCGCCGGTACCGGCCCCAGCAATTCGATACCGCCCAGGTTCATCTCGGCCAGCAAGCGCTCGGCCTCGCCGCAGGCTTCGTCGAGGAAGCCTTCGGCCTGTCCCGGCTTGTGCGCCTCGGCGCGCAGCAGCGCCAGATGGGCGAACGGCGGCAGGCCGGCGGCGCGACGTTCGCTCAAGGCCTGTTCGGCAAAGGCGAAGTAACCCAGCTCGGTCAGCTGCACCAGCAGCGGATGGTCGGCCAGGTGGGTCTGGATGATCACCTTGCCCGGCTCTTCGGCCCGCCCGGCCCGCCCGGCGACCTGGACGATCAGCTGCGCCATGCGTTCGCTGGCGCGGAAATCGCCGGAGAACAGGCCGCCGTCGGCATCGAGGATCGAAACCAGGGTCACCCGCGGGAAGTGGTGCCCCTTGGCGAGCATCTGGGTGCCCACGAGGATGCAGGGCTGGCCCTTCTGGATAGTGGCGAACAACTGGTTCATCGCGTCCTTGCGCGAGGTGCTGTCGCGATCGACCCGCAGCACCGGGTAGTCCGGGAACAGGATTGCCAGCCGCTCTTCGGCGCGCTCGGTGCCGGCGCCGACCGGGCGCAGGTCGACCTTGCCGCATTTCGGGCAATGCCGCGGCACGCGCTCGGAGTGACCGCAGTGGTGGCAGCGCAGCTCGCCGTAGCGCTGGTGCACGGTCATCCGCGCGTCGCAGCGTTCGCACTCGGACATCCAGCCGCAGTCGTGGCACAGCAGGGTCGGCGCGAAACCACGGCGATTGAGGAACACCAGCACCTGCTGGCCTGCCGCCAGGGTCTGGGCGATGGCTTGTTGCATGGGGCCGGAAATGCCGCTGTCCAGCGGCCGGCTCTTCACGTCCAGGCGCAGGAAACGTGGCTGCTTGGCGCCGCCGGCCCGCTCGTTCAGCCGCAACAGGCCATAACGGCCGGTGTAGGCGTTGTGCAGGCTTTCCATCGATGGGGTGGCGGAGCCCAGCACGATGGGGATGTTTTCCTGGCGGGCGCGGACCAGGGCCAGGTCGCGGGCGTGGTAGCGCAGGCCTTCCTGCTGTTTATAGGAGCCGTCGTGTTCTTCATCGATGATGATCAGCCCGGGGTTCTTCATCGGCGTGAACAGTGCCGAGCGGGTGCCGATAATAATGTCGGCCTCGCCGTCGCGGGCCGCCAGCCAGGCATCCAGGCGCTCGCGGTCGTTGACCGCCGAGTGCAGCAGGGCGATGCGGGCGTTGAAACGTTGTTCGAAGCGCGCCAGGGTCTGCGGGCCGAGGTTGATTTCCGGGATCAGCACCAGCGCCTGCTTGCCGGCTTCCAGGGTTTCGCGGATCAGCTGCAGATAGACTTCGGTCTTGCCGCTGCCGGTGACCCCGGCCAGCAGGAAGGCGTGATAGCTGTCGAAGCCGGAGCGGATGGCCTCATAGGCGGCGCGCTGTTCGCTGTTGAGCGGCAGTTCCGGCTGGGCCAGCCAATGTTCATGGCGTTCGCCCGGGGCGTGCCGACGGACTTCCACCTGCACCAGCTCCTTGGCCAGCAACAGGTCCAGGCTGTCCTTGCTCAGCATCAGCTTGCTCAGCAATTGGTGGGCGACGCCGTGGGGGTGTTGGGCCAGGGTCGCCAGGGCTTCGCGTTGGCGTGGGGCGCGGGCGATGCGTGGGTCGTCGAGACTGGCGCCGGGGCTGACCGACCAGAAGCGTTCCTGCCGAGCCTCGGCCGGCTCGCCCTGGCGCAGCAGGACCGGCAGCGCCCAGCTCAGGGTGTCGCCGAGGCTGTGCTGGTAGTACTGCGCGGTCCACAGGCACAGCTTGAACAGCGCGGGCGGCAGCGGCGGGGTGGCGTCCAGCAGGGCCAGTGCCGGTTTGAGTTTCTCGGCCGGGACTTCGCTGCTGTCCGTGACCTCGACCAGGATGCCGATCATTTCCCGGCGACCGAACGGCACTCGCAGACGCATGCCCGGATGCAGCTGGGTGCGCAGTACGCCGGCAGGGGCCCGGTAATCGAACAGGCGGCGCAGGGGGGAGGGCAGGGCGAGGCGCAAAATGGCGTCGGGCACGCGGGGAAATCTCAGTGAGCGGGCGGTGAAGAAGGCCCGGAGCCTAGCAGACGGTCGGTGCAAGGGACAGCTTGCGTGATCGCAAAGGTCTGGTAGAATCCGCGGCCTAATTACGTGCGGTATTCAACAATAGTGTTGGGTGGCGGCACGCTAGCCTGAGGAAGACACCATGAAAGCCGATATCCATCCAGAATACCCAGCAGTTGCCGTAACCTGCAGCTGCGGCAACAAGTTCGAAACTCGTTCGACCTTCGCTAAGCCGCTGGCGATCGACGTTTGCAACGAATGCCACCCGTTCTACACCGGTAAGCAGAAGACTCTGGATACCGGCGGCCGCGTTCAGAAGTTCGCCGACCGTTTCGGCGCTTTCGGCGCGAAAAAGGCCTAAGGCTGATCGGTCTGGAAAGCTGTTTCAGCTTCTCCTCGCTGATGAAAAAGGCGTCCCTTGCGGGCGCCTTTTTTGTGTCCGCGATTTGGCTCTCCAGCGCCCAGGCGTTCTGCCCGGCGCCGGTCGGGCTGGCCTCTGTGCAGGTCCAGCGGGTGGTCGATGGCGACACCTTGCGTCTCGTCGATGGCCGCAGCGTGCGCATGATCGGCCTCAATGCGCCGGAACTGGGCAAAAAAGGCCGCACCGACGAGCCTTTCGCGGTTGCCGCCCGCCAGCGCCTGCAGGCGTTGGTGAAGGCCAGCAACGGTCGGGTCGGCCTGCTTCCCGGTCGGGAGAGCAGGGATCACTATGGGCGGACCCTGGCCCATGTCTATGGTGCCGATGGCGCCAACCTTGAGGCGCAATTGCTTGCCGAAGGCCTGGGCTACCAGGTGGCGGTTGCGCCGAACGTCGATTTGTTCAGCTGCCAGCAAGCCGCCGAGCGTAGCGCCCGGCAGGCCCGGCTGGGGCTGTGGCGGCAATCGTCTGTACTGAAAGCGGATCAGATAAAGGCCTCCGGATTTGCGCTGCTCAGTGGTCGGGTGAGCAAGGTGCAACGCAATCGGGGTGGTGTCTGGATCGAATTGCAGGATTCGGTTGTATTGCGCATTGCGCCCAATCTGCTTGGCCAATTCGCTGGCGTGCAGCTGGATCGCCTGCCGGGGCGGCAGATCGAGGCGCGCGGCTGGGTGCTCGATCGTTCACGCAAGGGTGGCTTGAAATCGGGTCAGGCGCGCTGGATGTTGCCGTTGACCCATCCCGGAATGTTCCAGCTGGTTCAATAAATAAAAAATTGTAGACATTTTTTATTTCGATTGTGAACAGTCTACCCCTTGTGTTCCGTGGCTCTTGGCCCAAAGTCGTAGCCTGCGGGCCTTGACAGGGGTGACTGGTCAGTCTTGTAGGGACTTTGCGACACGCGTATCCTCGGCGGTCCGTCTGTCCAACAGTAAAAAGCGGAATGCCCACATGTCTGATTTGAAAACTGCCGCTCTCGAATATCACGCCAATCCCCGTCCAGGGAAACTGAGTGTCGAGCTCACCAAGGCCACCGCTACCGCCCGCGACCTGTCGCTGGCCTACAGCCCCGGCGTAGCCGAACCAGTACGCGAAATCGCCCGCGATCCTGAGCTGGCCTACAAATACACCGGCAAGGGCAACCTGGTTGCAGTCATTTCCGATGGCACCGCGATTCTCGGCCTGGGTAACCTCGGCCCGCTGGCCTCCAAGCCGGTGATGGAAGGCAAGGGCGTGCTGTTCAAGCGCTTCGCCGGCATCGACGTATTCGACATCGAAGTCGACTCCGAAAGCCCGCAAGCCTTCATCGACACCGTCAAGCGCATCTCCATTACCTTCGGTGGCATCAA
>Ga0213823_1000627_pt1 | contig 27228 bp, 21 predicted proteins | sample MC6MC0907MG_FD_179887 | JGI IMG/M metagenome (GOLD analysis project Ga0213823, IMG submission 179887) | Enriched soil aggregate microbial communities from Iowa State University, Ames, United States - MC6-MC0907-MG | ecosystem: Environmental > Terrestrial > Soil > Unclassified | place: USA: Iowa...
TAGTGATGATGGCAAAGAGGTCACACCCGTTCCCATACCGAACACGGAAGTTAAGCTCTTTAGCGCCGATGGTAGTTGGGGGCTTCCCCCTGTGAGAGTAGGACGTCGCTAGGCGCAAAAAGTCGCTACTGATACACTCAGTAGTGGCTTTTTTTTGAGCCGATTATTTATTTATAAATACATAAAAGAAGGCATTCTCAATGGATGCCTTCTTGTTTTGATACTTAACTTAATGCGTATGAACTGTAGTAGCTCGTAGTTCGATACGGCGAATTTTTCCTGATGTCGTTTTTGGTAACTCATCAATAAAGACGATACTACGAGGGTATTTATAAGGGGCTGTTAACGCTTTAACATGCTCCTGTAGCTCCTTTGTTAACTCCTCTTCATTACATTCTTTGAAGCCTTCTCGTAAGATAACAAATGCCTTTACAATATGCCCCCTAATTTCATCTGGCGCAGCTACAACTGCACATTCTTGTACAGCTTCATGTTTGTTTAATGCATCTTCAACTTCAAATGGTCCGATCGTATAACCAGATGAAATAATAATGTCGTCTCCACGACCTTCAAACCAGAAGTAACCGTCTTCATCACATTTTGCTTGATCACCTGTAATATACCAATCCCCACGAAATGCAGCTTGTGTGCGCTCTGGTTCTTTATAATATTCTTTAAATAAAGCTGGTGAAGATTTGTGAACAGCAATATCACCTACTTCGCCAACTGGCGCTTCATTCCCTTCATTGTCGATAATACGTACAATATTACCTGGAGTTGGAACACCCATAGATCCAGGACGTAATTCTGTATTTTCGAGTGTACCAATTAATAATGTGTTTTCTGTTTGTCCATAGCCGTCACGTACTTTTAGTCCAAAATGATTCATAAATGTTTCGATAACTGGACGATTTAAAGGTTCACCAGCAGAAACGGCACTACGTAGAGATGATAGATTGTAGTCTTGTAAATTATCGATTTTCGCCATAATCCGGTATTCAGTCGGTGTACAACATAGAACATTAACTTTTTCATCCTGCATTAATTGAAGATAGGTTTTTGCATCGAATCCACCATGATAGACAAATGCAGTAGCACCGAGCATGATTGTGGATAAAAAAGGACTCCATATCCACTTTTGCCAACCAGGAGCAGCTGTTGCCCACACGAGGTCTCCTTCACGTACACAAAGCCATTTTGAAGCTGCAGTTCTAATATGTGCATATCCCCAGCCATGTGAATGAACAACGCCTTTAGGTTTACCAGTTGTACCAGATGTATAAGAAAGGAATGCCATGTCATCACGTGTAGTAGCTACGGCTGTAAATGTAGCTGGCTGCTTGCTTGCTAATTCATCTAAAGAAGTCCAATCTCCTTTCGCAGCACCGATCACTAGTTTATTTTTCAATGCGTCTACAGAAGAAGCAATTTGATCAACTTCACTAGTAAAAGCCTCATAAGCAATAACTGCACTAGCAGAAGAATGTTCCATCCGATATTCTAAATCGCTTGCACGTAGCATCTCTGAACATGAAATGGGTACGATACCAGCCTTTAAGCAGCCTAGAAAAACGAAATAGGCTTCTGGAAGTCGAGGAATAATAACTAATACACGATCACCTTTTTGAAGCCCCTTCTCCGTAAAAGCGTTTGCGTATTGATTCATTTTTTGGTTAAGCTCCACATAAGAAACTGTACGTCTCTCTTGTTGTGTATTTAACCAACGTATTGCTTGGCGATCACTATCTTGCGAAAATTTTTCTAATTCCTCTGTGATGTTATAAAATTCAGGTGCAATTAAATCATTTGATACCATCTTGAACATCCTCCCCCAGAAAATTTGATAGAAAATTCATAAAACTATTTTTATTTTAACAATTACAATAATATACAGCAAGAATATTTAGTACGTTAAATAGAAATATTAGAATTAATAGAGAACTATTATGCTTTCAAACGAATATAGGAGGATACTTCGACAAAAAATATAAAAATTTTCACAAAATGTGTTGCATTATTTATAATGCTTGCTATAATAATAAATGTACTTAAGAGGTTGTCTAAAACCAAAGTGAATAGCATTGTTCCGAAGTAGCTCAGTTGGTAGTAGCACCTGACTGTTAATCAGGTTGTCGCAGGTTCGAGTCCTGCCTTCGGAGCCATTTTTTTGTCCTTTTTTCAAATGCTATAATACATAAAAAAATTTGTGGAAAAGCATTGCAATTATTAATAAAAAATGTTATTATAATTCTTGTCTTGTTTGAGACGTAATATTGGCCCCTTGGTCAAGTGGTTAAGACACCGCCCTTTCACGGCGGTAACACGGGTTCGAATCCCGTAGGGGTCACCATTTAAAACATAGGCTTTATAAAGAATATAAACTGTGATATAACACCTGTTTCTATGGAGGATTAGCTCAGCTGGGAGAGCATCTGCCTTACAAGCAGAGGGTCGGCGGTTCGAGCCCGTCATCCTCCACCATTCTTATTGTGTTATTTCGGAGGGGTAGCGAAGTGGCTAAACGCGGCGGACTGTAAATCCGCTCCTTAGGGTTCGGCGGTTCGAATCCGTCCCCCTCCACCAGTTTTATAAATGATTGGGGTATAGCCAAGCGGTAAGGCAACGGATTTTGATTCCGTCATGCCTAGGTTCGAATCCTAGTACCCCAGCCATTTTTTCTTTTATGAGCCATTAGCTCAGTTGGTAGAGCATCTGACTTTTAATCAGAGGGTCGAAGGTTCGAGTCCTTCATGGCTCACTTTTTTAGAATGAAAATTATTCAAAAGTGTTATATTAACTACAGATAACTAATCTCTTGCTGAAAACAGTAGGAGATTTTTTTATGTTATTTATAAATGAATAAATATACAACTTTTTGTCGAGTTGAGCCAAGTGGTATGTAGGCTTTACAATAATCTTATAACTTTTAGGGGGTATAAAAACATGAATAAACTTAATATTTCTATTATTGGAGTACCAACAGATTACGGACAAACACGCCGTGGGGTAGATATGGGACCAAGTGCTATTCGATATGCAGGTATTGTTGAACGTTTAGAGGCTATCGGACACGATGTACAGGATCAAGGGGATATTCGTGTTAGTCAAAAGCTTGCTGACGGAGCTGTGGATGAAAAATTACTAAATTTAGAGGAAGTTGTAGATGTTAGTACTGCATTAGCAAATAGTGTGCATGAAGTAGTGGAACAAAAGAAATTCCCACTCGTATTTGGTGGAGACCATAGCATTGCTATTGGAACATTAGCTGGATTAGGTGAACATTACAAAAATCTCGGTGTTATCTGGTATGACGCTCATGCAGATTTAAATACACCTGAAACAACACCTTCAGGCAATATACATGGGATGCCGTTAGCCGTTAGTATTGGGCTAGGACATGAACGTTTAGTGCAAATTCGCAACTATGCTCCAAAAATTAAGCCAGAAAACGTGATTATTATTGGAGCTCGTTCAGTAGACCCAGGAGAACGTGAATTGATACGTCAACAAGGAATTAAAGTATATACAATGCATGAAATCGACCGACTTGGCATGACACGTGTGATGGAAGATGCACTTGCTTATTTAAAGGAACGAAATGTTGATGGCTTACATTTATCACTTGATTTAGACGGATTAGATCCACTTTATACGCCAGGTGTGGGTACACCAGTTCCAGGTGGAATTACGTACCGAGAAAGCCATTTAGCAATGGAAATGTTACAAGAATCAGGCATGGTAACTTCAGCAGAGTTTGTAGAGGTAAATCCTATACTAGATGAAAAGAATACAACAGCAAATGTGGCTGTTGCATTAATGGGTTCTTTATTTGGCGAAACACTAGTTTAAAGAAAATTTGACAAAAAATTGCCTGTTGCCACATTGCATAAAAATCTTTTGCTATAATTGAATTAAAACGAAACTTTTCTTATTGGTGCTTCGTATAGTATAAGACAGTTGTAAAGGTGGAGAAGTCAACACAATGGATGCGTTAGTAAATAAGAGAATAAAACAAGTGCTTAAAGGCGATCAAAACGCATTTGCCGATATTGTGAGTCTCTATCAGCACAAACTGTACCAAGTATGCTATCGAATGTTAGGCAACAAACAAGAGTCTGAAGACATTGCTCAAGAGGCTTTTGTGCGAGCTTATATGAACTTGCATACATTTGATCAGAAAAGAAAGTTTTCAACGTGGCTTTATCGCATAGCGACAAACCTCTGCATTGACCGTATTCGAAAAAAGAAACCGGATTATTATTTAGATGCAGAAGTAGCTGGTACAGAAGGGCTTGATATGTATTCGCAAATCGCAGCAGATGACCAGCTACCAGAGGAGCAGTTAGAACAAATGGAGCTGCAAGATCGCATTCAATATGAAATTGGACGATTGCCGGATAAATACCGTTCGGTTATAGTATTGAAATATATAGAAGAGTTATCGTTACAAGAGATTAGCGAGATTTTAGATATGCCGCTTGGAACGGTGAAAACGAGGATTCACCGCGGACGTGAGGCATTACGTAAGCAATTAAACAATCTGTAGGAGGGGGAGCGTCATGAATACTTGTCCAGAGCATATTATAGACTATATGCATGATTATTTAGACGGTGACATTAGTCGTGAGCATGAGCAAGAGTTGAAACAACACTTGCATACATGTAATGATTGTAAACAGTTGATGCAAGAATTGAGTGAAACAATCGCCTTTGTGAAGAGTGCTTCCCACATTACAGCGCCTCCGAGTTTTGAAGCAGCAGTTATGGCTCGTTTACCAAAACCAAAAAGTCGAGTAGGTATACAAAAATGGATTCGCCGGCATCCGTTCTTTGTGGCAGCAGCAGTATTTTGCTTATTCATGAGTGCTACATTATTGGGTAGCTTCATGGATGACCAGCATTTCTCGGTGACCAAGCAACCTAATTTAGTTGTGGATGGTCAAACAGTGATTGTCCCTGAAGGAGAAGTGGTAAAAGGCGATATTGTTGTGAAAAATGGCGATTTGATTGTTGAAGGTGAAGTTGATGGCAACGTCACAGTAATCAACGGGCAATATATGGCATCTTCAGCGGTAGTTTCAGGGAGAATCGAAGAAATTGACGAAGTATTTGAATGGTTATGGTATACAATTAAAAATTCTGTTAAGACAGCCATGACATTTGAGGAAAAAGAAGAAACTAAATAACACTCTATACGTCCTAAAAAATAGTGCACGTGAGAGGCTGAAAGGTCTACTCTTCTGAGTAGACTTTTTATTTGAAAAAAGTTACATTTGATAAGAATGTGATATACTTGAATGTGTATGGATTCGTAATGAAAAGTGGGGGATGCCACGTGCAAATTATCGAACATTTCACGGATTTAACACCTGTGAATATTGTTATTAACTTCATTGATGTACTGCTCGTTTGGTACGTTGTTTATAAAGTCTTAACCCTCATTAAAGGTACGAAGGCTGTCCAATTACTTAAGGGAATATTCGTCATTATTATTGCACGAATTGCAACAGACCTTTTAGGGTTACAAACACTTGGCTGGATGCTACAACAAGTTATTGAGTTTGGTTTCCTAGCGATTATTATTATTTTCCAACCTGAAATCAGACGTGGTTTAGAACAAATTGGACGAGGAAAGCTATTCCAACGTTCATCAAGTCAAGAAGAAGAAGAACAAACAAGACTTATTGAGGCTATGAAGAAGTCTGTAAGTTATATGGCTAAACGTCGAATAGGTGCGTTAATTTCTATTGAAAAAGAAACAGGTCTTAATGAATATATTGAAACAGGTATAGGGCTAAATGCTGAAATTTCATCAGAATTACTGATTAATATCTTTATACCAAATACCCCGCTACATGATGGGGCTGTTATTATGCAAAAAGATAAAGTTACAGCAGCGGCTTGTTATTTACCTTTATCTGAAAGCCCATTTATTTCAAAAGAGTTAGGGACACGCCACCGTGCTGCTCTTGGCTTAAGTGAAGTTACAGATGCTATTACAATTGTTGTGTCAGAAGAAACAGGCGCAATTAGTATAACATTAAATGGTAATCTCCATCGAAATCTATCTCTAGAGGAGTTTGAAACATTATTAAGAAAAATGTGGTTCGGATCAGTACAAGAATCAAATGCATCCTCTAAGTTGACTTGGAGGGGGAAAAAGAATGGATAAAATGATGGATAGCCCTTGGGTACTTAGAATCATCGCGCTATTTTTAGCGTTTTTGCTTTTTTTCTCAGTGCGTACTGAGTTGTCACCTTTAAATAAAGCTACCTCAAATGAACAAACGGATGTTATTCGTGATGTTCCAGTGGATGTTTATTACGATAATGAGAATCTTATTGTGACAGGTTTACCTGAAACTGTGGATGTAACGATAGAAGGTCCGATGGCATTGGTTTTAAAAGCAAAGGGAGCTAAGGATTTTTCTATATTTGCGGATTTGAGCAATTTATTGCTGGGAGAGCATGATGTAAAACTGCAATACGAAAATATTTCAGAAAAGTTAAAGGTGACATTAGACCCTGCAACTGTTCATGTGAATATTGAGGAAAAGGTCACGCAGGAGTTCCGAGTGGACCCTGAAATGAACAAACGTTTAATCGAAGAAGGTTTTATCTTAAAAGAAATGACGGCCAACCCGCCAACTGTTTATGTAACAGGTGCAAAAAGTGCTATTGAAAGCATTAGTTATGTAAAAGCAACTGTTACAGGAGAGCAGGGCTTGAAGCAATCATTCATGCAGGAAGCAGCTGTAAAAGTATTAGATAGAGATTTAAATAAGTTAGACGTGACTATTGAACCTGAAATTGTGAAAGTTCAAGTAGATATAGCGGAGTATAGTCGAGAGATCCCAGTTGTCCTTAAGGAAACAGGGCAGGCTGCCGAAGACATTACCATTAACTCATTAACATTTACACCGAAAATGATCAAAGTGTATGGTAGAAAATCAATTATTGACAGTTTAACATCCATTCCAATAACAGTTGACCTGTCAAAAATTACTGAGTCCAAAACTTATGAATTTGATGTAAAATTACCAGATGGTGTGACAAAAATATCTGACAAGAAAATAAAAGTGAAGGCAGATATTACAAAGGTTGAACAAGAAGAACAGCAGAAAACACCAGCTTCTACAGAGGAAACGCCACCTCCAACTGAAGAACCTGATGTGACAGATGAGAGTACTACAACTGATAAAAATACGTCAACTGAGGAATCGGAAGATATTGATTCTTAAACAATATGTGACTATAATTTTATTTTGATTCTAAATCAAAAATCCAATCAGGTTTGTAATTCAGGTTTCATCAAACAAACTGGCAGAGTGGAATATTAATAATTACCAATGAAATGAACAAAAGCAGACTTTTCCAAAAGTAAGCGGACAAGTGTCTAATGCTTGATAAAAACTCACTAGGCACTGTCTTGCATTGAAGGAGAGAATAAGTAGAATGGGTAAATATTTTGGAACAGATGGCGTCCGTGGCGTCGCGAATAGTGAATTAACACCAGAATTTGCATTTAAACTTGGTCGTATAGGCGGCTATGTTTTAACAAAAGATGCAACTGACCGTCCAAAGGTTTTAATTGGTCGTGACACACGTATTTCAGGCGAGATGCTTGAAGGTGCACTTGTGGCTGGTCTTTTATCAATTGGGGTAGAGGTAATGCGTCTGGGTATTATTTCAACACCAGGTGTGGCATACCTTACTCGAATTATGAGCGCAGATGCAGGCGTCATGATTTCAGCTTCACATAACCCAGTTGCAGATAACGGTATTAAATTTTTCGGTCCTGATGGCTTTAAGCTAACAGATGCACAGGAAGCGGAAATTGAAGCGTTAATTGATGCGCAAGAGGATACATTACCACGTCCTATAGGAGCAGATTTAGGATCTGTAAGTGACTATTTCGAAGGTGGTCAAAAATATATTCAATACTTAAAGCAAACAGTGGATGAAGAATTTGATGGTATCCATGTAGCGCTTGATTGTGCACATGGTGCAACTTCATCTTTAGCTACACATTTATTTGCTGATTTAGAAGCTGACATTTCTACAATGGGTGCTTCTCCAACTGGCTTAAATATCAATGATGGTGTAGGCTCAACACATCCAGAAGGACTAGCTAAATTTGTTACTGAAAAAGGTGCAGATGTTGGTTTAGCCTTTGATGGCGATGGAGACCGTTTAATTGCTGTAGATGAAAACGGAAAAATTGTTGACGGTGACCAAATTATGTTTATCATTGGTAAGCATTTAAATGCGGTAGGGCGTTTAAAGAAGCAAACAATTGTTTCAACAGTAATGAGCAATATGGGCTTCTATAAAGCTGTGGCTGACAATGGTATGCATAGTGTACAAACAGCTGTAGGTGATCGTTATGTTGTGGAAGAAATGCGTGCGAATGAATACAATTTAGGTGGCGAGCAATCAGGGCATATCGTCTTTCTAGATTTTAATACAACAGGTGATGGCTTACTGACAGGAATTCAGCTTGTCAACATTATGAAAGCGACGGGTAAAAAGCTTTCAGAACTTGCAGCTGAAATGAAAATCTACCCTCAGCATCTTGTCAATGTGCGTGTAACAGATAAGCATGCTGTGACTGATAATGCGAAAGTAGCTGCAGTAATTGCAGAGGTAGAAGCTGAAATGGCTGGAAATGGTCGTGTTTTAGTACGTCCTTCAGGTACAGAGCCATTAGTACGTGTCATGGTGGAAGCAGCAACAGAAACGGATTGCGAGCGTTTTGTCGAGCGTATTGCAGATGTTGTACGTGTAGAAATGGGCCTAACAGAATAAGAAATAGAGTGTAAACCCGATTTCCGTAAACAGGAAATCGGGTTTACTTATTTGAAAGGAATGTTTTAAATAAGCGAGATGGGGAACAGTAATTAGGAGTCACAATAACAAGGAGTGTTTAATTGATATGGCTAAAATTGCTACAGTTATAACAGATATGTTTGAGGACATTGAGTTTACAAGCCCTAAGGAAGCTTTAGAATCAGCTGGGCATCAGCTTGTAACAATTGATACTGAAGCGGGTAAGGAAATTAAGGGTAAGCATGGAGAGTCAGTGAAAATTGATAAAGGCATTGATGAAGTAAAAGCTACTGATTACGATGCGTTATTTATTCCAGGTGGTTTTTCTCCTGATATATTACGTGCGGATGATCGTGTAGTAGCATTTGTAAAGTCCTTTATGGATGAAATGAAGCCTACCTTTGCCATTTGTCATGGACCACAACTTCTCATTACTGCAAAGACATTAAATGGTCGTGACGCCACAGGCTATAAATCCATTCAAGTGGATTTAGAAAATGCAGGTGCAAACTTCCATGATGAAGAGGTATTTGTCTGTCAAAAGCAGCTTGTAACAAGTAGAACGCCAGACGATCTTCCTGCGTTTAATAGAGAAATCGTTAAATTATTAGACAGTAAATAAAGGATAGGCACAAGCATTTTAAATGCTTGTGCCTATTTTGTATTACAATGCTTATCAAAGTGCTTATATATCGCTTTGTCTACATATTTGTCACGAAAAAGCCTTAGGACTAGGTGTTTTTTATAACGAAAATTTGACGGATAGCATATGATTGAGTATGATGGAGAAGTTGAAGATGAGGTCCGACCTTATCCTTTAACGAGCGCCTAAGGAGGGAAGAAAGCGCAAAATCGGAAAACAATTATAGCGCCTGAGCTGAAGAAATCGGACGAAAAGATCTTCAGCAGACGAGGTGGAGGTTTATCGAAAATTCGGCGGATGCCTCCCAATCGACATACCCGATTGTCATTTTCCATTTTGAAAGCATTTGAGTGATTGAATGTACAGAAAATGGAGAAGGTATTGTAAAAGCAATAGATAAATAGATGAAGCTTCACATATCGAAGATCTCTATTCAGTTGGCTGAGTAGCTTGTGTGTATTGGAGTGCTTTATTTTTATAAAAATAAAGCTTCGCTTATACATTCAAAAAAATCGATAGGATGAGGCCTAGTTTGTCATTGCATTAAATTGACATTATCGGAGGACGAGAATTATGTGTGGAATTGTAGGATATATTGGTGAATCAGATGCAAAGGAAATTCTATTAAAAGGCTTAGAAAAGCTAGAGTACCGTGGTTATGATTCAGCGGGTATTGCAGTACGTAACGAGGAAGGCGTAACGGTTTTCAAAGAAAAAGGGCGTATTGCAGATTTACGAGAAGCGGTAGATGAAGATGTTGCTGCGAAAATTGGTATTGGTCATACACGTTGGGCAACACATGGTGTGCCAAATCGTTTAAATGCTCACCCACATCAAAGTGCATCAGGACGCTTTACACTTGTGCATAATGGGGTTATTGAAAACTATCACTTATTGCAAAAAACATATTTAAAGGGCATTCCAATGAAATCTGATACAGATACAGAGGTTATTGTGCAATTAGTAGAGTTATTTGTGAAAGATGGCCTAAGCACTGCAGACGCCTTCCGTAAAACATTGTCTCTATTACATGGCTCCTATGCACTGGCACTATTAGATGCAGAGGCAGCAGATACAATCTTTGTAGCAAAAAATAAATCACCACTTCTAGTTGGAATTGGTGAAGGTTTCAATGTTGTTGCGTCAGATGCAATGGCGATGCTACAGGTAACAGATCAATACGTAGAGCTTCACGATAAAGAGGTAGTTATCGTACACAAAGCAAGTGTGGAAATTACAAAATTAGATGGTACTGTAGTAGAGCGTGCACCATATACTGCTGAGCTTGATATGAGTGATATTGAAAAAGGCACATATCCACACTATATGTTAAAAGAAATGGATGAGCAGCCTACAGTTATTCGTAAAATCATTCAAGCATATGAAGGTGACAACGGTGATTTAACGATTGATGCGGAGATTTTAGAAGCCTTACGAGCAGCAGATCGTTTATATATTATTGCAGCGGGCACAAGCTATCATGCGGGTCTTATTGGTAAACAATATTTTGAAAAAATGGCTGGTATCCCTGTAGAAGTGCATATTTCTAGTGAATTTGGCTATAACATGCCATTACTTTCAGAAAGACCATTATTTATCTTCATTACACAATCAGGGGAAACAGCAGATAGTCGTCAAGTACTTGTAAAAATTAAAGAGTTGGGCTATCCAACATTAACGATTACAAATGTACCTGGCTCTACGTTATCACGTGAAGCTGACCATACATTGTTATTACATGCAGGTCCAGAAATTGCTGTAGCTTCTACAAAAGCTTATGTGGCACAAGTAGCAGTACTTGCATTAGCAGCCTATGTGACAGCAAAGGCAAATGGCAAAGGCTTAGAATTTGATTTAAAACAAGAGCTTGCGATTGCCGCTAATGGCATCCAAACAATTATTGATTCAAAAGATGTGTTAGAAGACATTGCAGAAGATTACTTAAAAATCGCACGCAACGCATTCTTCATTGGCCGTAATATGGACTTCTATGTCAGTCTTGAAGGTGCCTTAAAACTAAAAGAAATTTCGTACATCCAAGCAGAAGGCTTTGCTGGTGGAGAACTGAAGCATGGAACAATTGCCTTAATCGAAGAAGGTACACCTGTGTTTGCGCTTGTCACACAAGCTTCAGTAGGATTAAACATCCGTGGTAATGTCAAAGAAGTAGCAGCTCGTGGTGCATATCCATGTATTATCGCGATGGCAGGCATTGATGAAGATGGCGACCGTTTAGTCATTCCGCATGTTCATGAATTACTAACACCGCTTGTATCAGTAGTACCTTTACAATTAATTAGCTACTATGCTGCACTTCACCGCCGCTGTGATGTAGATAAACCACGTAACCTAGCTAAATCGGTAACTGTTGAGTAAGAACAAAAATTAGATTTAATTGTGAGTTATAATTAATCTTGTCACATAATTATAATTAAAAATGACATCAAATATTACCTTGATACAGCTAGAATGCTTGCTGTATCAAGGTTTTCTTTTTTCTTATTGACCTATTCATAATAGTCATAAATTATAAAAATAATTATAAAACTACATAAGCTATTTATAATTAAAATTGACATAAATCCACATTTATTAGTCGGAATAAATTTGGAAATGTTCTTTAACCAAAAAATTGATAAATGTCATTGCTATACTTTTTTAATCATCCCTATATAAAGTGGAAACAGGCGTTCTTATTCGTTTGATGATAAAACGGATATAAAAAGAAACCGAGATCGTGGTACGATTAAATAGACAGACAGCGGTGATGCTACCTGAACATGTGTAGCCACTGCGTGAACGGCAGGCTGAAGCCAAAACATGATGAATATGACTTTAAAGAATCCGCACATCAAATCCAAATGGCTGTACAAACGCATAGTATTGTTAGAATTCAGTATTGGAAGAATGGCGATTTGGATAGGTTGAAGGAACAATCAAGTAATTGCCCTTGAACAATACAGCCTATGTCACAGTTCTATCTTCACAAGGGAATAAGCAGATGTATATCCCACACAATTTATATGCCACGTAAGTTTGTAATAAAAATTGATTAGAATCGTCTCTCCTCTATATATTTTTTAGAGGTTAGATAATTTTTTTATTTGATATTTATGTAAAAACGATTGCGAAGTAATGTACTTAAACTAACGAAGCAGGAAAGTATTCAAAGAATTGTATTAAAAGAAAAAAGAAAAAGAACAAATTTATAAAATAAGTTTGAGGTTTTTTTCAAGTAATGTAAGTCAGATTTAATCTAATCAACTCTTACAAAAGGTAAGGGGAACCAGCACTTTTATCAAGGAATGCGTCTTTCTTTATCTAAAGGGCCAGATTGTGGAATAAGGAAGGTAATCAGATGATTCTTCTCGAAATTATTAGTTATGCCATATAGATGATTGGAGAGAATATAAAATGGATGTAAGGACACTTTTGTTACAACAATGGGCAAGCTGCTTAGATAAAGAAGACTGGTTCCCACCACTTGAAAAAGTACTTGAGAATATTACTTTGGAACAGGCAATTTGGAAACCAGTAGAGGGGGCACATTCCATTTGGGAATTAGTTTGTCATTTACTATTCTATGAAAAGAGAATTCTGTTACGCTTTCTTGGTGAAACAGCAAATGAACCAAAGGCAGAAAATAATGACGCTACATATCGATTACCAACTGAGACCTTTCTAAATTGGAAGGAAACAAGACAAGAATACTTTTCTGTTCATCGTGAACTAGAAAAAATACTAGCAAAATCAGAACTTGAAGATTTGTATAGACCAATTCCCGATGACAATCCATTAGTGCTTGAACTGAAGAGTTTAGCAATGCACAATGCATATCATATTGGGCAAATTGTATTCCTCAGTAAAATGCAAGGAGCCTGGGCAGGGAAACGCAGCTTTTAAAAAAGCTTCATTAGGTTTACAGTTATTCCATTGACGGGCGCAATTGTTGAACAACATAGCTGAAAAATGATCAAACTTTTTTATAAAAATCATACTTATCTATAAAGAGTACCTTCATTTTGATCAATCTTTATTCCAAAGCCATGTGTTTTGGGTTTTAAATAAAGTCATACCGTTTGTAAATAAATTACACCATTTTACCCCTTTGGATACTATTATTCTAAAGGGGTGTTTTTATCCATAACGAAACACTCCTTGAAACCGAATAGGAGAGCAACATTTCAAATAATGCCCCTTGATATAATTCTCTATGTAATCTAACTATGTTTGAACAAGGAGATGGAAGCATGGGTAAGTTAACAGGCAAAATCGCTTTAGTTACAGGATCAAGTCGAGGAATTGGCCGCAGTATTGCATTGCGTCTGGCACAAGAGGGAGCCTTTGTCATCGTTCATTATGGGAAAAGACGTACTGAGGCAGAAGCAGTTGTTCACCAGATCGAACAAAGCGGAGGAAATGCTTTGGCGATTGGTGCTGACCTTAGTACTCTAGATGGTATTCAAGATTTATTTACTACTTTGGATGATACTATTCGGGAATATATGGGCGGTAGCGGATTCGATATTCTTGTCAACAATGCTGGAATTGGTCAAATTATCAGTTTAGAAGAGACGACGGAAGAATCATTTGACGAGGTAATGAAGATAAATGTTAAAGCACCACTTTTCGTTACTCAGCAAGCTTTGCCACGTTTAAAAGATGGGGGGCGTATTATTAATATTTCATCTTTTGTGACACGTGCAGCTTCACCAAGTGTCTTCACGTACAGTATGTCCAAAGGTGCAATCGACACGTTTACGCGTCTTCTAGCCAAACAACTAGGGAGCCGGAATATTACGGTAAACGCCATCCAACCTGGGATTATTAATACAGAAATGAATGCTGAGACTTTGAAAAACCTTGATGGACAAAAATATGCGGCTGGTCTTTCAATTTTCAACAGATGGGGAGAGCCCGGGGATGTGGCAGATATTGCCGCCTTTCTTGCTTCATCAGACAGCCGTTGGGTAACTGGTCAATTGCTCGATGCAAGTGGAGGATCACATCTATAGAACATTAATTATCAAGCTTTGTATGGCATAATCCTCCTCAATCAGGCGCTATTGTTTTATAGGCTGTTCTGTTCTTCTTGAATTCACGGAGCTGAGGATTGTTAAGTTAATTAAAAACAAAGTAAAAGCGGTCCTCCACAGTTATGATGTGGAAGGCCGCTTTTTTGTTATAAGCACAGTCACCATTTATTATTGGTTACATCTGATTCACTTAATCGTATAGTAATAGATTAAGAGATCTATTTAGCTTACGAAGCATTACGCAATGATTTCAGAATTAAACTCAAAATGAAAACTAGTATAATTGCTCCAATGAGGGCAGGGAAGATATAGAAATCAGAAATTTTAGGACCCCAACTTCCAAGAAGCATACCACCTATCCATGCTCCGATAATACCTGCAATAATATTACCAATAATTCCACCTGGGATATCTTTACCCAAAATTATACCTGCAAGCCAACCGATAAGCCCGCCAATTATTAAAAACCAAATGAAACTCATACTATCCATCTCCTATTTTGTATTTTAAATATTTTGTTATAGTGTTTTATAACCTTTTTTGAACTCTTTCAAACTATAAGGAGGGAAAAAATAAAAATTAGGGGAAGTTTCAAGGGAGATATCAGACATTGGCGCATTTCTGTAATAAGAGGAGCATCTTTATTTTAATGATAGTAATAAATTCATGTTTATTCTATTTTCATCCTGAACGCCGAAATCCAATATCAAAACACAAGTTTATTTTAACCAAGAATTACAAAATGGAGACTTAGCGTATAAGCATGGATTAACAACAGGACTTTCCTGATGTGTCTATAAGATTTTATTATTGATTTACATAAACCTTCCACCGATTTTGGTGGAAGAATTTTATGCATTCTAAAATTCCTTTGAAATATAGTATAATCTAGAAATTAAGCTGGATTCAAACTAGGTTTTCCTCTGATATTTAGTAAGTTCTTATGATTTTTCTAGTTAAAACAATCATAACAGTCAAATTACCATGAGCTAAGTTATATTCTCTTAAATATGGCAACAAAGGGATTTAAATAAAAGTAGGATGAAAGTTATATGAATTATACTAGTTGAAAAGGGTGAAGGTTAAGTATATTGAACAAAAAAAAGATACCATTACAAACAAAAATATTGGGATTGATTAGCACGTTAATTCTTTTTATTGTTTTTCTGCTCGCCAGTATATTTGCTTATTTACAATATGTCGATGCAAGGACTCAAGTTAAACAATTGGCATTGCAAACGGCTATGACAATCTCTCTTATGCCAGAACTTAAAGAATCCATTGGGAAAAGTGATTTAGAGCTACGTTTTCGTCCAATTGCTGAGCAAGTAATAGATCAGGTAAATGCAGAAAATATTATTATTGAAGATCGGGAGAAGATTATTTATTCGCACAGAAGCCCAAGTCAGGTTGGTCAGAAGAGTTTTGACCATACAAATAATTATGGGTTAATATTTGGTGGTTCTAATAATTTTGAATTGGAACGAGAGAGTGGTTCTGTTTTAATAGGAAAGGTTCCTATCATAGCAGACAATGGAGAATATACTCGTGTAATTGGGACCGTAGCGGTTGAATATGCAGAAAAAGAAATCTTTCAAAATATTTATAAACGAATTAAGTCCATTCTCATTGCTTCTCTAATTGTTTTAATTTTAGGAATTATTGGTGGTATTTTTTTAACCAAAAGTATTAGAAAAGATACTATGGGATTGGAACCGCATGAAATCTCCTCACTATATAGAGAAAGAAGTGCCATTCTGTTATCAGTAAAGGAAGGAATCATTGCAATCGATCAAAAGGGTTTCTTAACCTTAATCAACAATTCTGCTAGTTCAATGTTAAACCTCAAGGATGAATCCTCTATTGGTGAACATATTCAATTTGTCTTACCAGCAATTAATATCGATCATGTATTACAGAAAGGTAAGCCCATTCATAATGTAGAGATATTAATTAATGATAAAGTATTTATTTTTAATTTTATTCCCATTATCGAAAATGAAAAGATTATGGGTGTGGTTTCTAGTTTTCGTGATAAAACGGAGCTTAAAAAGCTTATTGATACGATCACAGAGGTTCGCGCATATTCTGAGGGACTTCGTGCGCAAACGCATGAGTACTCAAATAAACTTTACTTATTATCAGGATTAATCCAATTAGAGAGATATCAGGATGCGTTTGAATTTATACAAAAGGAGTCAGCCAATCACCAACACCAAAACCGAATCCTATTTAATCAAATTCAAGATATAAATGTTCAAGCTATATTATTAGGGAAACTGGGCAATGCATCGGAAAAGAAGATTGCCTTTGAAATTGATCCTGATAGTTATGTAGATGTCTTACCAAGTCACATTGAAATCACGGATATCATCACAATCATTGGAAATCTTATTGATAATGCATTTGATGCCGTAGCCGATCGAAAAGAGAGAAGGGTGTCTTTCTCAATTACAGGAATTGGGAGTGATATCATTATAGAAGTAGCAGATAACGGAAAGGGAATTGCTGAAGATATGTTAGATTTTATATTTGATTTACGTAGTTCATCTAAAGGAAAAAATAGGGGGTACGGTTTATTTAATGTTAAACAAATTGTAGAATCTTTAGGTGGAACAGTAGAAGTAAAAAATGACAAACACGGTGGGGCCATTTTCACGGTATTCCTACCGAAATAATGAAGCTTACTCAATGAGATAATCTATAGTACTACTGATGTTGGAGGTACTTCCCTTTAAGTCGGGTTTCTAAATGTCAGCACAGGGAGATAAAAGAAGGAGAGGGGAAAAATGATTAAGGTTGTCATTGCGGAAGATGATTTTCGTATTGCACAAGTGCAAGAACAGTTTTTGCATAAAGTACCAGATGTAAAGGTTGTTCAGAAGGCATTGAATGCAAAGGAAACGATGGACATACTAGAGAAATATGAAGTTGACTTGCTTTTTTTGGATATCTATATGCCCGATGATCTTGGAACAAATTTGTTAGCAAAAATTCGCGATCATTATCCATCAATCGATATTATTATAGTGACTGCTGCAACAGAAAAAACGATGTTGGAGACGGCAGTTAGATATGGTGTGAGTAACTATTTGTTGAAGCCTGTGACAATGGAGAAATTTGTTGAAGCGGTGGAAGAATATAAAAAAAAGAAAAAGCTTCTAAGTCATCGTGATGAGGTCGACCAAACATTGATTGATCAATACTTTGGTGTTGCCAATCAATTGTCCTCATCTCAAAAAGACTTGCCTTCAGGTGTTGATCGTCATACTTTAGAAAAAGTGAAGGAGGTAATGAAGGAACTAAAAGGTGGGATTTCCATCGAGGAGATGGGTGAACAAATCGGTGCATCTCGAACAACTGCTAGAAGGTATTTAGAGTTTCTTGTTTCAATTGATGTCTGTACGGCAAAACATGAATATGGAGTTGTTGGAAGGCCTGAGAGGAAATATTACTATAAGGAATAACAACAAGGTTAACTTAAAAATAAGGACAAGGGATGAACAATGAGAAAAAAAATAATGTTTATTTTCGTGCTTGTTGTCATGCTTTGCTTTGGTTGTTCACAAGATGAGGGGCATGAAGCAATAACAGATACAGTAACATTCATTGCCCCAAGCTCTATTGGTGGAGGTTGGGACAAAACAGCAAGAGCCATACAGGATATTTTACTGAGTAACAATTTGATTGATGAGGATATTCATGTACTGAATAAAATAGGTGCTGGTGGAGAGCTAGGATGGAAATATACTAAACAACAAAAAAAACATGTGCTAGCAATGAATTCAAGCTTACTCATTACCAATCATTTGTTGGGGCAAAGTAAGCTAACGTACAAAGATTTTACACCCATTGCCACTTTGGCTACAGAATGGAATGTCGTAATTGTCTCCAAGGATTCAGAAATAAAAAGTGCAAAAGGTTTAATGGAAGAGCTCAAAGAAACACCTCAAGCGTATAAAATAGGAGTTTCTCCGAGATTAGGCAATGATGATCAAATTTCTTTTGTATTAGCGAGTAAACAGGCAGGAGTGCATCCTGAAAAACTAGATTTTTTAGTTTATGAGAATAGTGATGAAGTTGTTGATGCATTATTAAAAAAGCAAATAGATGTGGCAACGATGACTTTGTCCGAGGCTAAAAAATATTATGATTTGAATCAGGTACAATTGCTTGTCATTTCCTCGGAGAAACGTTTAAAGGAGCTCCCAGAAATTCCTACATGGAAGGAAGAGGGAATAGATGTAGTTTTTAAACACTGGCGCGGTATTATGGGACCACCTAATATGTCAAAAAAGGAAATCGAATTCTGGGAGACGACATTTGCAAAAATGGTCAAAACTAAAGAATGGAAACAAACTTTGCAGACGTATATGTGGGAAGATTTTTATATGAACAGTAGAGATACATCTAGATTTCTTGATGATGAAAATAAGAAATATGAGAAATTATTGGAGATTTACTGAGTAAATTTATTCTTATTATGCATAGTAATATATTTGCTTTATTAGGTTGACTATTGAGATCTATGTGTTTTCCTTTCTATCGTCTTATACGATGGTGGAGAGAATACATAGTCCAAGGTTAGCCTCTTTTTTTGTTTATCAAAAATAGACAGGTATACAATGCTTTTCGTGAACAAAATGTACAAAATAGCTATAAAGAAATTAATAAACATTAATTTGTAAACGATTACATTTGGTCGATGTTAATTTATTATAAGGTGTAATATTCGGAAAATTAGTTATTTAACGAATTGATAAATAACTTCACAAAGCATTTGGGGGGAGTATTATGCTAGCAATTTTAGGTTTTTTAATGATAATAGTATTTATGATTTTGATTATGACGGGCCGTCTTACAGCAATGATTGCATTAATTGTAGTTCCAATTACGTTCGCAGTTATTGGTGGATTCGGAAGTGAAATGGGACCTATGATGTTGGATGGGATTAAAGGTGTCGCTCCAACAGGGATTATGATTTTATTTGCAATTCTTTTCTTTGGTATTTTGATCGATGCTGGCGTATTTGATCCAATCATTAAAACGATTCTTAGGCTAGTAAAAGGGGATCCTGTAAAAATTGCTATCGGAACAGCCGTATTAGCCCTTTTTATTTCTTTAGATGGTGATGGTACGACAACATACATGATTACTATTTCTGCCTTTCTACCGCTTTATAAAAGAATTGGCATGCGACCAATTGTATTAGCTGGTATTGCCGTTTCAGCTTCGGGTGTGATGAACCTTCTACCTTGGGGAGGACCAACAGCAAGGGTTATGACAGCCTTGAATCTGGAAATGTCTGAGGTTTTTACACCAGTGATTCCAGCGATGATTGGCGGGGCTATCTTTGTTCTGTTCATGGCATTTACGTTCGGAAGACAGGAAAGAAAGCGGATTGGTATTATAGAATATGATTATGAAGCGGCAGCTCAGTCTGCTGCTACAGTCGAAGATGACTATTTGAAACGTCCAAAACTAATTATCTTTAACTATACTTTGACAATTGTTCTTTTAGTAGCGTTAATTATGGAGTTATTACCACCTGTTGCATTATTCATGCTTGGTTTTGCGATTGCGATTACTGTAAACTATCCAAAATTGAAAGATCAGAAGGAACGTGTTGCGAATTATGCTGACAATGCATTATCTGTTGTTTCTATGGTTTTTGCAGCTGGGATATTTACAGGCATTCTTTCAGGTACATCAATGGTAGATGCAATGGCGAACTCAGTGATTCATTATATTCCAGATGCAATGGGTTCTCATTTTGCTGTTGTTACAGCCATTCTCAGCGCACCTTTTACATTTTTTATGTCTAATGATGCCTTTTACTATGGCGTACTGCCGTTACTTGCAAAGGCAGGAGCAGTATATGGCATTGATCCAGCCCTAATCGGTAGAGCTTCTCTTTTAGGTATGCCAGTACACCTTCTAAGTCCGCTTGTTCCCTCTACGTATTTATTAGTAGGAATGGTTGGAGAGGATTTCGGAACACTACAACGTATCTTCTTGAAGTGGGCATTCGGTTCTACAATTGTCATGATTATTGTCTGTGTAGTGTTGGGGATTTTCCCCCTTTAAAAGCTACGGTTCATGGGGTGAAAAAGATTACCTAGTAAAAATCCTTTGTTTATAAGTGTAAGAGAAGCCTATTTTAATGGGCTTCTTTTTTTCTATTCTTATTCGAGTACCCGCCATAAATTAAAAATTGTATAGAAGGATGTTTCAGATAGGGGTTTTAAAGCGTTTTTATTCGTAAAAAGGACAATCATCATATACGATAAAAATAATTAAGACTTAGGATTCTGCAATTAAAAAAGAAATTATTCAAATAGGAGAAAGGTGGTTTGAAATATGAAAATCCGTAAGATTGACCATGTGGGGATAATCGTCAATGATCTTCCTGCAGCGAAAGCATTTTTTCTTGACTTTGGCCTTGAGGTGTTAGGGGAAGGAAAAGTGGAGGGTGAATGGGTGAAGAGGATGGAGCGGGTAATAGGGCTTCAAGATATAAAAGAGGACGTTGCAAAATTGCGAACGTCAGATAGTGACGCAAATCTAGAAATAGTAATGCTGCGAACGCCAGACGGTGAGACGAATATTGAACTAGTAAAATTTAACAAGCCATCAAATAAAATAGGCATCCAGCATCCTTTAACAAATACTTTGGGTATCCAGCATATTGCCTTCAATGTTGAAGATATTGAAGCCCTCGTTAACAAATTGACAAAGATGGGCGCAGAACTTATTAGTGACATTTATAGGTACGAAAACGTCTATAAATTATGCTACGTACGTGGGCCAGAAGGAATTATTTTAGAGCTCGCTGAAGAAATCAAATAGAATAGTAATCAACAGCTTGTTAATATGAAAAGAAACAACTGAAATGGTTTCTTTTTTTTCTATAGGGAGCTAATACTTATGCTTACATTTCACCATTTTCTCTCTTGAGATTCTAAATTGATCATATAGTCGAAGTAGAATAAACCCTAAAATGAATAATTCTTCACTAAAAAAAACCAAAAGGCTTTCATAATCTTGATTATTGACATTTATCCAAATAAATTATTGCGTTTTTTTCATTGTTTCGCCCTTTCATAAAATCTATAATAACTCTGTAAATGATAATCATTTTCAATTAAAGGTAAATCTGAAAGGGGCAACAAATATGAAGCAATATATAGGAAAGAGAATTATACTATGGGGGAGTTTCCTCCTGTTGCTAATGATATTAGCGGCATGTAGTTCTAATGGCAACACATCTGATGCGCAGAAAAAGGAAAACGAGAAAATAACTCAATCTGATGTGAAAGCAGAGGAAAGTGAGTCAACTGTTCAATATACAACGATTACAGGTGAACAGCTTGAAATACCTGCAAATCCAAAACGAGTCGTTTATATTGGTCAGACAATTGGTGATTTCTTGGCGATGGATATTCCCGTTGTTGGTAATAATCTTCCTAAAGATTCTCCTAGTTACTATGAAGGCAAACTTGAAGGGATCGTTGATATTGGTAATCCTGCTGACTTAGAGACGATTTTGACTTTAAAACCTGATTTGATTATTAATGGCTATTACAAGGCGGATCCAAATCTTAATGAAGAATTGTCAAAAATCGCTACTACGATTCCCTTTAATCCTGCTCTTCCTTATACAGAACGAGTAAAAGAGATGGGGAATATCCTAGATAAGCAGGAAGAAGTAGCTCAATTGCTTGCTAAGTTTGAAACAGAGTCTAAAGAAATGTTTGACAAGTTTCAATTAACAGAAGGGGAAACCGCAACAGTTTTCTATCAGCTAGGAAAGACGCTTTATGTTATGGGTGATCGTAGCCTAGGTGCAATTATTTATGGGAAAAATGGCTTTGCTGTCCCACCAGCAGTACAAAATAATATTATTGATGTAGAAGGGGTATCTTTCCTAGAGGTTTCCGAAGAGGTGCTTCCTGAGTTTGCTGGTGATCATTTGTTTGTAATTGTACAAGAGGATAGTGAAAGTGAAGCAGAAGCTGATCGGCTGCTACAAAGCCCGATATGGGGAACTTTGCCTGCTGTCAAAAAGGGAAAAGTTTATGTTGTTCCTAATGAATGGAATACAGATAATTTATTAGCTTTGAAGCAATTGTTCCAAAATCTACCAAAGTGGATGCGTAAACAGTAAAAATTGTATCCGTCCAATCAATTTTTAAACCGCTAGTATTCTAAATAGCACATACTCGAACAATCGTTGATAGTGGGTCATTATATGTTACAATGACGATAATGAGAATCATTTTCAATGTTTGGAGAGTTGCTTATGAATCTGACATCCTTATATATTAGACTACAACACTATGATCGATTTCAAGTTGATCGAATAATGTCAGCTACTAGCCATAATGAGGGAATAAATAATCATGAAACAAATTTATGCACATTATTGATAGCACTCAGTCCTGCCATACGACTGTATGTAGACAAAATGGCAATCGATCTACGACAAGGAAGCTGTACGCTCATTTTGCCTATACAAAGCTACACGGTAGAGTCAAGTAACAAAGAGGCACAGCTTGCTCGCTTTACCTTTGAAACCTTTGAAGTAGAAGGAATGACTTTAAACCGAATTGCTCATCCACCCCTGCTTCATGGTTATCCTTATCATCTGTTGTTTTCTCAAGTGAAGCAGGTATTAGGAAATGAAGCATTGAACAATAATCAATTTTGTTCCTCTCTATCCACATTAGAAATGGCCATGTTGCAAGGTAGACTTCAGCAAATACTAGCTATGATGGTTCAGTTAGATGAACAAGCTAACCAGTTACAGCACGAAGAAAAGACAAAATTGGTTCAACAAACTGTACAGTACATAGAACAGCACTATGATGAGGACTTGACAGTTGAACAATTAGCTAACATGGCTGGAATGGTAAGATGGCAATATAGTCAAAAGTTTAAAATATTGACCGGTAAAAAGCCGACGGATTATTTGACTCATGTACGTATAAACCAGGCAAAAAAAATTCTAAGTAATTCAACTGAGCCATTGAGAAAAATAGCTCGACAAATTGGGTTTAAGGATGAATATTATTTTAGTCGATGCTTTCATAAATTAACCGGAAACACCCCACGTGAATATGCAAACATTCAACTTCATACTCCAGAAAGAACAGTTATCGATTCAATTGGTAGAAAGATTCATGTTCCTAAAGATGCAACACGTATTGTGACTGATGGCAAATTTACACTTGGGGAATTACTTGTTCTAGGCATACCTCCTATAGGGGCGGCCATCTCAATCATGAAAGATAACGTGGTTTATCACAATAAATTAAGGAACATTCATAGTATTGGGCATTGGGTAGATCCGGATAAAATCGCACAGCTGCAGCCAGAGTTATTATTGCTTAGCTATTTTCATCCTGAACATGATTTGCAGAAACTAGATGCGATTGCTCCTACTATTATACTGAATAGCAAGTTTAGTCTATTTGAGCGGTTACGATATATCGCTAAACTATTTGAACGGAGTAAAGCGGCAGAGAAGTGGATTTCTACATATGAGAACAAAGTAAGATTGGTACGTAGGCAATTAGCAGATGTTTATGTTGCTGGGGAGACGGCTACTGTTTATCTCAAGTTAGATACTAAATATTATGTTATGTGTCAGACCGGATTGGCTGCAAGCTTGTATGAATCTCTTGGCTTTCGTCCTATTCCTAATGTAATGCAGCTAATCGAGCAAGGGCGAGCATGGATAGAAATTCAGCAGCATCAAATAAACCACTATGCTGGAGAGCGTAATTTTATTTTGGCTTCCCCCCAAGAATTACTAACGATTACTCATTGCCCACAAATCGCCACGTTAATTGAGCTAGCTCCTGGTAAGACTCATTTCATAGATTTTATATGGAATCATTGTGATCCCATTACACGTGAACGGTTGTTAGAGGTTCTACCGTCTATTTTTAAGAAGAAAGTTATTCGATAATTAAAAAGTAAAACTCGATCCATTAATTGGATTGAGTTTTTGCCATTAATCGTATAATTGCTCACAAATAAATTTAAAAAATATCCTGATATAAAAATCTTTAAAGGCTGTATGAAATTTCTGGTATAATTACATATATCTATGTTTATTTTAAGGAGTGATTTTATGAAAAAGCTATTTATAATAACTAGTTACTTAGGGTTTTTTATAGTAGGAGGTTTGACTTTTACCTACTTTTCAACAACGGAAGCAGCAAGTGACATGAAAAAGATTAGCGTGTTTCAGGATCCAATTAATTATTATGTAGATAAGGTTGAGAAAGTACCGCCAGAAGGTCAATCTGGATTTAATTATCAAGGCACGATATATGTCCCAATGCGATTTATTGCTGAATCTTTAGGTGAAAAAGTAACATGGGATGGGAAAACAAAATCCGTTTATATTGGTGATGTTCCAAAATTCATCGCTTTAAAAGATGTAAAACCTATTGGAAGTGATGAAGACCACTTCTTCCACAATCCAAGCTCTGTCATTATTAGTACAGGTGAAAAATTTGAGCGATCCTATCAGCTTGGTGGTTATCATGGGGGAGGCGCAGTTCAAGACCATACAGTGGAATACTTAGCCAATGGAAATTACAAGGGATTCGAAACCTATTTGGCACCAATTAAAAAATTAGCAGCTAATTCCTTCGGAATAGGTTTCATGAAAATTTACGCAGATGGGAAATTAGTTTATGATAGTGGAGCAATTAAAGATAAGGTAAAGGTTCATGTTAATTTAGATGGAGTTTCAAAAGTGAAGTTTGAACTTGAAGGCAGTGGTTTAGGTATATTAGATCCTAAATTTATTCAATAAACCTTCTCTACTAATAAACGAAAAAGACGATGACATAATAATTTGTCATCGTCTTATTAAATTTGACCTCTTCATAACTATTTCAAAATAGAGAAATGTCAATACATATTTGTCAATATTTACACTTTTACTTATAAAATAGTTGGATAGTATATGGTATAATTTCATACGATACTTATACATAAAATAGGAAAAGGGAGAGAAAAGAATTTGATGAAAAAGATGATGAAACGAACGAGTGCAGCGTTGCTTGGTGCCTCATTAATGCTGACGACAGTTGTCCCTGTGATTCATGCTGAAGAGCAAACAACACCCCTAGTACCGTCGATAAGCGAATGGGCAATAGAAACATTAAATGAGGGCGAAAAATACGGGATTTACTCAACTGAATGGTACTTCGATGGTTTTCTTCAGGAAATTCCAGTGGACAAAGTAAATGAACTACTAGCTTTAACAGAAAAGAAGGTTGCCTCTCTAGGCTTAGCTGAAAATAAACAATACAAACCAGTAAGTGTGAAAAACGATAATACACGTGGTGATATTGTCAATCGCTTGTATAATATTGTAGCACGGTATGATTTACCTGTTGGTACAGATGCTGTTCAATTTATGAAAGAGCAAAATATATTACAAGGCTCTCCCAATGGACTTCAGTTAGAGAAAAAGGCAACCACTCAACAGGCTGTTTTGCTAGCTGTTCGTTTCATTCAGAGTACATATGCACTTGCAGAGCAAGGCTCTAAAGGGGTGGCCTGGGTAGTAGAGGACGAGGATACGCTTATCTACTTATTAGGCTCTATTCATTTAGGAACACCAGACTTATATCCATTCGATAAAAAATTAGTAACGGCATTTGATGAATCTGATGCACTGCTAGTAGAGGCGAATATCTTGGATACGGAAGCACTTGAATACTATTCAGAGAAAGCAATGTATACAGATGGCTCAACATTGAAAGATGCTGTTGCACCAGAAACATATGCGAAGCTTGAACAAGTGGCAAAGCTTTATGATCTGCCAATGGACCAGCTAACAGTTCAAAAGCCGTGGATGCTTTCGAGTGCATTATCGATGCTAGCTATGGACGATTCCTTTGGTATGACACCTCAAGAGATGGCTATGCACGGTATCGATGTCTACTTTTTATTAAATGCACAGTTGCAGCAAAAGCCAGTGATTGAATTAGAAGGTACAAGAGCACAGGTTGATATGTTTGAAGGATTATCACCAGAGGCACAGGAGCAGTCATTAGTCGCTGTACTGGATAGTATCATTCATCCAGCGGAAGAAAATCAATCTGAAGTACTTCAAGAGTGGTTTACAAGCTGGAAGCAAGGAAATGTTGAAGAGTTTGCAAAAAGCTTCCAAGCAATGGAAGGTACATCATCTGAATTTAATGAAATGCTATTTGGTCTACGTGATGAAAAAATGGCCAAGAAAATCATGAATGTACTGGAAGAAAAAGAAGGTAAGTACTTTGTTGTTGTTGGTTCAGGTCACTTCCTAATCGATAAAAATATTCGCTATCATTTAGAGAAAAACGGCTACAAGGTAAAGCCATTTTATCAATAAAATAGATTGCCCTCGTAAAAGGATAGATTATTTTCTGTCTTTTACGAGGTTTTTTTATGCATGTAAGACAATAATGGTCATTTGATGCTAACAATCTAAATAATCGGATTATTGTTGCAACGTAAAAAAAATCGTGTTAGTATTAGTAAAACGTTTTACTAAAACGTTTTACTTGTGAAGGGGATGAACATATTGAGAAATAAACGAATTGCAACGATTGGGGATGCAATGGTCGTTTTTAATCCATCTAAGACAGGTCCTCTACGTTTCGTTCCTTCCTTTGAGCGAGCTGTGGGTGGTGCAGAATTAAATTTTGC
>Ga0213823_1000629_pt1 | contig 27207 bp, 22 predicted proteins | sample MC6MC0907MG_FD_179887 | JGI IMG/M metagenome (GOLD analysis project Ga0213823, IMG submission 179887) | Enriched soil aggregate microbial communities from Iowa State University, Ames, United States - MC6-MC0907-MG | ecosystem: Environmental > Terrestrial > Soil > Unclassified | place: USA: Iowa...
GGTTGCGTTCGGCGCTGTCCTTGGGGAACAGGCCACGAAATTCGATGCAGGCGTACACGGCCGCCAGCAGCACCAGCATCAGCCAGTGCAGGGCGATGGAAAGGCGCGCGTAATGGGGCGCGGGGGTAGTTGAAACCATGGTGGGTCCTCGTCATCAGGTCGATGGTAGCGCTCTTGGCGGCGCTCACGGCTAACTCTAACGGCTTGTTGAGCAGATGCATTGCGCTAGGTAGGTATCGGCCACTGATCGGCGACCAGAAACACTCGCTCCGCTTCGTGCCAGGCGCCGTCATCTTCGGCTTCCAGCCTGACCAGCATCTGCGCCGGTGCTTGTGGCTCCAGCGCTTGCAACCACGTGGCGAACTGCGGTGGCGCCCAGCACACATCCGCTTCAACGCGTGCCGGTGCCAGCCAGGCGTGGCGGGGCAGCGGCTGCCAGCGTTCGCCAGCGGCCACCGGCCAATCCCGCCGCCGGACCCAGCGCCCCCGCAGGTGCAGCGGATTTGCCCCTATGGGCGGGTCGGCATGCCCCGGCGACGGGTAGAACAGGTAACCCCCCAGCCACACGTGTGCCTGAAGCTCATGAATGCCAAGCCCGGCCAGCGCCTCGCGGCTCTGCGCATCACTCGACATGGGCAACTGATGCCCGGCCAAGTGCGCAAGCTTGGTGCCCAGCCGGTCATGGCAACCCGGCCCGAGCCATTGGCCGGGGTCATGGCCTTGACCGTTGACTGGCCCCAGGTACAGCTTGATGGCAAGCTCCAGGTGATGGGTGCCGTCGGCATCGCGCAGCAGGATGTCCAACTCGCCCAGCGTTCGCCCGCCCGTACGGATTGCCAGGTTGGCCGACAGCAGCTCGACACCGGGCGCCTGGCCCAGGGCGAACTGCCACAGACCTTCGTAGTACAGCCCCAGGCGTCGGCTGGTGAGGGTTGCCAGCCGCTCACGCAGCGGTCGGTCATCGTTATCAAGGTGCAGCAACCAAGCCTTCAACCGTTGCGGATCCGCCGCCCAGGCGCTCCCCGCCAGCGGATGGCGCTGGGGGCAGGGCGGTGTGCTGAGCAGCGGTGGCGACAGCAGGGTCCAGGCCAGGTCGCGCACGGCAGGGCGGCGCAACTGGCGGGGCAGGTCGTGGAGTTCGGCAAAAGGCATCATGCTGCGAGCATAGCCGGTTTGCCGCTGCCCGGTCGTTTCGCCATAATCGGCGCATAGTCACCCGCCGCAGAGCCCCGCAGGAGCCCCATGGAGCAATTTCGCAATATCGGTATCATCGGCCGCCTTGGCAGCTCGCAGGTGCTCGACACCATTCGCCGACTGAAAAAATTCCTCCTCGAGCGCCACCTGCACGTGATCCTCGAGGACACCATTGCCGAAGTCCTGCCTGGCCACGGCTTGCAGACCTCCACCCGCAAGCTGCTGGGCGAAGTCTGCGACCTGGTCATCGTCGTCGGCGGTGACGGCAGCCTGCTTGGCGCCGCCCGCGCCCTGGCCCGGCACAACATCCCGGTGCTGGGGATCAACCGCGGCAACCTGGGCTTCCTCACCGATATCCGCCCCGACGAGCTGGAAGAGAAGGTCGCCGAAGTGCTCGACGGCCACTACCTGGTGGAAAACCGCTTCCTGCTGCAGGCTGAGGTGCGTCGCCATCACGAGGCCATCGGCCAGGGTGATGCGCTCAACGATGTGGTGCTGCACCCGGGCAAGTCGACGCGGATGATCGAGTTCGAGATCTACATCGATGGTCAGTTCGTCTGCAGCCAGAAGGCCGACGGCCTGATCGTCGCCACGCCGACCGGTTCGACCGCCTACGCGCTGTCGGCCGGTGGCCCGATCATGCACCCCAAGCTCGACGCCATTGTCATCGTGCCGATGTACCCGCATACCTTGTCGGGCCGGCCGATCGTGGTGGACGGCAACAGTGAGCTGAAGATCGTGGTGTCCAAGGACCTGCAGATCTACCCGCAAGTGTCCTGTGACGGCCAGAACCACTTCACCTGCGCGCCCGGCGACACCATTACCGTGAGCAAAAAACCGCAAAAACTGCGCCTGATCCACCCGCTGGACCACAATTACTACGAGGTCTGCCGCACCAAGCTCGGCTGGGGCAGCCGCCTGGGAGGCAGGGACGACTGATGCTCGATCCGGCGCGAAGTTTCGACATCATCGGTGACGTGCACGGCTGTGCACTGACCCTGGAACGCTTGCTCGACGCCCTCGGTTATACGCGTATCGGCGGCGTCTGGCGCCACCCTCGGCGCCAAGCCCTGTTCCTCGGCGACATCGTCGACCGCGGCCCGCGCATCCGTGAGGCGCTGCACATCGTCCACGACATGGTCGAGGCCGGCCAGGCGTTCTGCATCATGGGCAACCACGAGTACAATGCGCTCGGTTGGGTAACCCCGGCGCTGCCCGGCAGTGGCAAGGCCTACGTGCGCGAGCACACGCCGCGCCATGCCCGCCTGATCGACGAAACCCTGACCCAGTTCGCCCACCACCCTGGCGACTGGCACGATTTCCTGCAGTGGTTCTACGACATGCCACTGTTTGTAGACGCCGGGCGCTTCCGCCTGGTGCACGCTTGCTGGGACCCGCGGCTGATCGACCCGCTGCGCCAGCAATACCCCGACGGCCGCATCGATGAACATTTCATCCAGGCATCGGCCGTGCCCGGCAGTTTTGCCTCTACGGTCTGCAACCGCCTGTTGCGCGGCACCGACATGCGCCTGCCGGACGGCCTGACGCTGACCGGTGGCGATGGCCTGACCCGCGCCTTCTTCCGCACCAAGTTTTGGGAAGAAGACCCGAAAACCTACGGCGACATCGTCTTCCAGCCCGACGCGCTGCCTGACGAGGTGGCCCGCACGCCGCTCAGCCACACCGAAAAGAACGCCTTGCTACGCTATGCCGAGGATGAGCCACTGCTGTTCGTTGGCCATTACTGGCGCAGCGGCCGCCCGGCGCCAATCCGCGGCAACCTGGCCTGCCTGGACTACAGCGCGGTGCTGTACGGCAAGATGGTGGCCTATCGGCTGGATGATGAAACCCGGATAGACCCGCACAAGTTCGTGTGGGTCGACGTCGACCGACCGCAGGGCAATCAATGAATATCGTCGAAGTGATGCGCTTGCCGCTTGCGGTCGACCTCAGTGGCTTTGTGCACCTGCTGCAGCGCCTGCAGGTGCCGCACCGGGTCAGCGAGGAGGGCGAAGTCCAGGTGCTGTGGGCCCCGGAAACCATGGCCGCGGATGTCCTCCAACTCTACCAGCGCTACCCCGACGGCAACGCCGACATCGAAGCGGTCAGCGACCCTGTGGCAGAGGGCTTGCCCGCGAAAGGGCCGACGCTGGGCGAGCAGGCCCGCGCCTGCAAGGTTACCGCCGCCATTCTGTTCCTCTGTTTGATCGTCGCCGGCCTCACCCGCCTGGGCGACAACCTCACCACCATCAGCTGGTTCACCTTCCTCGACTACCGCGTGCAGGGCGAATACCTGTACTTCGTTCCGCTGGCCCAGGGCCTTGCCGAAGGCCAGTGGTGGCGCCTGGTGTCGCCCATGCTGCTGCACTTCGGCGTGCTGCACCTGGCCATGAACGGCATGTGGTACTGGGAGCTGGGCAAGCGCATCGAACTGCGCCAGGGCCCGTGGCTGCTGGCCGGCCTGACCCTGATGTTCAGCCTGGTGTCCAACCTCGCCCAGCACTACACCAGCGGCCCGAGCCTGTTCGGCGGCTTGTCCGGTGTGCTGTACGGCCTGCTCGGCCATGTGTGGCTGTACCAGTGGCTGGCGCCCAACCCGCACTTCAACCTGCCCAAGGGTGTGCTGGTGATGATGCTCATCTGGCTGGTCATCTGCCTGACCGGCGTGGTCGGCCAGCTCGGTTTCGGCCAGATCGCCAATGCCGCCCATGTCGGCGGGCTGCTCATCGGATGCCTGACGGGCCTCTTGGGTGGAATGGTGGCCCGGCGTAAACTGTCCGCTTGATTTAGGAGACGCTATGTCCACGTTCGCGCAAATGATCGAAAACATCACCCCGGAAATCTACCAAAGCCTGAAAACTGCCGTGGAAATCGGCAAATGGTCCGATGGCCGCAAGCTCACCCCCGAGCAGAAGGAGCTGTCGTTGCAGGCGGTGATCGCCTGGGAGATGCAGAACCTGCCCGAAGACCAGCGCACCGGTTACATGGGCCCGCAGGAATGCGCGTCGAAGTCTGCGCCGATCGCCAACATCCTGTTCAAGTCGGACTCGGTACATTGATCGAACTCGCTCGTGGCTCTTTGAGCAAGATGGCGGTAAGCCTGGAAGCACCGCTGGTGCAGTACAGCTTCCGCCTGGATGACACGCAGGTGCCGGTCAACCCGTTGATCGGCCAGCGCCTGCGCCTTGAGTACCTCGGTGCCATCCACTGCAGCCATTGCGGCAAGCGCACCAAGACCAGCTTCAGCCAGGGCTACTGCTACCCATGCATGACCAAGCTGGCCCAGTGCGACGTGTGCATCATGGCCCCCGAACGCTGCCACTACGAGGCCGGCACCTGCCGCGAGCCGTCGTGGGGCGAGCAGTTCTGCATGACCGACCATGTGGTGTACCTGGCCAACTCGTCGGGCGTCAAGGTCGGCATCACCCGCGCCACCCAGCTGCCCACCCGCTGGCTCGACCAGGGCGCCAGCCAGGCGCTGCCGATCATGCGCGTGGCCACCCGGCAGCAGTCCGGCCTGGTCGAAGACCTGCTGCGCAGCCAGGTGCCAGACCGCACCAACTGGCGTGCGCTGCTCAAGGGCGACGCCGAGGTGCTCGACCTGGTTGCCATTCGCGAACAGATCTTCGACGCCTGCGCCGACGGCCTGCGTGAACTGCAGGCGCGTTTCGGCCTGCAGGCGATCCAGCCGCTGCCCGACGCTGAAGTGGTGCAGATGAAGTACCCGGTCGAGGCCTACCCGACCAAGATCGTCAGCTTCAACCTCGACAAGAACCCGGTGGTTGAAGGCACGCTGCTGGGCATCAAGGGCCAGTACCTGATCTTCGACACCGGCGTGATCAATATTCGCAAGTACACGGCCTACCAGTTGGCCGTGCTCCAGTAAAAAGGACCTGCACATGCGTACCGAACAACCGCAAGTGATCTACCTCAAGGACTACCAGGCGCCCGAGTACCTGATCGACGAAACGCACCTGACCTTCGAGCTGTTCGAGGACCACACGCTGGTTCATGCGCAACTGGTCATGCGCCGCAACCCGGCACGCGGTGCCGGCCTGCCGCCACTGGTGCTCGACGGCCAGCAGCTTGAACTGCTGCGCGCCTCGCTGGACGACGAAGAACTGCAGGCGAGCGACTATCAGCTCGAAGCCGACAGCCTGACCCTGCACCCCAAGGCCGAGCGCTTCACCCTCGACACCAGCGTCAGGATCCACCCCGAGAGCAACACCGCGCTGGAAGGCCTGTACAAGTCCGGCAAGATGTTCTGCACCCAGTGCGAAGCCGAGGGCTTTCGCAAGATCACCTATTACCTCGACCGCCCGGACGTGATGAGTATCTTCACCACCACGGTGATCGCCGAGCAGCATCGCTACCCGGTGCTGCTGTCCAACGGCAACCCGACCGGCAGCGGGCCGGCCGAAGATGGCCGCCACTGGGCAACCTGGGAAGACCCGTTCAAGAAGCCGGCCTACCTGTTCGCGCTGGTAGCAGGTGACTTGTGGTGCGTGGAAGACAACTTCACGCGCCAGTCCGGCCGCGATGTGATGCTGCGCATCTATGTCGAGCCCGAGAACCTCGACAAGTGCGACCACGCCATGGTCAGCCTGAAAAAGTCCATGCGCTGGGACGAAGAAGTCTACGGCCGTGAGTACGACCTCGACATCTTCATGATCGTCGCGGTCAACGACTTCAACATGGGCGCCATGGAAAACAAAGGCCTCAACATCTTCAACTCCAGCTGCGTGCTGGCCCGCGCCGAAACCGCTACCGACGCCGCTCACCAGCGTGTCGAAGGCGTGGTCGCCCACGAGTACTTCCACAACTGGTCGGGCAACCGCGTGACCTGCCGCGACTGGTTCCAGCTGTCGCTCAAGGAAGGCTTCACGGTGTTCCGCGACGCCGAGTTCAGCGCCGACATGAACTCGCGCACGGTCAAGCGCATCGAGGACGTCGCCTACCTGCGTACCCACCAGTTCGCCGAAGACGCCGGCCCCATGGCCCACCCGGTGCGCCCGGACAGCTTCATCGAGATCTCCAACTTCTACACCCTGACCGTGTACGAAAAGGGTGCCGAGGTGGTGCGCATGGTCCGCACCCTGCTGGGCGCCGAGGGCTTCCGCAAGGGCAGCGACCTGTACTTCGAGCGCCACGATGGCCAGGCGGTGACCACCGACGATTTCATCAAGGCCATGGAAGACGCCAACGGTGTAGACCTGACCCAGTTCAAGCGCTGGTACAGCCAGGCCGGCACGCCGCGCCTGGACGTCAGCGAAACCTACGACGCCGGCGCCCAGACTTACAGCCTGACCTTCCGCCAGCACTGCCCGCAGACCCCGGACAAAGCCGAGAAGCTGCCGTTCGTGATCCCGGTCGAGCTGGGCCTGCTGGATGCCAACGGCAACGACCTGCCGCTGCGCCTGGCCGGTGAGGCCGCTGCTGGCGGCAGCAGCCGCGTACTGTCGGTGACCGAGGCCGAGCAGACCTTCACCTTCGAAGGTATCCAGGCCAAGCCGCTGCCCTCCCTGCTGCGCGGCTTCAGCGCGCCGGTGAAGCTCAGCTTCCCGTACGACCGCGACCAGCTGATGTTCCTCATGCAGCACGACAGCGACGGCTTCAACCGCTGGGAAGCCGGCCAGCAGCTGTCGGTGCAAGTGCTGCAGGAACTGATCGGCCAGCACCAGCGTGGCGAAGCGCTGCAACTCGATCAGCGCCTGATCACCGCCCTGGGCACCGTTCTGGCCAACGAGTCGCTGGACGCCGCCATGGTTGCCGAGATGCTGTCGCTGCCGGGCGAGGCTTACCTCACCGAGATCAGCCAGGTCGCCGATGTCGAGGCCATCCACGCCGCCCGCGAGTTCGCCCGCCAGCAGATCGCCGCGCAGCTGTTCGAGGGCCTGTGGGCGCGCTACCAGGCGCACCGCGAGGTGTCGCGCAACACCCCCTACGTCGCCGCGGCAGAGCACTTCGCCCGTCGCAGCCTGCAGAACATTGCCCTGTCGTACCTGATGCAGAGCGGCAAGCCGCAGGTCCTGGAAGCGACCCTGGAGCAGTTCGACCAGTGCGACAACATGACCGAACGCCTGACCGCCCTGGCGGTGCTGGTCAATTCGCCGTTCGAGGCCGAACGCGCCCAGGCCCTGCATACCTTCGCCGAGCACTTCAAGGATAACCCGCTGGTCATGGACCAGTGGTTCAGCGTGCAGGCGGCCAGCGCCTTGCCGGGCGGGCTGGCGCGGGTCAAGGCACTGATGCAGCACCCGGCCTTCACCCTGAAGAACCCGAACAAGGTGCGGGCGCTGATCGGTGCCTTCGCCGGGCAGAACCTGGTCAACTTCCATGCGGCCGATGGCTCCGGCTATCGCTTCCTGGCGGACCTGGTGATCGAGCTGAATGCGCTGAACCCGCAGATTGCCTCGCGCCAGCTGGCGCCGCTGACCCGCTGGCGCAAGTATGACGACGCGCGCCAGGCGCTGATGAAGGGTGAGCTGGAGCGGATTCTCGCTTCCGGGGCGCTGTCCAGTGATGTGTATGAGGTGGTGAGCAAGAGCCTGGTGTAAGCCTGGCAAAACCCGGGGCCGCTTTGCGGCCCATCGCCGACAGGCCAGCCCCCACAGGTAAAGCGCACAGTTCAAGGGCGGCGCTGTACCTGTAGGAGCTGGCTTGCCGGCGATGGGCCGCAAAGCGGCCCCAGCTTTTTGGCGTTAACAAAACATAACGTCCCATTCGTTGTAATGTTTCAGCCTTCCCCGATACGATCCCACCAAGCCTCTAACACAGGCTTTTCAACGCACAGACCCACCAAGAAGAACACAACAGGGGATGGTCATGAGGGAGCGGGTGATGACGCAGGCCAGGCGTGGTGCCTGGCCGTTGGCGGCCGGCGCGGTGCTGGCGCTGGCATTGGGCATGTGGGCAGACAGCGCGCAAGCCGCTGCAGCCGACGAATACTCGACCGAATCGGCCAAGGCCAGCCAAAGCCTGCTGATCGATGCCACCCATGCCGGCAAACGCCTGGTGGTGGTAGGCGATCGCGGCCACATTCTGTTCTCCGATGACCAGGGCAACACCTGGACCCAGGCTCGGGTGCCCACCCGGCAACTGCTCACGGCGGTGTTCTTCCTCGACGAAAAACGCGGCTGGGCGGTCGGCCACGATGCACAGATCCTCGCCAGCAACGATGGCGGCGCGACCTGGAGCAAGCAGTTCGAAGACCTTTCCCGCGAAGCTCCGCTGCTCGACGTCACCTTCCTCGATGCCCAGCACGGTTTTGCCGTGGGTGCCTATGGCGCTCTGCTGGAAACCCGTGATGGCGGTCAGCACTGGCAGGACATCGCCGAACGCCTGGACAACGCCGACCAGTTGCACCTCAACGGCATTGCCGTGATCAAGGAGGCGGGCCTGTTCATTGTCGGCGAGCAGGGCAGCATGTTCCGCTCCAGCGACAACGGCCAGACCTGGGCCAAGGTCGAAGGCCCCTACGAGGGCTCGCTGTTCGGCGTGATCGGCACCGCCAAGCCACACACGTTGTTGGCCTATGGCCTGCGCGGCAACCTGTTCCGTTCCACCGACTTCGGTGACAGCTGGCAACCGATCGAGCTCAAGGCGGCGCGCGGCAACCTCGAATTCGGCCTGGCAAGCGCTACGCTTCTCGATGATGGCAGCCTGGCATTGGTCGGCAATGGCGGCAGTGTGCTGCGCAGCGTCGATGACGGGCAGACCTTCAGCGTCTACAACCGTGCCGACCGCATTGCCCTGGCCGGTGTCAGTGGCCTGGCCAACGGTGGCCTGCTGCTGGTGGGGCAGGGTGGTGTGCACCTGGCCACCGCCGAGGGTGCTGACCAGACTGCCGAAGGGGCGCGCCCATGACCAGCCGAGAGAGCATTACCATGCACCCGCATCACCAGGACAAGGCCACGCTGCTGGAACGCCTGATCTTCAACAATCGCCCGGTGGTCATCGCCATCTGCGTGCTGGTGAGCATCTTCCTGTTCTGGCAGGCCACGCAGATCCGCCCCTCGACCAGTTTCGAGAAGATGATCCCACTGGAGCATCCGTTCATCGAGCAGATGATGGAGCACCGCAACGACCTGGCCAACCTCGGCAACACCGTGCGCATTTCGGTCGAGGCGGTCAACGGCGACATCTTCGACAAGGACTACATGGAGACCTTGCGGCAGGTGCATGACGAGGTGTTCTACATCCCCGGCGTCGACCGCGCTGGCCTCAAGTCGCTGTGGAGCCCCAGCGTGCGCTGGAGCGAGGTCACCGAAGAGGGCTTCTCTGGCGGCGAGGTGATCCCCAATACCTACAACGGCTCGCAGGACAGCCTCGACACCCTGCGCGACAACGTGCTCAAGTCCGGCCAGGTCGGGCGCCTGGTGGGCAACAACTTCAAGTCCAGCATCGTCGATGTTCCACTGCTGGAAAGCTACCCCGACCCGAACGACCCCGGCAAACAGGTCAAACTCGACTACCAGCAGTTCTCGCACCTGCTGGAAGAAAAGATCCGCGACAAGTTCCAGGCACAGAACCCCAATGTGAAGGTGCACATCGTCGGCTTCGCCAAGAAGGTCGGTGACCTGATCGACGGCCTGGTAATGGTGGCGATGTTCTTCGGCGTGGCGCTGGTCATCACCTGGATCCTCTTGTACTGGTTCACCTGGTGCATCCGCAGCACCATCGCCGTGCTCATCACCACCCTGGTGGCGGTGGTCTGGCAGCTGGGCCTGATGCACGCGGTAGGCTTCGGGCTGGACCCGTACTCAATGCTGGTGCCGTTCCTGATCTTCGCCATCGGTATTTCCCACGGGGTGCAGAAGATCAACGGTATCGCCCTGCAGTCGAGCGACGCCGACAACGCCCTGACCGCTGCCCGGCGTACCTTCCGTCAGCTGTTCCTGCCAGGGATGATCGCCATCCTCGCCGATGCGGTGGGGTTCATCACCCTGCTGATCATCGACATCGGTGTGATTCGCGAACTGGCCATCGGGGCCTCGATCGGCGTGGCGGTGATCGTCTTCACCAACCTGATTCTGCTACCGGTGGCGATTTCCTACGTTGGGATCAGCAAAAAGGCCATCGAGCGCAGCAAGAAGGACGCAACGCGCGAGCACCCGTTCTGGCGCCTGCTGTCCAACTTCGCCAGCGCCAAGGTGGCGCCCGTTTCCATTGCCCTGGCGCTGATCGCCTTCGCCGGTGGCCTGTGGTACAGCCAGAACCTGAAGATCGGCGACCTTGACCAGGGCGCGCCGGAGCTGCGCCCGGACTCGCGCTACAACCAGGACAACAACTTCATCATCAGCAACTACTCCACCAGCTCGGACGTGCTGGTGATAATGGTCAAGACGCCGGCCGAGAGCTGCTCGATCCACTCGACCATGGCGCCGATCGACGAGCTGATGTGGACCATGCAGAACACCCCGGGCGTGCAGTCGGCGATCTCTCTGGTGACTGTGTCCAAGCAGGTGATCAAGGGCATGAACGAGGGGAGCCTGAAATGGGAAACCCTGTCGCGCAACCCGGACATCCTCAACAACTCCATCGCCCGTGCCGACGGGCTGTACAACGCCGACTGCTCGCTGGCGCCGGTGCTGGTGTTCCTCAACGACCACAAGGCCGAAACCCTGGAGCGCGTCACCAGCGCCGCCAAGGCGTTTGCCGACAGCCACAACAAGGAGGGCCTGCAGTTTTTGCTGGCGGCGGGTAACGCCGGGATCGAGGCGGCCACCAACGAGGTGATCAAGTCGGCCGAACTGACCATCCTGGTGCTGGTGTACTTGTGCGTGGCGGTGATGTGCATGATCACCTTCCGCTCGTTTGCCGCCACCCTGTGTATCGTCCTGCCGCTGGTGCTGACGTCGGTGCTGGGCAACGCGCTGATGGCGTTCATGGGCATCGGCGTCAAGGTCGCCACCTTGCCGGTGGTGGCGCTGGGCGTGGGCATCGGCGTGGATTACGGCATCTACATCTACAGCCGGCTGGAAAGCTTCCTGCGCGCCGGCCTGCCGTTGCAGGAGGCCTACTACCAGACCCTGCGTTCGACCGGTAAAGCAGTGCTGTTCACCGGCCTGTGCCTGGCGATCGGTGTGTGCACCTGGATTTTCTCGGCAATCAAGTTCCAGGCCGACATGGGCCTGATGCTGACCTTCATGCTGTTGTGGAATATGTTCGGGGCGCTGTGGTTGCTGCCGGCGCTGGCGCGGTTCCTGATCAAACCCGAGAAGATGGTGGGCAAGGAGGGTGGGTCGATTTTTGCCCATTGATGGGTTGGGGCCGCTTTGCGGCCCATCGCTGGCAAGCCAGCTCCTACAGGTACGGCGCAAGCATTGGGATTGGTAGGCGCTGGCTTGCCGGCGATGGGCTGCAAAGCAGCCCCAGGGCTATAATGCCGGCTCATTTCCAATTGGTACCCCCATGTCCCCCCTCGCCACTGCCCTCGCATCCTGCGACATGCTGCTGATCGATGGCCTGCACGCTTTCGATTTCACCTTTGACGACACCGGCCTCACGGTCGAATGCATGGACGGCCGCCAGCTGCGCCGCTGGGCCTTCACCACCGACCAGATTGCCGCCGCCACCGCAGCAGGTGATGAATGGCAACTGGACGATGCCCAGGGCCAGCATCGTCTAGTCTGTATGAGTGCCTTTCGCGCCCCGGATGAAGAAAACGATGAACCGGACCTGGACGAGCCTGCTGACCGCTAGCCTCATGACGCTGACCCTCGATACCCAGGCTGCCACCCTTTTGGTGGGCAGCTACACCGATGGCGCGAGCCAAGGCATCTACCGCTACACGTTCGACAGCAAGGCCGGCCGTATCAACCCTGCGCCGCAGCAGGTGGTCAAGAACGTCAGCCCGTCGTGGCTGGTGCTCTCGGCCGATCAGCGGCAGTTGTTCGTGGTCAACGAAACGCCGCAGGGTCATGCCAGCAGTTTCAGCGTGAGCAGCAAAGGCGAGATCACCCCGCTCAACCAGGTGGCCACCCGCGGCGACGAGCCGACCCACGCCAGCCTGAGCCGCGACCAGCGTTACCTGTTCGTCGCCAACTACGCCGTCGCCCCCGACCCGGGCGGCAGCCTGGTGGTGATCCCGGTGGCCAAGGACGGCAAGCTCAAGGATGCGGTGCAGCAAGTGCGGCACAAGCCCAGTGGCGTCAACCCCGAGCGCCAGGGCGGTGCGCATGTGCATTCAGTGGTGCTGTCGCCCGATGGCAGCCACCTGTATGCCAGCGATCTGGGCGCCGACAAGGTGTTCATCTACCGCTACGACGGCGCCAGCGTCGACCGCCCCCTCAGCGCGGCGATACCAGCGTCCGTCGAGCTGCCGCCGGGCAGCGGCCCGCGTCACCTGTTGTTCGATGCCAAGGGGCGGCATGCCTACCTGACGCTGGAAATGAGCGCCGAAGTAGTCATGTTCGATGTCAAGGACGATGCGTTGCACGAACGCCAGCGCCTGCCGCTGACCGAGCAGAACGACGCCGCAGCCAAGGCGGCGGGCGCACTGCACTTGTCGGCGGACGGGCGCTTCCTGTATGTCAGCAACCGTGGCACGGCCAACGAGATCGTGGTGTTCAGCGTGGGCAAGGACGACGGCCAGCTGACGTTCCTGCAGCGGCGTTCGGTGGAGGGTGACCATCCACGGGAGTTCGCCCTCGACCCCAGCGACAACTTCCTGCTGGTGGCCAACCAGAAGAGCAACCAGATCGTGGTCATGCGCCGTGACCCGCGCACGGGCAAGCTGGGTGAAACCGTGCAGACCTTGCCGCAGGACGCGCCTTCGGACCTGAAGTTTATCGAGTGACTATCGATAGGCGTGATAATCCCTACCACCGCAATGAATTTCTGTGGCTGACCTCAGCGGCGTAAGTTTGACCCAAGGCCCACTCGGGCCACCGTCAAACCACCGCAGTCGAGGTCAGCCCACATGAACTTCAATCTCTTCCCGGTCATCGCCGCATCCGCCATTTCCGCCTCGGTCGTGCTGCCGACGCATGCCCATGCCGACACTGGCAGCAAGGCATCCGCGACCCACAGCTATACCGAGCAGTACCTGCGCCAGAGTGCTCATTTTCATGCCGCGTTGAGTGGCAAGAACAGCCACTGATCCAGATGAGGGCACTTAACCTGTGGGGTCGCCGCACCGCCGCTCCCACAGGTTCCGGGCCACAGTTACCGCGCCGAATTTGATAGCTATTTTGCCATGACGGCTTTGAACAGCTCAGACGCCAGCCACCCCTCCAGCCAGCTCCGCACTCGCGGATAAGCCGCCTCGGCGAACCACTGCGGTTCGACCCCGGCAAACTGGCGCATCAGGGGCAGCAGCGCGGCGTCGGCCAGGCTCGGGTGATCGGCCAGCAGGTACGGCCGGCCCTCAAGCAGCTGCTCGAGCTCCGCCAGCCAGGTTTCTGCCTGCTGGCGGTAATGCTCGCGCGAATAGTCAGGGTAACGCTCGGCATATTTGTACAGGTTGACCTGCGCCTTGAACTCGCTGTCGTTGCGGGCAATCAACTGCTCGGCCTGTTGCGCGGCAGCGGGGTCCGCCTGTAGGTGCCAGTCCTGTGGGTCGTTGCGCGTCAGGGCCCAGCGCATGATGTCCAGGCTTTCTTCCAGCACACCGTTACCGGTATCCAGCACCGGTACCGTGCCCTTGGGCGACAAGGCCAGTAACTCGGCCGGCTTGTGCTTCATCGCCACCTCGCACACCTGCACTTCGCACCCGGCATAACGCAGGGCCAGGCGCGCGCGCATGGCCCAAGGGCAACGGCGGAACGAGTAAAGGATCACCCGCACACCTCCACATCACTCAGGCCATTGCCCTGGCGCCGTACCTGGATCTGCACCGGAATGCGCTCGTGCATCTCCTGCACGTGGGAAATCACCGCCACCTTGCGGCCCTGCGCCTGAAGCCCGTCGAGCGCATCCATGGCCAGCTGCAGCGACTCGGGGTCGAGGCTGCCGAAGCCTTCATCGATGAACAGCGACTCGATGCGCAGGGTGCTCGAGGCCATCGAGGCCAAGCCCAGGGCCAGGGCCAGCGATACCAGGAAGGTTTCACCGCCGGACAGCGAGTGCACCGAGCGCAGTTCGTCGCCCATTTCGGTGTCCAGCACCAGCAGCCCCAACGCGCTGCCACCGCGCTTGAGGCGGTACCGCCGCGCCAGTTGGCGCAACTGGGCGTTGGCGTGGTGCAGCAGCAGGTCGAGGTTGTAGCCCTGGGCGATCTTGCGGAACACGTCGCCGGAGGCCGAGCCGATCAGCGTGCTCAGGCGCGCCCAGCGCTGCCACTGCTCGCGGGCCTGTTCGATTTCGGCGGCCAGGGCCTGGTGCGCCTGCTGGCGGCGTTGGTCATCGGCCTGTTGCGCGCGCAGTTCGGCGCACTGTTGTTCCTGAACGTTGAGGTGCTGCTGGAGTTCGGCCAGGGTCTGCTCCAGGTCCTCGGCGGGCAGCTCGCCCTGTGCCTGGGCGTTATGCTGCTGAAGACGCTGTTCACGCTCCTGCAGCAGTACGCGGCCTTGCTCGATGGCTTTCTCTGCGTGCTGCAGCTGCTGGCGCAGGGCGCCAAGTTGCGCATCGTCGATGGCCAGCAGGCGGTCGAGGCCGCTGTCATCCAGCTCGGGGTGCTCGCCGCGCCACTGAGCGATCGCGCCCTGCAACTGCTGACACTCCTGCTCCAGTGCCTGCTGCCGTTGGACATTGGCGTCAAGCTCGGCGGCCAGTTTTACGCCCTGGGTGCGCAAGTCCTGCAGGCGCTGCGTGGTGTCGGCCTCGGCCGCACGGGCTTGCTCCAGTTGGGCCTCCAGGTGGTGTTGCCAGGCTTCTGCACTGGCATGTTCGCCTAGCAGTTCGGCGAGTTTTGCCTGCGCCTGCTGGCGCTGCTCGTCGAGGCTGGCCAGTGTCTGCTGCCACTGCTGCTGCGCCTGCAGGCGTGTCTGCTGCTGGTCGCGCAGCTTGTCCAGCTGTAGCTGGCGGGCTTGCTGTTCTTCTTGCTCGTCCTTGCGCTGCTCCAGCTGTTGCAACCGCTGGGCGATCTGCTGATCGAGGCCGAGAAAAGCATTGGCCGGGTCGTCGCTCAAGGCCTTCAGGACATCATCCGGCAGCACACTGGCCAGGTCATTCAGGCCTTGCTGCAACTGCTGTTCGTCGCTGGCCAGCGCCTGGTGCTGGTGGTCCAGGTGGCGCTGGGCCTGCTGCTGCGCTTCCTGCGCTGCCTGCAGTTGCTGGTTGAGGCGGGCGGCATCCTTTTGCAAGGCGAGCAGGGCGCTCTGGCGTTTCTCGTCCTTGCCGATTTCATCGTCCAGGCGCTGCAGCTGGTTGGCCAGCCAGGCTGTGCGGGCCTTGTCATCCTGGGGGGCGAGGGCGGGCCACAGGCTGTGTGCCTGCACCTGCGCAACCAATGGCTGCAGTTGCTCGCCCAGTTGCACCTGTTGCTGCTGGTAGTCCTTGAGCTGGGCGTTGACCACGCCAAGCTGGGTGCGCAGCTCCACCAGCTTGCCGTTGAGGGTTTCGACCTGCTTCTGCGCGGTGTCCTCTTCGGCCTGGTCATGCCGGCCCAGGCTTTGCAGCAGCGCCTCAGGCTGGTGGAATGGGTGTTCGGCGCTGCCACACACCGGGCAGGGCTCGCCGTCGCGCAACTGGCCGCGCAGCTCTTCGACACTGGTGTGGCGCGCCAGGCGCTGGCGCTCCAGTAGCTGGCGGGTGAGGGTGAGCGCCTGCTCGGCGGCCTCAAGCTCGGCCTTGGCTGCAGTGCCTTCGCTGATCAGTTGCTGGCGTTGCTGCATGGCCTGCTGCTGGCGCTCACGGATGGCTTCAAGGTGCTGACGCACTTCCAGCTCGCGGCCATGCAGGCGCGACAGTGCTTCGACGGCGCGCTGCTGTTTGCGATTGTCCTGAAGCATGCCGCCGAGCAGGTCGATCTGTTCGGCCAGCGCGTGCGGCTCGGCCTTGGCTTCACGGAACAGCAGCTCGTAATGCTCGCGCTGGGCCTGCAGCTGCGCATTGGCCTGGCTGGCCTGGGCCTGCAGGCCCGGCAGCTCTTCGCGACCCTTGCTCAGCCGCCCGCCGATCAGCATCACTTGCTTGAGTTGCGGCAGGTAGGCCTGCCAGGCGTTGGCCAACCCGGCGAGGTGTTGGCTACCGGCCAGTGCCTCATCGATCTGCGCCAGTTGTTGCACGCTGCGCTGCTGGTTTTCTTCCAGCTGCTGCAGTTGCTGCTGCCCTTCGGCGACGTGCTGGTCGGCCTGCTGGCTGGCCGTGCGTTGCGCTGTCAGCTCATTGTCCAGCCGTGCCAGGCTGTCCTGCGCGGCAAACGCCTGGCGTAGGCGAGGGGTATTTTCGCTGTGTCGGGCCTGGTTGTCGGCGAGTGACTGGCGGGCTGCGACCAGCGCCTGTTGCAGTGCTGCTGTACGCGTCTGCAGCTCACCCTGCTGGCGCTGTTGCTCGGCGGTCTGCGCAGCCAGGGGCGCCAGTTGCGCGGTCAGGACCTGCTGGCGGTGAAACTGATGACGCTGGGGCGCCAGGCGCTCCAGGCGTTGCAGGTCGAGGCGTTGCTCGGCCAGCGCTTGCCAGCCGTGCTCGGCAGCCTGCAAGGCCGCGCCGGCTTCGCTGTGCTGGGCCTGCAGTTGCCGTTGTTCGTCGAGCCAGGTGCGCTGCTGCTCCAATTGGCGCAGGCGCGCCTGGTCGGCCTTGAACTGTTGCTGCGCCTGCTCCAGGCGCTGGTCGAGTTCGGCGCGGGCCTCGGCGACCATCGGCAGCAGGTGGCTGGCACGGTCTTTCAGGGCGTTGTGCGCTTCGCCGGTTTCCCGCGCTTTGCTGAAGGCGCGCTGGCCTAAGCGGGTGTAAATGGCGGTGTTGGTGAGCTTTTCCAGTAGCTCGCTGCGTTCTCTGTCGTCGGCCTTGAGAAAGGCACTGAACTCGCTCTGCGCCAGCATGACCGCGCGGGTGAACTGCTCGAAATTCAGGCCCAGGCGGGCTTCGATCAGCTGCTTGTATTCGTTCTTGCCGCTGCCCAGCACCTGCTCGCTGTCCAGGTCGTAGAGGCTCTGGCGGCTGAGCTGCAACTTGCCGTTGGCTTTGTCGCGGGCACGGTTGGCTTCCCAGCGCGCGCGGTAGCGGTGGCCGTCGATGCCGATGAAGTCGACCTCGGCAAAGCCACTGCCGGTACCGCGGCGCAGCAGGTTGCGCGGGTCGGATGTGGGGATGTCGCCATCGGCGTCCGGCACCTTGGCTTCGCGGCCGATGGCGTTGAGCCGCGGCACGGTGCCGAACAGGGCCAGGCACAGCGCATCGAGCAGGGTGCTCTTGCCGGCACCGGTCGGCCCGGTGATGGCGAACAGCCCGGCACTGGCCAGGGGTTCGGTGGTGAAGTCGATGTCGACCGGGCCGGCCAGGGATGCCAGGTTCTTCAGGCGAATGGCGAGAATTTTCATGGCTGCTCCTCTTCCAGCTGAACGTCCTGCAGCAACAGGGCGAAGTCGGCCAGGGCCTGCTCGTCGACGGGGTTGCCGTAGGCCTGTTCCCAGGCGCGGCTGAACAGGTCCTGCGGGGTCATCTGCGACAGTTCGACGAACGCCAGCTCGCTTTCTTCGTCGTTACCACGGCCAGCATATTCGGCGCCGATGCGGATCAGCCGCACCGCTTTGCCGTCCAGGGCGCCTTCGATTTGCTGGCGCAAGTCGGGCTGCGGCTCGTCCAACAGCACGCGCACTTCGAGCCAGGGCTGGCGGTTGGGGTCTTCGAGCAGGTCGATTACCGGCAGCTCGGCAAGTTGCTCCAGCAGCTCGCCCAACGGCGCCGGGCCGATGCGCTGCAGGGCCACGGCGCGCGGCACCGGGCGCGCTTCGACGCTGACCAGCTCGGCGCCGTCCAGCTCGACTTCCAGCACCTGATGCGGGTAGTTGATTTCGGCGAACGACAGCGGGATCGGCGAGCCGCTGTAACGGATGCGGGTTTCGCGGTTGACCTTTTGCGGCTTGTGCAGGTGGCCCAGGGCCACGTAGCTGATGGCCTTGTCGAACAGCTTGGCCGGCAGCGCTTCGGCATTACCGATGATCAGGCTGCGCTCGGAGTCTTCGGACACCGAACCACCGGCCATGTGCGCGTGGCTGATGGCGACCAGGGCCTGGTCCTTCTTGCGCTTGTTCTGCGCGGCGGCGATCAGTTGCTGGTGCACCTGGGTGATGCCCTGCAGGTAGTCGTCCCCCAGCTGCGGGCCGGTTACCTCGGCCGGGCGCAGGAAGGGCAGGGCCAGGCACCAGGCCGCAACCTTGCCGCGGCCGTTGGTCAGCGGTATCAGCAGGCGCTCGGCGTCCAGCTGGCCCTCATCCAGCCAATGCACGCGCCCTAGCGCATGGGTGCGCAGGCGGCGCATCAGCGCCGCGGGCAGCTCGATGCGCGAGCCAGAGTCGTGGTTGCCGGCAATCATCACGATGTCCAGTTTCGGCTGTTGCTCGTGGGCCTTCACGATGAAGTCGTAGAGCCGCTCCTGGGCTTTGACCGGCGGGTTGACCGTGTCGAAGATATCGCCAGCGATCAGCAACGCGTCGGGCTGGCGAAGCTGCAGCTGGCCGAGCAGCCACTCAAGGAAGCAGGCATGTTCGAAGTCGCGTTCCTGGCCGTGCAGGCTTTGGCCCAGGTGCCAGTCGGAGGTGTGAAACAGACGCATGGATGACCTGTTGGTGTCGAGTCGGCAAGCCGGGGCTTGGCGTGGATGATGGGTGTTGCGCAGCCGGGTATGTTAACCCAAGCCAGGGCGCTAGGGCAGGTAAGCGCATGCGCCGGTAATTGGCATTACTGGGCTCGAACGGCGTTGGGTACGTTGTTGTTGGGTCTTGCAAATGTGCCTTCGCATTGAATCCACTTTGTGAGCTGATTCACATTCGACCTGGCTGCAAGACTTGCTCCCTGACCAACTGTGACCTACCCTTCCGAACCGGCCACAATCATGGCTATTCGACATCCACGGACGATATTTACGGAGCTCCCCATGGAAGGTATCCCACAAACCCAATCCACCTATGGCAACCTCAAGCCGAAATGGCAGGAGCGTTTTGCCTTCTTCGATCAGCACGGCGCGCCGACCTCCGAGTCTTACAAGGCCGCTTTCCGTGCCTTGCCTTTTCGCAAGAAGCTGCTGATCAACAATAACTTCATCGGCTTTTTCTTCGGCCCGATCTACTGGTTCGTGCTGGGCCTGTGGAAGAAGAACCTGGTCATGCTGGCGATCATGATTGCGCTTGGGTTGCTGCTGGGCGTTGTCGAGGCGGTGACGGGGAGCGAAATTCCACGGCCGGTGGATAACGGGCTCAGTATGGCGTTTGCGTTTCTCTACAGCTTTTTGAGCAATCGGGCTTATTACCTGAAGCAGACCAAAGGGCTCAATGGTTGGAACCCGTTTGAGGGGCAGCGGTTTATTTGAGCGTTTGATGAGGGCGGGCAGGGCCAGGCGGGAGGTTTATAGCGTCTGCGAGATCGAGCGTCGAAAGGGCGGCGCATCGCGAAGCGCTTGCCTTGGGTTTTTTAGTGCTCTTGAGATCGAGCGCCGCCCGCGCGGCGCATCGCGGGCAAGCCCGCTCCTACATTTGTTGCAACGCGCCGTTCCAGCCAGGCCATGGTTGTTCGCCTTGGTGAATGGCTGAAGACAGGTGGGGCGGCGGCAGCGCCAGCCGAAAAATCGCGTCTGAAAAACAAGGCTGACAACTATGGCCTATCAGGCCATGGCACGTTGCAACAAATGTAGGAGCGGGCTTGCCCGCGATGCGCCGCGCGGGCGGCGCTCGATCTCACAGGCGCTGAAAGCCCCAAACCATGCCCACCTCAACCCCACCCCCAACCCCAAACCCCAAACCCCTCACTTCGGATAAAGCGGCGGCAAGCTCCCCGGCTCACCCGAAGGCAACAACACCTGCTCCGCCGGTGGAATCGTGCCAATCGCCCGCCACAAATCCTCCCCCTGCCAATACTGCCCACTCTCGCTGTAAAGCGCCCCGTTCAACCCATCCAGCGCATCCGACAGCGGCACGAACCGGGCCGCCATCTCCGCCAGGGTCTCCGGCTGTTGCCGCGCCCAGGCGTCGAGCGCCTGGCGGGTGGCCTGTGGGTCGTTGGCCTGGCAGGCACGCTTGAGGTCGTCCAGCAGGGTGCGTGGGCTCGGGCCAGCCTGCGCGGCACGCAGCACGGCCGGTTGCGAGCGGGCGCGCCACCACAGGGCGAAGCCGAGCAGGGTGGTCAGGGCGAACACCAGCGTGGCGAGTTGCCAAGGCCAGAGCAGGCTGCTGCCGGTGCTGGTATCACCCACCGGGCTTTCGGCGCTCAAGGCCGGGTTGTCCTGCACGTCCAGGGTGCGTGCAGGCAGGCTTGAGTGCTCCAGGTGGTCTTCGCGGGTGTTCCACCAGGTCACTTCCAGTGCCGGCAGCGCCAGTTCGCCGCTGTGGGTCGGCACCAGCGCTTCGCGCTCCTCGCGGTTGGCGGTCATGCCGCGTTCGTTTATTTCGTTGCGCAGCAGCGGCTGGTCCGGGTAGCGGCGCAGGCCGACGATTTCAGTCGCCGGCAATTGCGGCAGCTGGGTACTCGACAGCCCCTCGGCGCGCAGGGTGATGCTGCGGGTCAGGGAGTCGCCAATCTGTGTCTGCTGGCTGCCAGGGTCGGGGTTCCAGTGTTCCTCCAGGCTCAGGCCCCGTGCGGGTAACCACGGCGCATTGGCAGGCCAGGCGGCGGGGATCGGGCGGACGGTCAGGCGCAGCGGCAGCGAGCTGACCTGCACCTGGCGGCCTGCCCGCGCGCTGGCGGCGGGCTGCTGGGCATTGTCGGCGGCGGTGGCGGTAAACGTGAGCGGTGGAATGTCCAGGTTGCCACTCTGTTGCGGGTAAAGTGCGTAACGGGTCTCGATCACGCCGTGACGTACGCCGTTGATTTCCTTTTCATAAGTGCGCGACTCACCCAGCGGCTCGACCTTGGCGTTTTCCAGCTGCAGCGGGCTGAGGCTGCTGTCGTCGTACAGCGATACCGAATGGTAGATGCGCAGGGTCAGCACGGCCTGGGCCTGAACGTACACCTCGTTGCTGTCCAGCGTGGCCTCGACGAACACCTGGGACGCCGTCTCCGGGCGGCTGGCGTCGGCCTGTAGCACCTGCAGGTCGATGGCCTGGCTGTGTGACTGGCCCAGTTGCAGTTCAGGGATACGCAGGCTGCCGCTGCGCCGAGGCAGCAGGGTGATGATCCAGCGGGTGCTGGCGCGGGTCTCGCCGTCGAGGGTGTGCAGGCTGTTCAGCTGGCGCGTGCCGCGTACTTCGAAGTCGCCATCGAGGGCGCGCAGGTCGGGCTTGCCGAATTGCGTCACATCCTGGCTTTCCAGGGTCAGCTCGAGGGTTTCGCCGGCCTCCAGGCGAGTGCGGTCGACGCTGGCCTGCAGGGTCGGGTCGGCCTGGGCGAGGAGGGCCCATAACAGGCAGAGCAGAAAGACGCCGAGGCGACTCATCGTGGGGTTTCCTGATGCAATTGCTGTTCATACCAGAATTTACGGCGCAGCAGCTCTGCCGGGTTGTCCGGGATCTCCCGCAGCCATTGTTCAAGCGCCTGGCGTTGTTCGGCGTCCAGGCTGGTCGAGACGGGCCTTTGTGGGGGCTGGGTGACGCCGTCGTCGTCACCGCCCTGGTTACCGGGGGTGGCCGGGCTCTGGGTGTTGCTGCCTTCGCCGGGTTGTTCGGCGTTGGCCTGTTCTTCGCTGCCAGGTGTGCCCTGCGCCGGGCTGCTGGCCGAGCTGCTGTTGCCTTCGGTTTCGCTGCCGGGCGAGCCTTGGGCATCGTCTTTGGCCGGTTGTTCCTCGGCCTGGCCTTCGCGTTGCTGCAACAGTTGCTGGATCAGCGCCTGGTTGTCCAGCGCCGGCTTGAAATCGGGTTGGCGCTCCAGGGCTTGTTCATAGGCGTCCAGCGCGGCTTCCAGCTCGCCGCTGCGGGCCAGGGCGTTGCCTCGATTGTAGTGGGCTGCCGGCGTATTGCCCTGGGCGAAGGCCTTGGCGGCCGCGGCGTAGTCGCCAGCCTGATACAGGGCCATGCCGCGCCATTGCGGGTCCTGGAAGTGGCGGGCGGCATCCGCCGGCCGGTTTTGCTCCAGCAGGCGCTGGCCCTGCTGGTCGGGGCGCAACCACAGGTCGTTGAACTCGAAGGCCTGGCTCGGTTGCGGCAGGGCAAGCAGCAGCGGCAGGCAGAACAGCCAGCCGCGGCGGCCGGCACAGGCCGCCAACAGCAGCAAGGGAATCAGCAACCAATAGCCTTGGTCGGCCCAGCTGTCGAGCTGCACGTTCTGGCCGTCGTTGCGCAGGATGCGCGGGTTGTCGAACAGGCCGAGGCCGCGCAGGTCGAGGTCGTCGATGCGCGCATGGCGGTAACGCCCACCCGTGCCGTTGATGAAGGCCTTGAGCCCGGGGCTGTCCAGGTGCGGCACCAGGATGCCGCCCTGGTCGTCCTTGAGGAACTCGCCATTGGCCTGGCGCACCGGCGCCCCGTCCCGGGTGCCAATGCCCAGCATCAGCAGGCTGGGGCCTTGGCGGCCAAGGGCCTGGACGATGCCCTGGCGTTCCGGCGCACTCAGCGCCGAGCCAATCAGCAGCAAACGGCCCTGGCCCAGGCCGCTTTGCGCCAGCAAGGCCAGGCCTTTCTGTACGGCAAGGTCGGCGCGCTGGCCGGGTTGCGGCATGATCGACGGGTCGATCGCCTCGAGCAGGTTGCGTGTGGTGCCCAGGTCATCCGACAGCGGCACCAGGGTGTGTGCACTGCCTGCGTAGACGATCAGCGCGGTCTGGCTGTCGCGGCGGTGTTCGAGCAGGTCGAGGACTTTGCGCCGGGCCTGCTGCAGGCGGTTTGGCGGGGTGTCCTCGGCAAGCATCTGCGGGGTCAGTTCGAGCAGGATCACCAGCGGGTCGGCCGGCCGCTGGCGGGTTTCCTCCAGGCGCTGCCAGCTTGGCCCGAGCAGGGCCAGCACGACCAACAGCCAGGCGAGGCCCAGGGCGACCCAGGGCAGTTTACTGTTGCTGCCGCTGCCGCCACCCAGCAGCACCGGGTGGAAGGCTTTCGGCAGGATCATCTGCCAGCGCCCGGCGCGCTTGCGCCGGTGCCACAGCTTGAACAGCAGCCAGCCAAGCAGCGGCACGACCAGCAGCCACAGGGGGCGTAACCATTGCGGCCACAGGTCGATCATCGCCGCTTCCTCAGGCGCAGCCGTTTCAGGCGCTCACGCCATTCCGGGTGGGGCTGCAGGAAGCGCGGTTTGCGCATTACCCGTTGCAGCAGGTTGTCTGGCCATTGCACCGCTACCACCAGCAGCACGCTGAGCAGCAAGGCCAGGGCCAAGGGCCAGGCATACAAGGCCTTGGCCGTGCGCGCCTGGGTCGGTTGCTGGGCGACGGGCTCCAGCTCGTCGAGGGTATCGCCGATGGCGTCCAGTTCCGCCCCGTCATGGGCGCGGAAGTAGGCGCCGCGGGTCAGCTCGGCGATTTCCTTGAGCGAGGCTTCGTCGAGGTCCAGGCTCGGGTTCAGGCCCAGCAGCCCGGGCGTGCCGCTGGCCTCGGGGTTGGCACCGATGCCGATGGTGTAGATGCGCACGCCTTCCTGGGCCGCCAGGCGGGCGGCGGTCGAGGGGTGGATCTGCCCGCCATTGTTGGCGCCATCGGTGATCAGCACCAGCACCCGGCTTTGCGCGGGGCGCTGGCGCAAGCGCTTGACCGCCAGGCCGATGGCGTCGCCGATGGCGGTGTTCTTGCCGGCGATGCCGATCTGCGCCTCGTCGAGGAAGGTGCGCACGGTGCGCCGGTCGAAGGTCAGCGGTGCCTGCAGGTAGGCCTGGCTGCCGAACAGGATCAGGCCGACGCGGTCGCCCTCGCGGTCCTGCAGGAAGTCGCCCATCAACGCCTTGACCAGGTCGAGGCGGCTGATTTCGTCGTTTTTCCACTGCATGTCGGGGAAGTCCATGGAGCCGGACACATCCACTGCCACCAGCAGGTCGCGGCCACTGGCAGCCACCGGTACCGGGTCGCCCAGCCATTGCGGGCGGGCGGCGGCGAGCAGCAGCAACAGCCAGATCACCACAAAGGGCGCCTGCTGGCGCCAGGTCGGCAGGTTCAGGCGCGCGCGTCGGCCGGCCAGGCCCTCCAGCTCGTCGAGGAAGCCCACCTTGAGCACCGGCTCGCCGCTGTCGGCGGCGGGCAGCACCAGGCGTGCCAGCCACGGCAGCGGCAGCAGCACGAAGATCCACGGCCAGGCCAGCTCAAACATGTTTGCGGATCCAGGTTTCGACGGCTTGGCTGAGCCCGACGATGGCTTTGTCGTCGAGTTTGCACTCAGGCTTGTAGGCGCCTTCGACCAGCACCATCCAGCGGGTCAGGCCGGCGGCTGGGCAGCGGTTGTCGAGAAACGCCAGCCACTGGCGGCCGTTGAGGGTATGGCTATTGGCGCCGGGGTAGTGGTTGCGGCACAGGCGTTTGAGCAAGGCGTTTATCTGCTGCAACCAGGCGCCGGCCGGCGCGCCGTCGTAGGGGCGCGGCAGGCGTGCGAGTTCGGCCAGGGCCTCTACGCGTACTGGGTCGAGCGGCTGCTCGGCACGTACCACCCGGCGCTTGCCCGGGCGCCAGCGCCGCAGCCGCCACAGGCCCCAGGCCAGCAGCGGCAGCAGGGCGAGCAGCAGCCACCAGCCCGGTGCCGGTGGCCACAGGCCGATCGCTGGCGGGGCGATCAGCGGTTGCAGCTGATCCAGCGGATTCATTTGCTGCTCCCAGGGCGCTGGGCGTTCAGGTATTCGCGCAGCTGTTCGACCATTTCGCTTTGGGTGCTCAGCGGCATTAGCACCACGCGCAGCTTTTGCGCCATCAGGTCCCAACGCTCGATACGCGCTTCGGCCTGCTGACGGTAAGCCCGGCGCAGGTTGGCGTCCAGCGTGTCGAGCTCCAGCTGCGCGCCGCGCTGGGCGAAGCGCAGCAGGCCGGCAGCGGGCAGCGCATGGTCGAGCGGGTCGGAGACCGGCATCAGCAGCAGGTCGCAATGGCGCGAGAGCATGGCCAAGTGCTGTTCGGCCTGGGGGCTGAGCGAGCGTTCGTCGCAAATGACGATGGCCAGGCTGCCGGGGCGCAGCACTTCACGGGCGCGGCGCAGGGCCAGGCCCAGGCTGTCGGCCTGGGGCACCGCTTCGGTGTGCAGCGCCTGGTTGACCTTGGCCAGGCGGTTGAGCAACTGCAGCAGGCTCTGCTTGCTGCGTCGCGGCTTGATTTCGTGGTGTTCGTTGTCGCCAAACACCAGCCCGCCGATGCGGTCGTTGTGGCCCAGCGCCGCCCAGCCGAACAGCGCGGCGGCCTGCGCCGCGAGCACCGACTTGAACATCAGCCCCGAGCCGAAAAACAGGCGCTGGCTTTGCTCGACGAGGATGAATATCGGCCGTTCGCGCTCTTCATGGAACAGCTTGGTATGCGGCTCCTGGGTGCGGGCGGTGACGCGCCAGTCGATGTTGCGCACATCGTCGCCGGCCTGGTAGACGCGCACCTGGTCGAAGTCCACACCGCGGCCGCGCAGCTTGGAATGGTGCAGGCCAACCAGCGGGCTGCGCTGGCCGGGCCGGGAGAACAGCTGGATTTCGCGCACGCGGTGGCGCATGTCGATCAGCTCGGCGAGGCCGATGCGGATGCCGGGTTCGGCCTGCAGCGCAGTGGGCATGGGCTCAGGCAACGGCGACGACGTCGAGGATGCGCTGAACCACGCGGTCCTGGTCGACCCCCGCCGCCTCGGCTTCGAACGACAGGATGATGCGGTGGCGCAACACGTCGAACAGCACTGCCTGGATATCCTCGGGGCTGACGAAGTCGCGCCCGGCCAGCCAGGCATGGGCCCGTGCGCAGCGGTCCAGGGCAATGGAGCCTCGTGGGCTGGCACCGTAGGCGATCCAGTCGGCCAGTTCGGTATCGAACTTGGCCGGGGTGCGGGTGGCCATGACCAGTTGCACCAGGTATTCCTCTACGGCGTCGGCCATGTACAGGCCGAGGATTTCCTTGCGCGCGGCAAAGATCGCTTGCTGGCTGACCCGCCGCTCGGGCTTGACCTCACCGCCCAGGGCTTCGCCGCGGGCCTGGGCAAGAATGCGCCGCTCCACGGCGGCATCGGGGAAGCCGATTTTCACGTGCATGAGAAAGCGGTCGAGCTGGGCTTCGGGCAGCGGGTAGGTGCCTTCCTGCTCGATCGGGTTCTGCGTGGCCATGACCAGAAACAGGGGCGACAGGTCATAGGTGCTGCGGCCCACGCTGACCTGGCGCTCGGCCATGGCCTCGAGCAGGGCAGACTGCACCTTGGCGGGCGCGCGGTTGATTTCGTCGGCCAGCACCAGGTTATGGAAGATCGGCCCCTGCTGGAACACGAAGCTGCCGGTTTCCGGGCGATAGATTTCAGTGCCGGTGATGTCGGCCGGCAGCAGGTCGGGGGTGAACTGGATGCGATGGAACTGCGCTTCCACCCCCTCGGCAAGCTCTTTGATGGCCTTGGTCTTGGCCAGGCCCGGCGCGCCCTCGACCAGCATGTGGCCGTCAGCCAGAAGCACGATCAGCAGACGCTCGACCAGCTTCTCCTGGCCTAGGATCTGGGAGGAAAGAAAAGTGCGTAGCGCGATCAGCGCTTCACGGTGTTCCATCGGCGACGGTTCCTGGAAGAGCGCCAGGGCGTGCGTTGTGGGCAACCGACCTGGCAGGGGGGGATACTTTAATCTATCCGCGGTGCCGCGTCGAAATCTGCGCTTGGGTGCAACGCCGTTGCAGATCTCGCGCGGTGCTCATAGGGTCAGTTTTTCGAACTGGAATGTTTGCGCCCCTGGTCGCACAGGGCAAACACTACAACCAGTACCCCGGCTATCGCCAGGATCAACGCCACGCCATCGGTGGAGTGCGTCGCCGAACCCGCCACCAGCGCCAGCCCGCCCAGTGGCGCAAGGCCACCGGCGACTGCCGTACCAATCTCGCGCCCGGTACCAAAGCCCGACGAGCGTGTCTGGGTC
>Ga0213823_1000631_pt1 | contig 27170 bp, 18 predicted proteins | sample MC6MC0907MG_FD_179887 | JGI IMG/M metagenome (GOLD analysis project Ga0213823, IMG submission 179887) | Enriched soil aggregate microbial communities from Iowa State University, Ames, United States - MC6-MC0907-MG | ecosystem: Environmental > Terrestrial > Soil > Unclassified | place: USA: Iowa...
TGCTGTCGGCCATCACCGGTGTGATCATCTCGGGCGGCGACAACAACATCTTCACCCAGATCGGCTTGATCGTACTGGTCGGACTGGCGTGTAAGAACGCGATTCTGATCGTCGAGTTCGCCAAGGACAAACAGGAAGAAGGCCTCGACCCGCTCGCCGCGGTACTGGAAGCCTGCCGTCTACGTCTGCGGCCGATCCTGATGACCTCTTTCGCGTTCATCATGGGTGTGGTGCCACTGGTGTTCTCCAGCGGTGCCGGTGCCGAGATGCGTCACGCCATGGGTGTGGCGGTGTTCTCCGGGATGCTCGGGGTGACCTTCTTCGGTCTGTTGCTGACGCCAGTGTTCTACGTATTGATCCGTAACTTTGTCGAACGCGGCGAAGCCCGCAAAGCGGCCAAAGCTCTGAAACTGGAGGCGCAACAATGAGTCTGAAAGTCTTCCTGCCGAGTCTGCTGGTGCTGGCCCTCAGTGCCTGCGCCGTCGGCCCCGACTACAAGACCCCAGCCACGGAGGCGGCCAATATCACGGCCGTCACCGACGGCGCCGCCGGGCAAAAGAACTTCGACCGTTCGAAATTCGAAGGCATCTGGTGGCAGCAATTCGACGATCCGACCCTCAACCAGTTGGTGACCCAATCGCTGCAGGGCAACCGTGAACTGCGCGTGGCGTTCGCCCGCTGGAAAGCCGCCCGGGCGATCCGCGACGACGCCAGCAACGACGCGATGCCGACCATCACCAGCCGCGCCAGCAGTGATCTGGCCAAGGGGCAAATCCCCGGCCAGACCACCAACCGGGTCAATAGCGAACGCTATGACCTCGGTCTGGACATGGCCTGGGAACTTGACCTGTTCGGGCGTATCCAGCGCAATCTGGAAGCCAGCGACGCCGACCAGCAAGCGGCCGAAGCCGATCTGTACCAACTGCAAGTCACCATGATTGCCGAACTGGTGGACGCTTACGGTCAACTGCGTGGTGCGCAACTGCGCGAAAAGATTGCCGTGGCCAACCTGAACAATCAGGTGGAGTCGCGCAAGATCACCATCAGCCTGCGTGATGCCGGTGTCGGTGATCAGCTCGATGTCGAGCGCGCCGATGCGCGTCTGGCCAACGTTGAAGCCACCGTGCCGCAGTTGCAGGCGGAACAGGTTCGGCAGAAAAACCGTATCGCCACCCTGCTCGGTGAGCGTCCGGACAAGCTGACCGTCGATCTGAGTCCGAAAGACTTGCCGGCGATTGCCAAAGCCTTGCCGATCGGTGATCCGGGCGAACTGTTGCAACGTCGTCCAGACATTCTCAGCGCTGAACGCAATCTGGCTTCGGCCACGGCGCGCATCGGTGTCGCGAAAGCCGATCTGTTCCCACGGGTCAGCCTCAGCGGCTTCCTCGGCTGGACGGCCGGGCGTGGTTCGCAGATCGGTTCCTCGGCGGCCAACGCCTGGGCACTCGGCCCGAGCATCACGTGGGCGGCGTTCGACCTTGGCAGCGTACGCGCCCGTTTGCGTGGCGCCGATGCTGAAGCCGAAGGCGCACTGGCGACTTACGAGCAACAAGTGCTGCTGGCGCTGGAAGAGTCGGAAAACGCTTTCAGCGATTACGGCAAGCGTCAGCAACGCCTGATCTCGCTGATCCGTCAGAGCGAATCAAGCCGCAAGGCTGCTGATCTGGCTGAAATCCGCTATCGCGAAGGCACGACAGACTTCCTCGTGCTGCTCGACGCTCAGCGTGAACGTCTGAACGCCGAAGACAGTCAGGCCCAGGCCGAAGTTGACCTGTATCGCGGCATTGTCGCGATCTATAAGGCCCTTGGCGGTGGCTGGCAACCGGAGACTGTTGCCAGCAAGTAATCGATTGTTAAAGAGCTCCTTTGGTTGGCCGCAACCAACCAAATTTTTTGCCCCGCGTATCATTCGGTCGCGGGGTTTTTTTATGCCTCGAAAATCACACCCTCTTCTGTAGGAGCTGCCGCAGGCTGCGATCTTTTGACTTTGCTTTAAAAGAGCAGATCAAAAGATCGCAGCCTGCGGCAGCTCCTACAGGGATCACTTTTCCTGAACTGTGACGGTCGCTGTGGTCCCCGCACGCAAGCGGTTTTTGCCGGCGTAGTCGCCATCGATCTCGATCCGTACCGGCACCCGCTGCGCCAGTTTCACCCAGGTGTAACTCGGGTTGATATTGGCCAGCAGCCGACTGCCCGGCGCGTTTTCGCGGTCGGCAATGGCGAAGGCAATGCTCTGCACCGTGCCGCCGAAGGTCTCCCCGCTCATCAATTGCACCCGCACCCGATCGCCCTCGCCGATGCGCGGCAGTTTGGTTTCTTCGAAGTAACCACTGATGTAGAACGAGTCACTGTCGACCAGCGCCATCAAAGCGCCGCCGCTTACCGCGTAGTCACCCTCCCGGGTCAGGAGGTTGGTCACGTAACCGCTGACTGGCGACTCGACGCGGGTGCGCTGCAAGTCCAGTTCGGCCTGGGTCAATGCGGCAATCGCCAACTGCACGTTGGCCTCCGCCAGGCCGAGATTGGCCCGGTTGCGTAAAAGATCCGCCTGGGCCACCGCCACATCGGTGCTGGATTTCTCCCACTCTTCCCCGGAAATCGCGAAACCCTGCTTGAGCGTACGCCGCCGGCGCTCTTCGCTTTGCCGCTGTTTGAGCAAGGCTTCGCTGGCCACGATCGCCGCTTGCGACTGGCCCAGCGTTGCCTTCGCCACTTCCACCTCGCGCCGCGAGTGCTCGACAGCGAGGCGGTAGCGCGCCGGGTCGATTTCCATCAGCAACTGGCCCTTCTCCACATGCTGGTTGTCCTGCACCGCCAGACTGACAATGCGCCCCGAGACATCCGCCGACAACGTCACCACATCCGCCCTCACCCGGGCATCGCGAGTCCACGGTGCGCGGGTGTAATGCTCCCAGGCAAACCAGCCAAGCACGATCGCCAGCAACACTACCGCCAACGTGATCAATCGCGTAAATAACACTTTCAAGGCATCAGGCTCCCATCAGCAAAATCAGCGTGGCACACACGCAGGCATATAGCGCGCCCTCGAAAAGCGCTTCATGCCAGACCAGACGCAACACACCCAGACGCCGCAGCCCCCAGCCCAGCACCATGAAGATCGGTACGGCCAACAGTAACGCCTGGGCAATGGGCGGCAGATAAACACCGCCGATCTCGAAATCAATGGGCAAGGGCTGCTTCTCCTTCCGGGACGGAACGCTGGATGGCGTCACCATGGCGCTGCAGAAATGACACGACGATCAACAGCGCCACACGCATACGAAACAGCGACCAGACATGCTCATGGCTGGCGACGTGCAGTTCATCCAGCTCATCGCCCAGTGTATGCAGGGTGTCCAACAACGTCGCCAGTTGCACATCCTGTCGACCAGCGACAAAGCGCCCGGTCTTGCGCACGGCCGAAGCCAGACGCTGGGTGAAGTCATCTGTCAGCAGTGCATTGTTGTGTGCCTGCTGCCGCAACTGGTGCATTGCCACACCCAGTGCCACGCACGCCAGACTGATTTCATAGAGTTGCTGCATGGCCCGGTTGTTCACCGCTGGCAACAGGCCGAGCATGCTGGTCAGGCGGTCGACCATGCGGCTTTCAAAGGCAAACTGTTGCTCATCGGTCGCAGGGGTTTTGCTCAGCGCATACACCTGCTCGCGCGCTTCGTTGTACAAGCGGCGAAGGCGCCATGCCGGGCGAAACGGGAAAATCCACGCATAAACGATCAGGGCAAGCATGGCCGCACTGACGTAGGCGCCGGCGAATTCGAACCATTGAATCGCCGTGTTCTGCCCGGTTCCGACATTCTGTGGGCCAAGCATGAGAAAGCTCGACAATCCCAGGCCCATGCCGATTCCTGCCGTGGCCGGGCTGGCCAGGCCGATTGCGATCACATACAGCAGCGGCGCCAACACCAATGCCAACAGTTCGAAATCACTGATCGCCGGCACCAGCATGAACTGGTAGAACGCCGACACCACCAGCGCCAACCCCAAGCCCCGGGCGTAACTTTGCGCGGCCATTAGCGGACGCGGAAACGTGGCCATCAGCGAACAAAGAATTCCCACCAGAATCATCCCGCCCCGCGCGCCGTCCCACGCCGTTTCGATCCAGATCAACCCGGCCACCAGCAACGCGGTGAAGGCGCGGATCGCATTCATCGACGCCAGGGTGAAATCCAGATGCAACGGGCTGACCTGGCCACGATAAAGACAACTGGCCTCGCGCCCTTCCTGAATGGCATCGCTCAACTCGAGAATCTGCTCCAGTTGCTGCAACAGCCGCGCCTGCTCCCAGCGCAGCGCCCAGGCCAGTGAGCGCAAGGTGGCGCTCATGTCTTCGGTCAACTGCTCAGCCTGATAAGCCAGCGCCTCGAACCGTTGCTGCAAAGCAACGAACTGGTGACGTGTGTGCGCAGGCAGTGACCGCCCCTGCTCTGCCAACTGATCGAGCAGCGCCAGTTCTTCGGCACGCAAGCGCTGGATGTCCAGCGGCAGATCGCCCTCCCAGCGTTCGGTGAGCAGTTCGCGCTGGTGACGTAAAGCGGTCAATCGAGAGGTCAGCAGCATCAATTGGTTGCCCAACAGCAGCACCAGATGGTTGGCACTGCGTAAGCGTGGCGCATCGAAATACAGGTGCCGACGCAGGCCTTCAAGGGCACCGAGCTCGCCGAGCAGTTGCATCTGTCGGCGCTGGAAATCGGCTTCGCTTTCTTCCGTGCGAAGCACCGCCGCTGCATGGCTGGCGGCCAGTTTGATCACCTGATCGACTTTGGCGAAATAACCCTTGGCCACGGCTTGCGGGCGTGCCGTCAGCAGGCTGACCACGCACACGCACGCTACGGCCAGCAAGGTTTCGGTAACGCGGGTCACGGCCAACAGAAACGTGCCGTCCTGGTCGGGAATTGCCAATAACGCAACGACCACAGCGGTGTAACCACTGAGCACAAACGCTTGCGAGCTGGTGTAACGCAACAACGTGCCGCCTGCCGTACACAGCGCCAGCCACAGTGCCAGGGTAGTGATGAATGGCAGGGGTGCCTGAGGAAAAATGGCCATGATCAACACCGCCACCCCCGCACCGAGGGTCGTGCCGATGACCTGGCCGAAACTGCGCGCCAGTGCCATCCCGGCCAATGGCTGGCTGACAATCACCACCGCCATGATCGACCATTTGGGCTGATCGAGATCGAACAGAAATGCCAGGTACAGCGTCAACAATCCCGCCGCAATGGTTCGCAGGGCAAACAGCAGAACGGCCTGACCCGGATGGATCACCGTCTTGAAGTAAATGAACAGGGCTTGCATGGGCACACTCAACGAAACGACTTCTGCAAGCGTAGACACTGCATCGAAAGCCTGACGGGTAACTGAGTCGACGCAACTTGTAGGGCGATTCGCATGCACAGGGTTTGACTCGTGGCCCGAGCTGACCGAAGCTTGCCGCTCTGCTCAAGTACGCCTGTTTCGGAAACCTGCATGCCTCAGTCTCGCCGCTACCTGCTTATCAGCCTGGGCCTTGTGCTTGTCATCGTCGTGGCCTGGTTGTCGGTGCGCAGCACCGTCCCGGTCATACCCGATGCGATCAAGCACGGTTATAGCGAAGCGCTGGATGCTGCCCGCAAGGGGCAACCGGGCGCGGCGCGTCAGTTGTATCAGCAACTGGGCCGGCCGGACATTTCGGTCAAGCGCCGCGTGTGGCTGCACGGTGAGCTGCCCAATTACCCGAGCCCGCAAGCGTTGAAACTGGCCGACACCGACCTGCAAAACGAAGCCCCCGCCGTGCGCCTGGCGGCGATAAGAAGTGTGGTGGGACTGGTGCCGGGCGGACAACGCAGCCTGTTGCTCGGGCCGATGCTCGACGATGAAGATCAAACCGTGCGCTTTGCCGCGATCAACGCCCTCCTCGGCTTGACTCCGGATGAACTGGGCCTTTACTTCGCTCCGCTGCAACAAGCGATCGACGGTTGGGAACAAACGCTCAAGGCGCAGCCGGAAAGCGCCGGGGTCTACGCGCAACTGGCCCGACTGCATATTCACAATGCCGAACTCAAAGAGGCACAGGTCGCGCTCGATAACTCCCTGCGCCTGGAACCCGGCAATCTGCAGGCGCTGGTGATGCAGATCGATGTTCTCGATCGCCAGGGCCAGACCGACGCCGCCCGGCAACTGCTGGTCAAGCAGCTCAAAGCACAACCCGACTCTGCTTACCTGCAACATGCTCTCGGTCTCTGGCTGTTGCATCACGATCAGCGCGAATACGCCCTGCTCGGTTTGTCCAAAGCCGTCGAGCTGGAACCCGACAACAAGGATTACCGCTACGACCTCGCCACCACCCTGCACAGCGCCGAAGAACTGGAAGCAGCGCAAAAGCAGTTGCAGGAAATCGTTCAGCGCCACCCCGCTGACCGCAAGGCGCGGGTCTTGCTGATCAACTACTGGAAAGAAAGCGGCCAGTTGCAGAACGTGCAGATTCTGTTGGCACAGCTGGAGCAGTTGAACCCGGATGATCCGGCTCTGCAGCAGGGTCTCTGAGCCATTTTCGACAGCTTGTTCGAACTTCCGGCAAGTAATTTCGGAACTGCCATCACGGCGCAAGGTCAAGTTATTCAGGCCGCTCGATTAGTTGGCGGCCTCGCTTCCCTTAGTCATGAGAGGGCATTTTTTGTCTACTTCTAACGAGTTGATCAGTGTGAAAGCCGCTACCGGCATTGTGGGTCTGGATGACATCCTGGCCGGTGGTTTGTCTCGCGGTCATGTTTTCCTGCTGGAGGGTGAACCCGGAACCGGCAAAACCACGGTCGCTTTGCATTTTCTCCTGGCCGGCGCGAAAGCCGGCGAACGCTCGTTGTACATCACGCTCTCGGAAACCGAGCGTGAACTAAGGCAGGGTGCGCTGTCGCACGGCTGGACGCTGGATGACAACATCAAGATTTTCGAGCTGACGCCCCCGGAAAGCCTGCTCAATGCCGAGCACCAGCAGAGCCTGCTGTATTCCTCCGACCTGGAACTGGGCGAAGCCACCAAGCAGATTTTCGAAGCGGTCGAACGCTTCAAGCCCACGCGTGTAGTGCTCGACAGCCTGTCGGAGATCCGTTTGCTGGCGCAGAGTTCTTTGCGTTATCGCCGGCAGATTCTGGCCATCAAGCACTACTTCGTGCGCTACAACGCCACCGTGCTGCTGCTCGACGACCTGACCACCGAATCCCTCGACAAAACCGTGCACAGCGTGGCTCACGGGGTGATCCGCCTCGAAGAGCTGACGCCTAACTACGGCGCCGAGCGGCGACGCGTGCGAGTGGTCAAGTACCGGGGCCAGAAATATCGCGGCGGTTTCCACGACTTCACCATCATGGGCGACGGCGTGCACGTATTCCCGCGTCTGGTGGCGGCTGAACACCGTGGCGACTATGCGCGTTTGCAACTGTCCAGTGGCATCCCGGAAATGGACGCCCTGCTCGGCGGCGGCATCGAGACCGGCTCCAGTACGCTGATTCTCGGCCCTGCCGGTACCGGCAAGTCGCTGATCTCGATGATCTTCGCTGCTGCTGCCGTGGGACGCGGCGAAAAGGCTGCGCTGTTTATCTTCGACGAAGAGCTCGGCCTGCTGTTTGAGCGGATGAATAACATCGGCATCGACCTCAAGGCACTGCAAGCCACCGGCAATCTGTTGATCGAACAAGTCGACGCCGCCGAACTGTCGCCGGGCGAGTTCTCCCACCGCGTGCGGCGTTGCGTCGATGAAGGTCAAATCAAAACCGTGGTCATCGACAGCATCAACGGCTATCAGGCGGCGATGCCGGAAGAAAACGCGCTGGTGCTGCACATGCACGAATTGCTGCTGTACCTGAACCGTAAAGGCGCGGCGACCTTCATGACCGTCGCCCAACATGGTCTGGTTGGCGACATGCAAGCGCCGGTCGACATTACTTATCTGGCTGACACGGTGATTCTGTTGCGCTACTTCGAAGCACTGGGCAAAGTCCGCCGCGCGATCTCGATCATCAAGAAACGCACCGGCAGCCACGAATCGACCATTCGTGAATACCGTATTTCCACGCAAGGCATGACCATCGGCGAACCGCTGGAGGCCTTTCAGGGCGTACTGCGTGGCGTCCCCACCTACCTCGGCGCGAGTAATCCGCTGCTGCAGGAAGAACACTTGTGACGGTTCAAGTGCCGCTGGCCGAACGGGCGCTGATTCTGGCGCCCGTGGGTCGCGACAGCCAGATTGCGCTGATGATCCTCAACGAGGCCGGTTACGAAGGACTGGTCACCCCCGATCTGGGCTCGCTGTGTACCGAACTTGAACTGGGTGCCGGTCTGGTGCTGGTCGCTGCCGAAGCGTTGCGCGGGCCGGAGCTGGAAGCGTTGTTCCTGCACCTGGAGCAGCAGCCCGCCTGGTCGGATCTGCCCATTGTGCTGCTGACCCATCACGGTGGTCAGGAACAAGGACCCTCCTCGCGTCTGAGCGATCTGCTGGGCAACGTGACATTCCTTGAACGACCGTTTCATCCCGCGACACTGGTCAGTATGATCTCCGCCGCATTGCGCGGCCGACGACGACAATACGAAGCCCGCGACCGGTTGATCGACTTGAGTGATAGCGAACGGCGCCTGCAATCAACCCTGGAAACCCTTGAGCAACAGGTCGAGGAGCGCACCGCGCAACTGCGGCACAACGAAGAAGCGCTGCGTCAGTCACAAAAAATGGAAGCGGTCGGCCAACTCACCGGCGGCATCGCCCACGACTTCAACAACATGCTCACCGGCATCATCGGCAGCCTGGAGTTGCTGCGTCGGCGTCTGGCCCGTGGGCGCACGGAGGACCTCGATAGCCTGATCGACCTGGGCGTGACCTCGGCCAATCGCGCCGCCGGCCTGACCCATCGTCTGCTGGCGTTTTCACGGCGCCAGTCGCTCGACTCCAAAGCCGTACAGATGAATACCCTGGTGCTGTCCATGGGTGAGTTGCTGCAACGCAGCCTCAACGAAAGCATTCAATTGGACATGCGCCTCAACGACAAATTGTGGGTGGCCGAGGCCGACCCCAATCAACTGGAAAGCGCCCTGCTCAACCTGGTGATCAATGCCCGCGATGCCATGCCCGACGGCGGCAAACTGGTGGTCGAGACCAGCAATCAGGTGCTCACACGCGAATTCACGGAAGCCTACAGCAACCTCGAGCCCGGTGATTACGTGATGCTCAGTGTCACCGACAACGGCAGCGGCATGCCGCAAAGTGTTGTCAGTCGCGCGTTCGATCCATTTTTCACCACCAAACCGATTGGCCAGGGCACCGGTCTGGGCCTGTCGATGATCTACGGGTTCAGCAAGCAGTCTCGGGGCCACGTCTCGATCGACAGTGAAATCGATGAGGGCACCACCGTCAGGCTCTACCTGCCACGTTTTCGCGGTGAAGAGCTGGAAAGCCCCGACGCCGACATTCAACAGGCACCGGATGCGCTGGACGGCGAAACCGTGCTGATCGTCGAAGATGATCCGGCCGTGCGCGTGCTGGTCTGCGCGGTGCTCGGTGAGTTGGGTTATGCCTTCGTCGAAGCCTGGGATGCCGACAGCGCCGTGCCGATTCTGAACTCGACGCAGCGCATTGATCTGCTGATCAGTGATGTCGGCCTGCCGGGTATGAACGGCCGGCAACTGGCGGAAGTTGGCCGTCAATATCGGCCGGGGTTGAAGGTGCTGTTTATCACCGGATACGCCGAGCACGCGGCGGTGCGCGGCGGCTTCCTCGATTCCGGGATGCAGATGATCACCAAGCCTTTCACTTTCGATCTGCTGACCGCCAAGGTGCGGGAGATGATCAAAAGCTGAAACCGCTGAAACGCTGAAACGCTGAAACTGTAGGAGCTGCCGAAGGCTGCGATCTTTTGATCTTGTTCTTGATCATCAACATCAAAAGATCGCAGCCTTCGGCAGCTCCTACAGGGCTTTACGCGAGCAATTCCTGAATCTTTTCCTGCAACACGTCCAGATCGAACGGCTTTTCCAGGATCGGCGCCTTGCGCGTGATCGGGCTGCCGGTTTCGCGGATTTCCTGCGGGTAACCGCTGATGAAAATCACCTTCAGATCGGGGCGCAGCTTGACCGCCGGCTCGGCAATCTGCACGCCGGAGATTCCGCCCGGCAAGCGGAAATCGGTGATCAACATGTCCAGATGCGGCTTGCTCGCAAGAATCTCGAACGCCTGCTCGCCGTTTTCCGCCTGCAACACGCGATACCCCTGTCCCGACAGGTAATCCGTCAGGACCATCAAGATAACCGGTTCGTCCTCGACGACGAGTACTACATCTTGTGCATCTACGCTCATGGGAAGCCTTTGTTCGGTCAATAGCTGCTGATACGACCGTACGGTCAATCAGAGGTTGCGTCGGATGTGCCGTTTTCCTGAATTGGCAGACAAACGCGAAACTGGGCGCCTTCGTTGATTTCACTCTCGACGACGATGGAGCCGCCATGGGCGGCGACGATCTGCTCGGAAATGAACAGACCCAGCCCGAGCCCGGCCACTACCGTCTTGGCGGAAACCCGTTCGAACTGCTGGAAAATACGTTTCTGGTTCTCTTTGCTAATGCCGATGCCACGGTCCTGGACCTCGACCCGCGCCTCATCGCCCTCGCGGTAAACCCGCACCTGAATCGGACTGCGACCACCATAACGCAGGGCGTTGGTCAGCAAATTGGTGACCACCTGCTCGATGCGGAACTCATCCCAATTGCCTTCCACCGGTGCTGGCGCGGTAAACGACACTTCGGTTTCCGCAGCTTCGATCTGTGCCGCGAAGTTTTGCAGCAGGTTGCTCACCAGTTGCACCAGATCGAAACGGCTCGGGCGGATCGACAACTTGCCGGTGCGAATGCGCGACACGTCGAGCATGTCTTCGATCAGGCGGATCAGGCTTTTGATCTGCCGTTCATCGCGGTCGACCATGGCGTGCATCTTGTCGAGGGAAAACGCTGCGGCGTTGTCACGGGCCAGGTGCATCTTGCGCAACTGGGTTTCCAGAATCAGGCCGTTGAGCGGCGTACGTACTTCGTGGGCGACGATGGACATGAAGTCATCGCGCATGCGCACCGCCTGCTCCAGCTCCAACTGGGTGCTTTGCAATTGTTGCAACAGCGCTTCCTGTTCGCGACGGGCCTGCTCCAGCGCTTCGAGCTGTTGCTTCATCGCCTTGCTCTGGCGATACAGATCGACGAAGACGTTGACCTTGCTCTTCACCGCATGGATATCCAGCGGTTTATGCAGAAAGTCCACCGCCCCGCTCTCGTAACCCTTGAACGCGTAATTCAGTTCACGGCCGGCAGCGCTGACGAAAATGATCGGGATGTTCTTGGTTTTCTCGGTGCCGCGCATCAACTCGGCGAGCTCGAAGCCGTTCATGCCCGGCATCTGCACGTCGAGGATGGCCATGGCGAACTCGTGCTGCAGCAGCAACGACAGCGCCTCATCCGCCGACAGCGCTTTGTAGACGGTACGGTCTTCACGCTTGATCAGCGCTTCGAGTGCCAGCAGGTTCTCCGGCAGATCGTCGACGATCAGCAGTTTGGCTTGGATATTACTCAGCATGCGATTCGTTCCAGCTCGACAAGCAGACGGCCGATGCCGTGAATGGGTAGGACATGATCGGGCTGCTGAATCTTCAGTGCAGCCTGAGGCATGGTGGCGACTTGCGCCTCTTGCGGGTCCTGAACAATGGTCAAGCCTCCGCGTTTTTTGACTTGCGCCAGCCCGCGCGCGCCATCGTGATTGGCGCCGGTCAGCAGCACAGCGGCCAGAGATGAACCATAGGCGTCAGCGGCCGATTCGAACAGATAGTCGATCGAAGGCCGGGAATAATGCACGCGCTCCTCAAGACTCAGCGAAAGGCTGCGATCCTGCTCCACCGACAGGTGATAACCCGGTGTGGCGAAATAAACCGTGCCGGGGGCGATGTCCTGCTTGTCCGTCGCCTCTTCCACCGGCAGCATCAAGCGCCGGGCAAACACCTCAGCCAATTGACTGCGGCGCTCTTCAGGCAGGTGCAGCACGACGATGATCGGCAGCACGAAGCCTTGGCGCAGCGGCCCGAGCAGCGCGAGCAAGGCCTCGACGCCACCGGCGGAAGCACCGACCACTATCGCCTCGATGCGAGGTAAATCCACGGCCTCGTTCATGTTTTGCGGTAGATCCGTTCTTGTTTCACCAGCGCTTCGAACTGGTTTGCGTAGCTGGAAAAATCCAGCGTCTCTTTGCTGCCCAGCACCAGAAAACCGCGATGGCAAAGCGATTCATGGAACAGACCGAAGGCACGGTCCTGAAGTTTCTTGTTGAAGTAGATCAGCACGTTGCGGCAGGAGATCAACTGGGTTTCGGAGAACACACTGTCCGTCGCCAGACTGTGGTCGGCGAAAGTCACGTTCTCGCACAGGCTCTTGTCGAAAATCGCGTAACCGTACGCTGCCGTGTAGTAGTCGGCAAACGAACACTGACCACCGGCCTGCTGATAGTTGGCGGTGTACGCGCGAACATTCTCCATGGAGAAAATCCCCTGCTTGGCCTTGTCCAGCGAGCGCGGGTTGATGTCGGTGGCATAGATGATCGTGCGATCGAGCAGGCCTTCCTCGCGCAGCAGAATCGCCATCGAATAGACCTCCTCGCCCGTGCTGCACCCGGCAATCCAGATCTTGATCGACGGATAAGTGCGCAGCAACGGCACCACTTCCCGGCGAATCGCGAGAAAGTGCGACGGATCACGAAACATCTCGCTGACCGGAATCGTCAGCAATTGCAGCAACTGCATGAACGCCGTCGGGTCATGCAGGACCTTTTCCTGCAAAGCCGAAATGGTCGCACACTCGAACTGGCTCAATGCGTGCTGCACCCGGCGCTTGATCGAAGCGCCGGAGTAATCGCGAAAATCGTAGCTGTACTTGAGGTAAATCGCCTCGATCAACAAGCGCAGTTCGATTTCACTGTTTCGTTCGGCTGGCGTACTGCGTTCCACTAAATGCGTTCCATCTTCGGTAACCACACGCGAATCAGCGAGAACAGACGATCCAGGTCGATGGGCTTGGCCAGGTAATCATTGGCGCCCGCCTGCAGGCAGCGCTCCTGATCGTCCTTCATGGCCTTGGCCGTCACCGCGATGATCGGCAGTTTGCGCCAGCGCGGATCCTTGCGGATTTCAATGGTGGCTTCAAAACCATCCATTTCCGGCATCATCACGTCCATCAACACCAGATCGATGTCCTCGACTTCATTGAGTCTTTCAATCGCCTCACGACCGTTACGGCCGATCACCACGACTGCGCCTTTGGTCTCGAGAGCGCTGGTGAGGGCGAAAATGTTACGCACATCGTCGTCTACCAGCAGCACCTTGCGACCCTCGAAGACCTTGTCGCGGCTGCGCGCGGTCTTGAGCATCTTCTGCCGTTCATGGGACAACTGCGATTCGACTTTGTGCAGAAAGAGTGTCACCTCGTCGAGCAATCGCTCTGGTGAGCGTGCGCCCTTGATGATGATCGAGCGCGAATACTTGCGCAGCTCGGCCTCTTCATCACGGGTCAGGTTGCGCCCGGTGTAGACAATGACCGGCGGGAACGAACAGATGTCCTCAGTCGACATGCGCTTGAGCAGATCATTGCCGAGCATGTCCGGCAACTTCAGGTCGATGATCATGCAGTCGTAGATCGTCGTGCGCAGCAGTTCCAAAGCGTCCTGCGCGAGGCCGACGGCGGTGATTTCGATGTCTTCATCACCAATCAGCCGCGCGATGCTTTCGCGCTGCAGATCATCATCTTCAACCAGCAGCACGCGCTTGACCTTCTGGGTCAGCTTGGCTTCGAGGCGGGCAAACACGTCCTTGAGCTCTTCGCGGGTGGTCGGTTTGACCGCGTAACCGATGGCGCCCATGTGCATGGCCGCTTCGACACGGTCTTCGACGGAAATCACATGCACCGGGATGTGCCGGGTTTCGGCGTGTTCTTTCAGGCGTTGCAGCACGGTCAGGCCAGAGTGATCCGGCAGGCGCATGTCGAGCAGGATCGCGTCCGGGACGAATTCTTTGGCCAGATCGTAGCCCTCGTCCGCGCCATGGGCCACCAGGCACTGATAGCCGAGCTCGTGCGCCAGATCGTAGAGGATGTGCGCAAAGTTCGGCTCGTCTTCCACCACCAGAATGCAGCGCGTGGCGAATGGCGCCTTGTCGCGGTCGTCGGCGAAGCGCGGAATGTGCACCGGTGCCAATGGCGAAACCACCGGCGCCACGGGTGCGCTGACCATCGCGGCCGGCGGCGTAAAGGTCGACGGTGCAAACGGAACTTCATTGGCCTCGTTGAACTGCTGCGGCAACACCAGCGTGAACACGCTGCCCTGCCCCGGTGTGCTGCTGACGCTGATCGAACCGCCAAGCAATGTCGCCAGATCCCGCGAAATCGACAGGCCCAGACCGGTGCCGCCGTATTTGCGGTTGGTGGTGCCGTCGGCCTGGCGGAAGGCTTCGAAAATGCTCTCCTGCTGATCGGCGGCAATACCGATACCCGAATCGCGCACGATGAACGCAACCCGATCATCAGGCTGCCCGGCAATGGTCAGGCTGACCGTACCCTTCTCGGTGAACTTCACTGCGTTGGACAGCAGGTTCTTGATCACCTGCTCCAGACGCTGGCGGTCGGTGTAGAGCATACCCGGCGCGCCAGGTTGCAAATCGACGCTGAAGGTCAGTTGTTTGTCTGCCGCCAACGGTTCGAACACGCTGCGCAAACCATCGGCCAGACGCGCAACACTGGTGTTCTCCGGAATCACTTCGAGCTTGCCCGCCTCGACCTTGGAGATATCCAGAATGTCGTTGATCAGGTTGAGCAGATCGTTGCCGGCGGAATAGATCGACTCGGCAAACTTGACCTGTTCGGCACTGAGGTTGTCCTGCGGGTTCTCCGCCAGCAACTTGGCCAGAATCAGCGAACTGTTCAGCGGTGTGCGCAGTTCGTGGGACATGTTGGCGAGGAATTCGGACTTGTACTTGCTTGAGCGCTGCAATTCTTCGGCGCGCTCTTCGAGTTGCACCTGCGCCTGATTGAGTTCGGTGTTCTTCAGGTCCATGGCGTCGCGCTGTTCGGCCAGGGTCTGCGCCTGCTCGGCAAGCTGCTCGTTGGTCTGCTCCAGTTCGACTTGCTGGGTTTCCAGATGCGCCTGGGATTCCTTGAGAATCCGCGACTGTTCTTCCAGCTCTTCGTTGGCGGTTTTCAGCTCTTCCTGCTGCACCTGCAACTCTTCGTTGAGCTGCTGGGTTTCGGCCAGCACTTCCTGCAAGCGCTGACGATAGCGCGCGGCTTCGATGGACGTACCGATGTTGCCGGCAATCAGCTCCAGCAGTTCGATATCGCGATCATTGAGCGGCCGCAGGAAACCCAGTTCGATCACACCGTTGACCCGATCGTCATCGCTGGTGGGCACCACCAACACACTGTGCGGCAAACCTTCACCCAGCCCGGAGCTGACTTTGAAGTAGTCCGACGGCACCGAATCGAGACGAATCAACCGCGCCTGTTGCGCCACCTGGCCGACAATACCTTCGCCGCTGTAGATCGACTGGTCCTGCTCTTCCTGCTCGCGGGAGAAACCATAAGTGGCCACCCGCTTGAGGCCGCCGTGCTCTTCACGCACATACAACGCGGCCACGGCACTGCCCAGGTATTGCGCGCAAAACTGCAGAATATTGCGCCCCAACAAATTCAACGTCAGTTGCCCCAGCACCTGCTCGGCCAGTTCGGTCTGGCCATTGCGCAACCACGCCTGCTGCTCCAGACGCTCGGCACTGGCTTGTTGAGCGTCGAGCGTGGCGCTGTAGCTGTCGGAAAGATTGACCAGATCACGTCGGCCGATATAGGCCAGCAAACCACTGATACCGGCGATGAATATGAGGTAGAGGCTGATGCTCCAGATCGTGGTGCGGCGCACTTCTTCATTGCGCGTGGTGCGCAAGACCTGTTCGGTCTCGATAACGTCTTCGAATTGGCTGCGGATTTCGTCCGTCAGGCGCTTGCCACGTCCGGCCTTGACCGCGCCCCGGTAATCGCCGCTGGAACGCTGCAGATCGATCATCGATTGCGCGTAATTGGCCCACTCGGTCTGCAATGCCTGCAGACGGCGCAGGCGATCGGTCTGCACCGGGTTGTCGGCCGTCAGCTCAAGGAGCGTAGTGAGCGCAACGGTGATGCGCGGCTTGGCCGTTTCATACGGATCGAGGAAGTGTTCGTCACCGCTGAGCAGGAAACCACGCATGCCGGTTTCCAGATCCACAGTGAGCTTCACCGCTTCATTGGCGTTATTGATCACCCGGTCGGTGTGCTCCACCCACTGGATAACCGACAGCAGATAAGTGATCAGCGAGACGAAGAACACGGCACTGAGCACACCGACGCCCAAGGGCAGACTGATGTTGCGACTCAGGAGTTTGCGAAACCGTTGCTCATCAACCGTAGACGGAGAGGACATGGGGCAGCCTTGTCGAACTGTTGAAAAACAGGCAGTTTGCCCCAAAACGACGGCATGGATCCATTTTTCTCACACCTTTCGCCGCAAATTCCTACATGCACCAGCACCTTTACAGCCTTGAACAGTTATCCTTGCCGCCCCGTCAGCAGCTATGCTTTTTTTGTTGCAGGCGGGGAACTTGTGGCACTGCGCCACTTACTGATGCAAGAGCCCGGCACTTTTGATCGACCGGCGACCCTGAACTGACTTTCGAGAGCCTTTATATGTCTACCCCCGCCCCCACCATCCTGGTCGTTGAAGACGACAACATCGTGCGCATGCTGATTGTCGATGTGCTGGAGGAGCTGGAGTTCGCGGTGCTCGAAGCGGACGGCAGCGAAGAGGCACTCGAGATTCTCAAGGACGCAGACAAGCACATCGACCTGATGATGACCGACGTCGGTTTGCCCGGCATGGATGGCCGCGAACTGGCAAACGAAGCACGCAAACTGCGCCCCGCCCTGCCGATTCTATTTGCCAGTGGTTACGCCGAAAGCATTGAAGTGCCTAAAGACATGCACGTAATTGGTAAACCCTTTTCGATTGACCAGTTACGCGACAAAGTAAAAGCGATACTTGTCTAAACCAGCATTACATTGCGCCCCTTCCCAAAAAAGATGAAGGGGCAGTGCTGCGACCCCTCCAATGCCAAACTTCGTTAACAACTGAATAATGCACTTACATAGCAACACTTGATGAACAGCAACCATCAGATGAGGATCTCCGGCACATTAGACAAATGGATTTCTCATGAACATTACAAACGTAAACTGGACTACTCAGAACGACTTTTCCAGTCCAGCCCGCCGCACTCAACTTGACCACGCCGAGCGCGTGGAAGTTATCTATAAACTAACAGAACGCGAAAAAGCTTTAAGCCCTGCGCAAGCCATCTCGCTGGGTGGCGCAACCATTACGCTCGAATCCGGTTCAACGCTTGATAGCGCTTTGCAGCCTGGCAGAAATATGTTGCAGAACTGGTGCGGTCAGCAAGCCTTCAAAAAACTCCTGGCGACGTTGAACCTCCCTGATCACTCTGAGTTTGTAGTGACGAGCGAAGGGGAAATACACGCAAGATACTCAGGCAAAACATTGCAATTTGCCAACGCACTGAAACTTGCGCCAAGCCTGAAAGATGATTTTCTGATACTTGTTGAAATGGCGGGACTTGCCGGAGGAAGCATCTCCCTGGCTGAACAAATCGATCTGGAACAATGGCTCAGATTTCATGACTTCCTGATCCCTGAAACCGCCGCAGAATGTTCCAGGCTGACAACATTCATGACACGACCACCTATAGCGGCCCCGGTGTTCGGTAACTATTGGCAAATGATCAAGTCTGGAGCCGACAACCCGGTCACTCTTTCTGCCGATCAACGTAACGAGTTCCGCAGACTCATTTCCAGTTATTTGCAAGGTCAGTCTCTGCTGGAGCATCTTTCGCACAGCATCTTTGGCGGGCGGGCAACACCTTTCAAACGCTCGGAAGCTGAACATATTCTTGAACGACTGGTTTCCAGTCCCATTGCGCTTCAATGGGCCAATACCTATGTGCGGGATTTGGGCTGGTATGGCGCGCGCGAAAATCAGCCGCAATCAGATGACTCGCTCAAACAGATAATGCTGACTTCCCTGCTGCTCGATCTTCATCCTCGAATCGGTGAACCAGAGCCGCGTAATCAGGTGGCAGGTTTCGATTTATACGCCGTCGAACATATCGAACAGTCCTTCGCCGATGTTCAGACGGCATTCGAAAATCACCTCATCCAGCATCACCGGATCACTGAAAAAAATGCCGCTTTGGCCGCTCACTTGCTGCTCGCAGAGGCAGCGCCGGAATTTCTGGTGAAAGATGCGCCTGCGACCCTGGCGTTGGGGACCCCGCAATGGGTCGAATTCTGCCGAACCGTGGCAGTGCAGGAAACCATCGCGCCGGGATCGACGCGGTCAATGACCTATGCGCGGTTGCAGGAGCTGTCGAAGTCAGGGCCGGTTTCCGGATTCCTCAAAACACTCGATTCACTGGCGGCAGGCGACGCCGTGATTGATTGGGCAATACTCAACGAAATCATCACCCCGGATGACGTAGCGAAATCGATCCCGGGCGCCCTTGAAAAAGCCTCCGGTGCTTACGCCCGGTTTGCCCGGACGCTTGCCGAGACGGCTGACACACTGGCTCGCCCTTTGCCTACCCGCAGAAGTGTTTCACTGGACATCCTCCAGCAGGTCGCCAAAGGATGCAGCTATCTGGAACACGACGTCATGCATCAGAAGAACAATGTCGCGTGGGTAGATGCTTATGGCAACAAGGCTGCTCTATCACCCGTTGAGTTGCACATGTCCAATGACCTGGCGACCAAGGACTGGGACCTGAAGAGTGGGCAAAGCATCTACACAGCGTTTCCTCGCATGTTGCCCAATCTGATTGCGCCTGATGGTGAGTTTCACCGGCAATTCAATCGCGATTACCTCAAGCATATGAAGGCAATGGGCACGCACTTGAAGCAAGCGTTTTGCGCAATGCCCATTGCGGACAGAACGCGCCTGCTGAAAGGCAAGGTGACCATCTTCAGCCTTAGGCCCTCCGTCGCGAAACTCCAGACGCCCACCAATCTACAATCCAACGTCATTTCTTCGACCCTTCATACAATCCTCGGTGCCTCGCGCAAACCGACGGAAAGCCATAAAGAAATAGAGGAGTCACAGGGTCGTTATGGTGTAGTCCTCTGCTCCGAGTTCGAAGGCCGGATGACGTGTTACGAACTTTTCACTTTGCACGGCACCTGTCGCGAGAATCGACAGTTGGCAGCCCTGATTGAAAAAGAAAACCTGTTGAGTAGCAGCGTGCGCAGCAATGCAACAGGCTACTCGCTACCGGCGACAGTGCATTCGCTGCCAACGAACATCGAGTGTTACACCCATGGAGTGCCGCCCGGCGTCATTGAAGTCAGTTCAGGCGTGATTGATAAAATCGGTCAGTTGCCGGTTTCGGCTCCCGCCGAGGAAATCAAGGGTTATTACCAGAGTTTCTACTCAACCGAATTCGATTCGTTGGCAAATATCGTACTCAAGCACCGACCGATCGCTACCTATGACGAGTTGGTCAGAGAGTGTTGGGGGCAGACTCGCCTGGAGGCTGTGCGCGCAAAACGGGAAGCGGATCTGGATACCTTTCTTGATTTCGTGGTGCCCTTCAAATCCTGTATCGAAGACTTGAGTTCGGACGACGTGGAGCGACAAGTCCAAGGGGCGGGGGCCTGTGCACTGGAAGCGGCGATGACTGTTTTGCTGGTAGTCGGTGCTGTGGCTCAGGTTGTCAGCCTCGTTGCGAAAACCATGAGCGTTACCACCAAAGCCAGCGCGCTGGCCAAAGTGGGTCTGGGGTTGGTCAATAATGTGTTCAACCCGCTAGACGGCGTACCTGATCTGCTGTTCAAGGGCGCAAAACTGTTACGCAAGGGGTTCAACAAAGGGTTCACCCAGTTGGAAAACGTGCTGTCCGATGCCCGTAAATGGTCGACCCCCACCCCCCAACGCCAATTGGCCGCGATGATTGATCCAGACACCATTCGCCTCGCAGACTGGCGGCCTGCGCACGCGTCTGAGGACATCTTTCAGGTCTGGTCGGCACGATACAACGATGAATGGTTCGCGTTGAACCTACGCGGTCAGGCCTGGGGGCCGGCCTTGAAAAACATCAAGCCGCGAGAAAAATTTTCATTCCTCAAGCTATTCAAGCGAGCGACGCCTTTTAGTTACACAAAAGCGTATTTGAAAAAAGCCACGCCCCTTGCTCAGAACAAACTGGACAACACACTCCAGTTACTTTCAGAGATCGGCAATGACGACGTTCGGTCCATTGTCAAATACGTCTTCGGCACGGACTCGGACGAAGCCATCGATTACGTGAGCAAGAATTTGCGGGCGATGCGCAAGGATCTCGGATCGCTGGGTCCACACCATATGTCTTTCCGCCAACGTGGCACCGATACACTCGCCGCGCTAAAAACCACAACCTATCAACATTGGAAAGCCAATGCTGAAGCGGGTACACACCTGGATGACAACGCGACGAAATTCCTTGCGATCTATCCTGACAACCTGGATGAGTGGTACCAGGTTGCCAAGTATGACGACGCCCGAATTGGCGATGTTCTCGTCCACGAAATGTCTCACGGCGCGCCAGGCACACTTGATTTCTACTACGGAGAAGTCAGAGCCGGTATCACCCCGGCAGAATACGATGCGGCAGGCTTGATGGAGTTCGCGCGCAATGCTCGCAAGGCTCACCCGAAGAATCTGGCCAACCCTCATCACGCTTTTGCGAACCTTGCAGACTTCGAAGAGTTTGAGGCGAACCTCAATAAATGGCCGAAACTCGTGCAAGACCACCCTGCATTGCTCAATGCCGAATCCTATTCGGTAGCAGTTTCACTGATCGATCAGTATCGGACTCATCCGGACATATTTGTGTCTAACCTTGCCACTCTCCGACATGCCATTGACGATACGGACGCGAGCAAATTTCTGGACAGGCCGCTGTTGCTAAATCTGGCACACCCAAAACTCTAGAGCCGGTTTGCGCATCATGCCGAGCTGCGGTATTGAGAGATAACTATGACAATCGGGCGCATACCCTACCCCTGTGGTTTAATTGCGCCCCTTTTTTTGTCCCTCGTTCGCAGTAAAGGAATGTTGTCCATGATTCAACCCGCCGCTACCAAAGTATTGGTCATCGGTTACGTCTGGCCCGAACCGCGCTCTTCAGCGGCGAGCGGACACGTCATGCAGATCCTCGAGACCTTTCTGCAACAGGGCTGGGACATCACCTTCAGCAGCCCGGCCGGACCCGGGGAGCACAAGGCGGATCTCGCTGCCTTGGGCATTCGAGAAGTACCGATCGAACTCAACAACAGCAGTTTCGATGCGTTCATCAGCGAACTGGCACCGGACATCGTGCTGTTCGACCAATTCATGATGGAAGAACAGTTCGGCTGGCGAGTTGAAAAATACTGCCCTCAGGCGCTGCGAGTGCTGGAAACATCGGACTTGCAAAGTCTGCGGCATGCGCGTCACGAACGGCTCAAGTCTCGTCTCAAGGTCAATTCTGACCTGAATGATTTCAGTGATGTGTTTGCTCCAGACCTGCGCGACGAGTTCGGGCTGATGGCTCAGACCGATCTGGCCAAACGCGAAATCGCAGCGCTGTACCGTTGCGATCTGAACCTGATGATCTCCGAAGTGGAAATCCAATTGTTGATCGAACAGTTCGGCCTGCCTCAGCAGTTGCTGCACTGGTGTCCGTTAATGATCGATCCGCCTGCGGCGGCACCTGCCTCATTTGCCGACAGGGCGAACTTCTTGAGTATCGGCAACTTCCGTCATGCGCCCAACTGGGATGCCGTGCTGTGGATGAAGAGCACGATCTGGCCGCTGATTCGCCAGCAATTGCCCCAGGCACAATTGCATATCTACGGCGCGTACACGCCGCCGAAAGCCACGGCGCTGCAAAACGCGCGCGAAGGCTTCCACATCATGAATTGGGCCGAAGATGCGTTGCAGGTCATGTCTGCGGCGCGGGTGTGCCTGGCGCCCTTGCGCTTTGGTGCCGGCATCAAGGGCAAACTGGTCGACGCCATGCTCTGTGGCACACCTAGCGTCACCACGCCGGTTGGCGCTGAGGCGATGCATGGCAATCAGGTCTGGCCAGGCGCGGTCACAAACAGCGCTGTCGAGTTCGCCAACCATGCAGTGGCGCTTTATCACGACGAGGCGCGTTGGCAGGAAGCCTGTCAGGCGGGTTATAAGCTGCTGAATGAGCGCTACCAACAGTCAGTACACGGTTTGGCATTGATAGAAAAACTGCGTTATTGCCAGCAACATTTGCATGAACTGAGAACCCAAAACTTTACCGGAAGCATGCTTCGCCATCATTCGCATAAAAGCACGCAATATATGTCGCAATGGATCGAAGCGAAAAACCGAAACAATCATCAGGTAGAAAATCCATAACCATTTACTTCTACACGACTTGCATTAAAAGGCAACTTTGCCGATTAACCGCCACCCGTTATAAACATCCTGCGCGCGCAACTCTATAAACTTAAAATCCACCGCAGGATGTATGGCATGAACAATCTTGATAACTTTCAAACCTCTCAATGGATGGCAGACACAGGGCAAATTGACAACTTGTCGCTTTTTGAACTGACCCTGCCGGGCACTCATAATGCTGGCTGCGACCGGGAGGCGGGTTATGCGCTATTACCGGGCAAAAACTGGCTCGCCTGCCAGGACGTCTCCTTCTATTCGCAACTGAACCGCGGAGCCCGGGCCCTTGATGTACGCCTGACCGTTGATCCCAAAGCGTCAGGCCTGGCGAAATTCCGCTTTCACCACAACGGTTACCTGTCTTCTCGGACTCTTGAAGACCTTGTTCGTGATTTGAAAGGCTTTTATGAAAGAAGCAACAATGAATTCATTATTCTGGACTTTCATGAGCTGGGAAGTGGTAAAGACCCATTCGACCATGCGGAATTCAAAGCGTTGATGCTGGAACACCTGGGTGAGCGAATGATCCCCAGCCGGAACTTGCATATGTCCCTCGGCGAGCTCAAGGCAATCAGTTCGTTGCAAAGAATCATGGTGGCAGCCCCCATGACCTGGGACACACAAGACTATCGTTTTTATGGAAAGATCTCGCACAAGTGGATCAATAAACAACTGGTCAGTGCTGTCGACCTGCAGGGTTATATCAAAGAAGTATTGAATACCTACACCAGCAGGCTGTACCCATGGTCGCTGTCGGCGACCAGTTTTACCCTTGGCGGCCCGCAACGAATTCTCGACGATCTCGACACCTGGTTCGATCCCGACCAATCGGACTGGGCAAAAAAATGCCACATCATCAATTTCGACTTTATTAAAAATTCGAACATTGTGCGTTTCTGCCAGAGGGTCAATCTGGAGAAAGCGCTTGAGAAGTCACGAGACATGGCACAGGCGGTTTGAGTGAAACTGGCACACCTGCCGAAAAACGAGGCATGATCGACAGGCGATAATAAAAAAGTAGCTCGCCATGACTCGAACCGCCCGCGTGACCGACCCCTCGTACGAGTTGATGGATGACCATAACGGGTTGTCCATCATCTACCGCCAGCATGGTTTTCCGTGCCCGCTGGTGCGTTGGCATTTTCACAAGGAATATGAACTGCACCTGATCGTGGCCAGCTCCGGCAAGGTCTTCATCGGCGACTACATCGGCAATTTTTATCCCGAAACCCTGTTCCTCACGGGCCCCAACCTGCCGCATAACTGGATCAGCCAGGTGGCCGAAGACGAGGTCGTGGAAAAGCGCGACATGCTGGTCAACTTCACTGACGAACTGTTCGAAAGCGGCCACCAGGTGTTTGCCGAACTGAAAACCCTGGCGCCCCTGCTGGAGCGTGCGCAGTACGGCATCGAGTTCCGTTGCAAACGCACCATTCGCCAGGCCATGACGCTGATGCAGCGCATTGCCGACAGCAAGGGCATCACCCGCCTCGGGCACTTTTTCATCCTGATGGAACTGCTTGCCGCCAGCGATGATTTCCAGCTTCTGTCGGGCGCCACCACCCCGCAATTGGCAGACGAACACAACATCGACCGCACCAACCGGGCGGTCGATTACATCTTCAGTCACTACGCCCGCGACATTTCGCTGGAGGAAGTCGCTGAGCATCTGGGCATGACGCCGACCTATTTCAGCCGGGTATTCAAACAGGCCACCGGGCGCAATTTCATCGAGTTCGTCAACCGCCTGCGCATCAGCAAATCCTGCGAGCTGCTGGCCGATGGCGACAAACCGGTGACCGAGGTTTGCTTTGAATCCGGCTTCAACAACATTTCCAATTTCAATCGGCGCTTTCAGCAGCTCAAGGGCATGACGCCGTCGCACTATCGGCGGCTCGCGGTGCAGCGCCTGACCGAGCAGAACCTCGGCTGATGCGCAGTTCCCCTGTAGGAGTGAGCCTGCTCGCGATAGCGGTGTGACAGTCTGCAGATGTGTTGGCTGACACTCCGCTATCGCGAGCAGGCTCACTCCTACAAGGGGCTGTGCCGGCATCAGAAACCTGTACGCATTCGATAGCGCCTGATCGCTGCAAACCCCTTCCCTGCGTTCACCCCACAAAAGCCCAGTGCAAAAAAGTATCGATCAAAGTGCTAGGGATGATTTGTCAGGCCCGCGATTGAAGGCTGTAATCAGCGCACATTCTTCCTGCACAGGAAGACACAAAAACAATAACTGTCCTTCTGTAACCCTCCGGGTGCAGAAAAGGAGTGCACGATGCAACCCACTGCAAAAGCTCTGCTTGCCCTCACCTGCATGACCCTCAGCAGCGTCAGCCTTGGCGCTCAGACGCTGACCATCGCCACCGTCAACAACAGCGACATGATCCGCATGCATCCGGACATCAAGCTCAATTGGGTCGTGCTCGAAGAAAACGTCCTGCGCCAGCGTCTGACCACCGACATCGCCACTCAGGGCGGTCAGTTCGACGTGTTGACCATCGGCATGTACGAAGCCGCACTGTGGGGCGCCAAAGGCTGGCTGGAACCGATGAAGGATCTGCCGGCCAGTTACGCCCTCGACGACGTGTTCCCGTCAGTGCGTGAAGGCCTTTCGGTCAAGGGTTCGCTGTACGCCCTGCCGTTCTATGCGGAAAGCTCGATCACTTATTACCGTACCGACCTGTTCAAGGATGCCGGCCTGACCATGCCGGAGCGTCCGACCTGGGAGCAGATCGCCGGTTTCGCCGAAAAACTCACCCACAAAGACAAAGAGCTGTACGGCATCTGCCTGCGCGGCAAGGCCGGTTGGGGCGAGAACATGGCGCTGATCACCACGGCTGCCAACGCTTACGGCGCGCGTTGGTTCGATGAGCAGTGGAAGCCGGAATTCAGCGGACCGGAGTGGAAAAACGCGCTGAACTTCTACGTCGACACCATGAAGAAATCCGGCCCGCCGGGCGCCTCCAGCAACGGTTTCAACGAAAACCTTGCGCTGTTCAACAGTGGCAAATGCGCAATGTGGGTCGACGCCAGCGTCGCCGGTTCGTTCGTCACCGACAAGACCCAGAGCAAGGTTGCTGATCACGTCGGCTTCACCTTCGCGCCGCATCAAGTGACCGACAAAGGCTCGGCCTGGCTGTACTCGTGGGCGCTGGCGATTCCGACCAGCTCCAAAGCCAAAGACGCCGCGAAAGAATTCAGCGCCTGGGCGACCTCCAAAGAATACGGCGAGCTGGTGGCCAAAACCGACGGCATCGCCAACGTCCCACCCGGCACTCGCGCTTCGACCTACAGCGACGCTTACATGAGCGCCGCGCCGTTCGCCAAGGTCACGTTGGAATCGCTGAAAGCGGCTGATCCAGGCAAACCGACGCTGAAACCGGTGCCGTATATCGGCATTCAACTGGTGACCATTCCTGAGTTCCAGGCAGTGGGTACGCAGGTCGGCAAGCTGTTCTCGGCGGCGCTGATCGGCCAGACCACGGTGGATCAAGCCCTGGCTGCCGCGCAGCAAACCACTGAACGCGAGATGAAGCGCGCCGGTTATCCCAAGTAACCCGCAAAGCTCGCTCCTGCCTTTTGTAGGAGTGAGCCTGCTCGCGATGGCGGTTTTCAATCTGAACCAGACGGTGACTGACACACCGCCATCGCGAGCAGGCTCACTCCTACAGGGGATCTTCATTCGCCTGTCGAATCGGTTACTGCCATGAATACTTCAACTGCCAAAGCCCACCTCGACCTGTCGCCACCTGCGCGCAAGGTCCGCGTACGCAATCCCGGCTGGTTTCTGGTCAGCCCTTCGGTGGCCCTGTTGCTGCTGTGGATGATCGTGCCGCTGGGCATGACCATCTACTTCTCGATGATCCGCTACAACCTGCTCTACCCCGGTGAGAACGAGTTCGTCGGGCTGGAGAACTTCAGCTATTTCCTGACCGACTCGGGCTTCATGCCCGGTGCCACCAACACGCTGTTGCTGGTCGGTAGCGTGTTGCTGATCAGTGTGGTCCTCGGCGTGTTGATCAGTGCCTTGCTGGAGGCCAGCGAATTCCTCGGTCGCGGCATTGTGCGAGTCATGCTGATTTCGCCGTTCTTCATCATGCCCACAGTCGGTGCGCTGATCTGGAAGAACCTGATTTTCCATCCGGTCTCGGGGATCCTCGCCTACATCTGGAAGCTGTTCGGCGCGCAACCGGTGGACTGGCTCGCCCATTACCCGCTGCTGTCGATCATCATCATTGTCTCGTGGCAGTGGCTGCCCTTCGCGATCCTGATTCTGATGACCGCGATGCAGTCCCTCGACCAGGAACAGAAAGAAGCTGCACGCCTCGACGGTGCGGGTCCGATCGCGATCTTCTGGCACCTCACTCTGCCGCATCTGGCGCGACCAATTGCCGTGGTGGTGATGATTGAAACGATCTTCCTGCTGTCGGTGTTCGCCGAGATTTTCACCACCACCAACGGCGGCCCCGGCTACGCCTCGACCAACCTCGCCTACCTGATCTACAACCAAGCGCTGGTGCAGTTCGACGTCGGCATGGCCTCGGCGGGCGGCTTGATTGCCGTGGTCATCGCCA
>Ga0213823_1000633_pt1 | contig 27084 bp, 28 predicted proteins | sample MC6MC0907MG_FD_179887 | JGI IMG/M metagenome (GOLD analysis project Ga0213823, IMG submission 179887) | Enriched soil aggregate microbial communities from Iowa State University, Ames, United States - MC6-MC0907-MG | ecosystem: Environmental > Terrestrial > Soil > Unclassified | place: USA: Iowa...
AATGTATGCCCATCTGCCACATCAATTTTGAAGACAATGCCTTCAAATAATGAGTCTGCTTGCATGTTTGCCATGTATTGCTCTGTTTGCTCAATCGTACCTGAAACAGTACCGTTAATGCCCTCATTGGCTACTAAAATACGACCTTTTAAACCGATTTCTTTACACATGGCTAAGTGCGTTGCCGAAAACGCAGCTGGATCTTCAATCTTCGTGTAATGGTAATATAATAAAACTTGATAATTCATTGTTTCCACCTATCATTTCATATATTTGCAGGATATACCTGATAGTGTCTTTTACGACCTATTAACCATACAGGATATTCATTTAATATGCTATCGGTAATTAGACTGAAATAGGTATGAAAATTGTTTTCAAAGAATTTGTGAAGTGGTCAGCGAACCTTTTTAAAAAGTGTTATTCCACAATCTGGCCCGATTGTTGTGTAAGGTTTCCTCATATATATGATGCTTTACAACATTAAGCACAAAAGACTTCCCAAATACGATTTTAGTAACGGAGTTGGATTATAATAGCATATGAATGAAAATTGCTAAATGACGCTTTGGAAAGGTTTTTACTACATAAAGGATTTTTGATGCGCCCAAACAGAATCAGAAGGACATCAATGCAAGCATTTAAGAGTGAATTGATGTCCTTTCTTAAAAGCTAATAGATTCCTCTACTAAAGGATGGTTGCCAAATTCCTTGTGCATTTTTCTCCATACCTAACTCTGTTTGTGATCCTTCAATAGAAATAAATTTTATAACCCCGATTGTATCTGTTTGCTGCTCAAACTCTGCATTTTCTATCCCAGCAAAGAGGTTTGCAATAATAAGGCGATTTATCTCCTCTGTAAACAACTCCTGACGTACGATTTTCGTTTTCTCATAATATCTTCGAACACTTTCTGTTTCTTCGTTAATATTTGTTGTAAACAATGCTTCATATGTTTCATAATCTTTTTCAATATCGCTCAATAAAAACATTTTAGTTATCGCTTGTGGTGTCATATTTTTTAACTTTTCAACATTATAATCCGTTTTAAAGGCATCAAAAACTTGCTGCTCCTGTTCAGTCAATTCAAATGTTAGCTCAAAATTTTGGAATCCTATGACCTTACCTACTAATTGCCCTTCATTAATTTTCATAATCGTGTGGCCTTCGTCATTGTCATAAACAACAAATTCTTTTTCTTTCGTAGAAATCGATTTGTCAATGAATGGTTCTGGCTTTGTTCCCAAATTATGAAATAAGTAAGAATTATTAAATGGGTCATTCATATCCTCCTTTTTTATTTGCTCATTTAATCCATGAACTTTTAATGCGGTATGATCTACTAAAATTTGCCCTTGATTCATTGTTACATGATCATTACCTAATCCTAATACAGTCGATACTACAAGCCCATCAGTTCCATAAAAGGCAATATAATCTCCATACGTAATCGTGGATTCCTTATCGATAATCATTGGCAAAAAATGCAGCATCCATTGTTCCCCAAGTAGATAGGCATATTTCGGTTCAATTACGTCTAAAGAGGAAACATCATCGACAATCGGTAGTAGCTCATTTTGCTGACTAGCTGTTTGTAGGTTATTTTTTTGAGAAAATTCAACGAAAAGCATTAACCCAATAATGAAACAAGCTGCAATAGATACTGAGACGACCTGCCAGTTACACTTTCTTTTTATTGGTTTAGGTTGCAATAGGCGTTGCTTTATGTCGTTTGTAAATGGGGCATCTTGTCGCAATTCTTCTTTTAGCTTGGCTTTAAATTCCTTCATTAAATATTGCCTCCAGTTCCTGATTTGTTTTCAACAATTCTCTCGCTCGACGAATCCTTGTACGAACGGTGTTTTGTGATACATCTAATAAACTTGCAATTTCAGAAACATCAAATTCTTCATAATAAAACAGTATAATGACTTCCCTATAATGAAGCGGTAATGCGAAGACAATTTGCTTTAAAGTTGTATAATCTTCAGTTGATATATACGTTTGCTCCACTGATGGTTCAGTTCTGCCTAGTGGTAAAAGTTTTGAAATAAATGATTTTCTCTTTTGTTTTCGTAGTTCATCATGACAACAATTAATAGCGATACGAGTTAAATAGGTTTTCAATGAAGCATCATTTCTAAAATCGTCTTTATGTAATAGATACTTCATTAGTACGTCCTGTGTAACTTCCTCTGCAAGCTGAAAATCCTTCATATACAAATAATTAAGATGATATAAATATTCACCATATTGTTCTACGATTTGTTCCAACGACAACTCACCTCGTTTCAATCCTACTACTTAGACGCTCGTTTCCTAAAAAATTGTTCAATCTCCTGAAAATATTTTTAGAATAGCCTTTTTATAGTTACATTTTAAGTGCTTACTTAAAAAAGATTGCTGTTTTAGCAGTATTTGATGCTACTTATAGTCATTTAGATGATGCAACAGTTGCCTATGTATTATTCCAACTTCAGAATGTTAACTTAGGGGATAATTGGTTATAGCAGGGATTACTTAATTAAGAGTTACAATGGAAACTTAATTTAAAATAAACCTAAATAACTGAATATAGAATAGAGACATGGACACACCCTGGTTAAGTTAGTATCATTATAACCAAGAGAGGACGTGTCTGTTTTATGAGTCAAAAAAGATACAATAAGGAATTTAAACAAACTGTAGTGGAGCTATACCGCTCTGGTACACCGGTCAGTCAATTGTCTAGCGAATATGGTGTTTCTGAAGTAACTATTTATAAATGGATTAAGTTACACTCTCCTATTGAAGGTGCAGAAGAATTAACTGCAGCTGAAGTTTCTGCAATCCAAAAAGAAAATCTTCGTTTAAAGCAGGAGATTGAAATCTTAAAAAAGGCTATGACCATATTCGCGAAAAAGTAACCGAACAAGAACTTATTGACCATATTGAAAATGAAAGCGAACATTATCCTATTCAGCTAATGTGTCGCGTTTTAAAGGTACCCAAAAGTACGTATTACCAGTCTTTCCACAAGAAACCTAGCGTGTACGAAGTTGAAAATAAAAAAATTACGGAGCGTATTTATGTCATTCACAAAGAAAGTGATGGACGATACGGTGCGCCAAAAATCCATGCACAGTTACTTAAGGAAGGCGTGAAAGTTAGTATTAAACGCGTACAGCGACTCATGAAAAAAGCGGGTATTCGTTCAAACATCACAAAAAAGTACCGTCCGACGCCAACTCAAAAGCCAGTGGAAGAACGTGAAAACGTACTCGAACAAGATTTCCAAACAACAACGATTAATGAAAAATGGGTAGCTGATATTACGTATATTCATACGATCCGCGATGGATGGTGCTACTTGGCGTCGGTTCTTGATTTACATTCTAAGAAAATAGTAGGTTATAAGTTTGGTAGAAAAATGACCGTAGATTTGGTCGTTGAGGCATTGGATCACGCTATACAAGCACAAAATCCATCCTCAGGATTAATTATCCATACAGATTTAGGTACGCAATATACGAGTGAAACATTTCAAGAAAAACTAAAAAAACACGAAATGATTCCGTCGTTCAGCCGTAAAGGTTGCCCATATGATAACGCTTGTATCGAGTCTTTTCATGCGACATTAAAAAAAGAAGAAGTCTATCGAACGCGCTATGAAAATTATGAAGCAGCTAGAGTGGCACTATTTAAATACATTGAAGGTTGGTATAATCGCAAACGAATTCACAGTGCAATAGGTTTTCTAACGCCTGAAGAATGCGAAAGTATGTGCCGAGCTGCGTAGTAAAACTTGAGGTTCAAGCAATCTACCCCCTTCATATTTTTTGGGCGCAACCTCCATGGATTTCACGCTCTACATCCCGTGTAGTCTGTCAAAGGCTCTTTTCACTTTGACTGGCTACACGGGATGTGGAACACTCCATAAATGGGGTTGCCACAAATAAAAACTTAACCTTTGTGTGTCCAGTATCTTGACTTAAATCCAAACGTTCAATTAAAAGTTTGGAAATACAACAAAAAGGCATGAAGGTTGTTAATCAACGTTCGTGCCTTTTTGCGAGGACTATTATTTATATTGCACAAACAGTTGATGTAACAGCATTTATACTTGCTGGGGTTGTTCTTTTAATTTGCATAAAAACATGTATAGTATATTTCTTATCGTAATGTTCCTCAATTAAATGGCCCTTTCCATAAATAAAGACGCTTTCCTTAAAAGTATGGCCCCTATTGATAAAGGTGGAGTAGTAGATCGGTATGGCAATGTACATGGAGTCAATATTTTAATGGTTGCTGATTCACAAATTATTTGAATCATCTCTCGGTTCAATGATATTAATAAATACTTTGAACTTTTAACTAGAAAATCACTATTAAATTAACATAAGCATACTATAACAAGTATATTTGATGCGAATCATACATACATTGATTTTAGTATTTCTCATTAAAGCAGAAAGTCTATAATTATCCTAGTGATGGAATTATAATATAAGCGAAAATTTTCTATAAAGATAGGATGATGACAATTATTGAAAAATCGGTTCTTGCTATGGTTATATTACGTGTATTGTCTGGAAGTATTGAAGTAAGTGCTGGATTGTTGATGCTAAAGTTGAATAATTTAGAAAAAGCATTCTTTATTAATACAATGCTTGCATTGGTTGGTCCAACAGTTTTAATCGTAACGACAGCAATTGCATTATTTGGACTAGCAGATAAAATTCCTGTGACGAGAATCATTTGCCTATTTACGGGAATTACTCTTATTATTATTAGCTCACATGTTAAGTAATAATAAAGTATTCCTAAAAAAGAATGTTTTGCAAAGGATTTTAATTTTAAATTGACACACTCTAGTTAATAATTATGATAGAACACGTGAGCAAGGGTCCGAATATGAAACAACATGTTGAAACAAAATTAGTAAGTTTTTTATTTTGCACAACCTCCATTTCGGACCTAAGTTCCTTTCCTTCTGTACTGATTTCCTTTTTAGCACGATCACTAAACTAGTCACTAACTATTATTTACTTCTTCACAGCAAAATGGACATTCCGTTCATAATCCTTGTTAAACTCCATAAACATTTATTAGTCATAATTTTCTGTCCTTTCCGAATAATATCTTTTAGATTTTCCTTCTTAAAAATGTTCATTAGTTTGCTGTAACGTGAATCGACACTTCGTTTTTTTATGTATAAGTAACCACTACCTGCACAAATTTATATTGAGTGTATCGCACGCACTTATTCGGTTGTGGCGTTGGTTGACCGTCACAACCTCTCTCATTCAGGGTCACCTTTACTCAGTGACCCTTTTATAATTTCTATTCTCAGTTTAATACTACACTGCATCAGGTAGTTTTCTACTTGAATAAAGAATGAATCTTTAAAGCAACTTCTTTCGACTTAACATCGATCGAAACATTTTCGACCTCTACCTATTTATTGGTAAATAAGTTCCTCTATTTTTTCAGTGTACTCTTCATCTTGTCCAGTTCAAAAATCCCCTTCAATTTTTTCCGATAAAAAAAATATCTGCCATTAAATTTAACTTCTTCGATACAAACCTTGAACCTTTTTACCTTTACATCGGAGTCCCTGCTAATCTCATTTCAATTGCTTTCATTTTCCCTTCTACTGGATAACTCACTCTTGTCCCCATAGAAAAACACCTCCGCGTTGATTTGATAAGGTACAATACTCGTTATTCAACGAAAGGTGTTTTTATTTGTTTCATTTTTTTAGGTCAGTGCCCAGTATAGTTCTACAAAAAGAATAGCGTTTTTTCCTGTTTAGGGGATTTATCTTCCTTAGCTGCTGGCTTAAGTTAAAATGTGACCGCCTTCTACATGAAGAACGGTTCCAGTCACGAAACTATTTTGTAGCAAATATAGTACGCTTTGTGCAACATCTTCAGCTTTTCCTACTCGTTTCACAGGGAGTTTGTTTTCAACTGTATTATAGAAGTTATTACGTGCTTCTTCTGGCATTTTGCTACGGGAAGGTGTATCAATGATACCGGGTGAAACAATGTTTACTCGGATTGGAGCAAGTTCTAATGCCAAAGTCTGGCCTAGATTCGAAATAGCCGCATTGACTGCCCCTAGAATTGCTGACCCAACTATAGATTTGTAGGCTACAACTCCAGAGAATAAAATGATTGAACCGTTTGGTAAAATTTTTGAAGCACCGTATTTCGCTGCATAATATTGTCCCCAGAATTTATTTTCAAATAATTTTCGGGCTTGGGCTGTATCCGTTTGGAGGAATAACCCGCTGGATGTTTCTGCTGCGCTTACCACAAGATGATCGAACTGGCCAATCTTTTCAAAGAAAGATTGGACTTGCTGTTCTTGCGTTGTATCTAGAATATAAGCCGTTGCTCTAACTCCTAGTTGCTCTTTTGCATTCTTTAATTTATCTTCGGAACGGCTGGCAATGATTACTTCTGCCCCTTGAGCTATTAGCTGTTTAGCTGATTCCAAACCAATCCCAGAGCTTCCACCGATAATTACAACTTTTTTATCTTTTAACATGTTTTTCTCTCCTTATAGGTTTACTTAATAGATTAAAAATTCAATACCTCTTGTAGGTGTAATTCAAGATCGGATACAAACTTTTCAACCTTCGGATTTTTGACTACATCATAACAGGAGAAACTCTGTAAAGGTTTCATTCCGAGAAATTTCTGTATACGATGTAAATGAATTAATGCATCTTCTAGGCTGCTCCCTTCAAAAAATTGGTTTGGATCGTTAAATGCTTTTTCAGGAGCATTCCAGGTAATCGAAAACATATATTTCTTTTCAGTCAATAACCCGCCTTTTCCATACTCATTAGCACCCCTAAAAAATAAATCATAAGCATATACTTCATCCATATACGTCTTCAATAAGCCCGGGACACTGAACCAATAAATAGGTGTTTGGTAAATGACAATATCAGCCCATATAAGTTTTTGTTGTTCTTCTTCGATTTTATAGCCGTTTTGAATAATTGTTGTTTTTACATTGTTCTTTTCACTTAAAAAACTGACCATTTTGTTCATCAATGTTTGGTTCAAATTCCCCTCTGCTGAACTATACTTCTGATGACCGTTAATAATAAGTATATTTTTCATCGTTTTCTTGCTCCTTCAATTTAGTTATCTCTAAAAAAACCGCCTAGCGTGTAGCTTGTAACCGATAACCCTACTGCACTTAAGGTAAAAATCAAATCGTTTGCTACATCTGGGAGAATACCCATGATGACGTACCAATAGCAAAAGCATTAATTAATAAAGCAATGAGTTACACAACAGTAGCTTGTTTCGTTGATTTCTTGCAATAATTTTTATCACCTTCTCAATAAGGGATGAAATAATAATGTACAACGATATTATAAATATAGTAACTTCATTTATGGAAGTAGTGATATTTAATTCATAAAGTTTCTGAAAGTATACTATTGTGATATGATAAGGTAAATTAGTCAAAAATTTTAGGGAGATGTTTGGATGAGTGTTATTGAGCCGGTAGTATTGACCAAAGGAGCACCAGGTGAGACTTGCCCCATTGCTAAAACGCTCGACGTGATTGGGACTAAATGGACTTTTTTAATTGTTCGTGATTTGCTTATAGAAGGAACAATGCGATTTAGTGACCTATTGAAATCAATGAATGGAATTAGCCCGAAAACACTTTCACTTCGTCTTAAGACACTAGAAGATCATGGGATATTGAATAAAAAGGTTTTCCCGGAGGTTCCCCCTCGTGTGGAATATACGTTAACAGACAAAGGAAAACAATTGGAAGGTATTTTCATTGAATTAAAGAGATTTGGATTAAATTTATAAAAAATTAAGATAAGTCATTCTTTAAATTTTGGTAAGTTAATATGAACCATATCAGAGCTTTTTTATTTCTAAAATCTATTTCTCAGGCTATGAACTATACAAACTACGTTATCACGGCATATTAATAGTAATGTAAAGCTATTTTAGCCTTACACCTCCGAATTGTTACTAAGGGTCACTCCTATCCCAAGTGACCCTTTTTTATCCTATATTATTTGGTTAAAGCTTCATCGAGATTCAGTAACACGTACCAATGCCTTTCTCGATCGTTCTCAAAGCGCAAAATAAATGCCTTCCGTGTTTTACGGAAGGCTTGAAATTATAATAAGAATTCTACTACACAAGATATAAATGCTTAAAATAGAACTTTTTATAAACTATGAATTAATATGATTTTATCGTACAACTTTAACCTTTCCTTCCTAATATACGTGATTCTCATGTTTACAAAATAAATATTGGCATTCGTGAAAGCCTCAAAAGGACCCGCGTCATGTGTGATGATTTTTTTTATATTTTTTTAAAAGAAGGCTTCCACTCTGACAAATCTTGATAAACAAATGTTATATTGTCACATATTTTATTTGCTAATTCATACATATGTTCTATATTTTTAGCCGTAAATAATATATATCCTTTGCGCCCTGTACTGTCTACAATAGTTGGTATGGTGTCGCCCTCTTTTACTAATAGATCAACGAATACGATTTCGGATATGTTAGCTAACCCTTCATACTTGATTTCTTTTAAGCAACCTGGTTTTGGAATCAAGCTTAAAGACATAGCTTGACATTTTGAAGGGACACATCTAAATTCATCTATAGTCCTAGTGGCTAATGCATCATAATAGTATCCGAATTGAGATATGCCGGTTGTAAGTTCTACCATTTTCCAAATGTTACCTCCACCTATCCTAACTTGAGACTCTATGATAATTGGCTTATTTTGTTTGTCTAGTTTTACCTCTGTATGAGTAATGCCATCTTCCAGTTGCATGTCGTCCAAAAATAGCATTACTTTGTCAATGATTAATTTTTTTTGAGATTCATCTATAGGTGCCGGCATAATAGTATAGTTGATTAAAAACGTATTTTCTTTAAATATTTCGGCTGATATAGCTAGTATAGAATGCTTCTTGTTATAAGAAACGGCTTCGACCGTATAAACAACGTCTCCTTCAACATACTCTTCCACTAAAATAGGTAATTGAATACCATTATCTTTCATCAATCCCTCTATGTCATCTCCTATGTCTAGCTTAGATACACCTTTACCACCTGCGCCAATCGGAGGTTTTATGATCATACTATTTTTTTTATGCAAAAATTCACTAATATCTTTTATGTTGTTGCAAACCATCGAATCTATCGAATAGTCTTTGCCTGCTAGAAGTTCACGCATCATGTCTTTATTGCGGGTTACCATATTTGCGTTGTAAGAAAATCCTTTAACATTAAGAATCTTTGCAATGATGCTAGCCGTATCCAAGGCTGCTTCGTTGAAAGATACAACCACATCAAACGGTTTCTCTTTGAACAATTCTTCAGCATAGTACACACTCACGGGAATGTTTGTTGTGTCTATTTCTTTTTTATAGAAACACTTTTCTAAGATAGTTCCATCGAAATATATGTGTTTACTGTAAGATCCAATATACGAAACAGTATATCCCCTGTCTAAAGCATCTTGTATGGGTTTAGTCCATCCCCCAATAAATAAAACATGTGATATAGTTTCTTTGCCAGTTCCTTTTGATATCTTATCCATCATCATCATCTCCTCTAAATTGAACCCGAATATTCAAGGTTGGTCCCTTTTGATATGCCTCGTCTTAACAATACTATTAAACATAATGATGTTCCGAAGCCTCCTATAAATAGAGTTGTTTGAAGCCCAACTATAGAAACTAAAAATGCACTTGCAAAACTTCCTAATGCCCAAGCTCCCCAATTGAGCGTACGCTGTACAGCATTTACTCTGCCCAGCATTTGACCTGGTGAGGCAAGTTGTCGAATGGTTGCAGCGTAAGGGCCAAATACACCTTCTCCCATACCATGTATGATACTTGCAGCTACAATACCGTAAACGGTTCCTAAGTATCCCATGATTGGTATAAGGGACAGACCGATAACTGATACAGTAGCGCTATAAATAAGCATTTTTGTATTATTAAATTGTTGACCTTTTTTAACGAGTATCGTATTGCCTATTAAAAATCCCACTGCCGCCGAACCTACAACAAAACCTATTTCAAGTTCAGATAGACCCATTACCTTATAAAGGAATATTACTAAAATGCTATTTAGTATGTACTTGAAAAAACCGTAAACAGCGCCACAGCTTACAATTGGTTCTAATACAGGGTGGCTTTTAAAATATATCAAACCTTCATATATGTTTTTATGTATCGATTTTATATTTACGTTTTTTAAAGAGCCTTCTGTATGCGGTTTAAACCTTGAAATAAATAATACACACAAAAAACAAACAAAATACGTTATTGCATCAACAGTGAATAAGCCTGTTAATCCAACTAGAGTAATAACGATCCCTGCTAGCATAGGACCAATTACAATAGAAAGAGACTCTGAAAGGGCTAGTTGAGCATTTCCCTTTTTCAAGTTGTCTTTACCTGGTAATATTTCCGGTAAGAAAGAAGGAATTGCTATGTTGTAAAACGTGGTAAATATTCCGTTTAAAAACATGAGAATCACCAGTAAAGGGAACGTTATTATATTTGTTACAGTCAGTATGAATACTGATAAAAATAAAACACCTTGACATATACTACAAATTAGCAAAACCTTTTTTCTATGAAGGATGTCTATCAAAGCACCGGCTACTAATCCGAAAATTAGGTAAGGAATAAATATAATTCCACGAAGCATGGCAGCATTCGCCTCACTTGTTTCTAGTACCTCTAATGCAAAAAGAGGCAAAGCTACTACTGTAAACTGGGTACCTAACAAACTGATAGACTGTCCTAGCCAGAGCTTGTAAAAATTAAAATATTTGTTATTTTTCATGTGACACCTCTATGAATTACAGAATGGTTTACAGAATATCCCTGTCCTTTACAGCATAGAAAAATTGATTATTGTACGCTGATAATTGCTTGCCACTTTTCATCTGTAAACATTTCTCCATCATTCAAATTTCTATACTCATGGCTCTCTTTATGTCCGTTATTGATACTATCCACTAATTATCTCACCTCTCCTTTCAATATACTCTCTGGATTTAAATAACAAGATATTGAATTTCAATTTTACTTAGAATCGTGAAAAATAATTCCAAGACCGTATCGTGCTCCAGAAGTAACCGTGCTTACTCCGTGCCGAACTGTATTTTTGTAATATCCTTTTTTACCTAGAACAGGTCTATAGTTAGTAGGAAAGATTAGTGCACTACCTTGTTCTAAAGTAATGACATGTCCCCTACTCTGAGCACGAGGAATTTGTTCCACTAATAGAGATTCTCCACCGCAGAAGTCTTTATCTCGTTGATTTAAAACAAATACTACTTGAAACGGGAAATACAGGTCGCCATATAGATCTTGATGTAAACAATTAAACCCTCCTGTTTCATACTTTAATAGTAAGGGTGTCGGTCTAGTTTGTTCATATTTTTCACAGGTGTTCAAAAAATCTTGAAGATGATCTGGAAACTGTTCTGTTTTCTTTAAATAGCCCAACCATCGATTGGCTGTTTTGACCAATTCTAAATAAAAAGACTCTCTTAAACTTTGAATGATTTCAGGTAATGGATAGGAAAAATATTTGTATTCCCCATTCCCGAAGCGGTATCTCATCATATTGATAGTTGTTCGGTATGACTCTTCCTCACAATACAATTCTATGAAGTATTCACATTCCTCCTTTGTTAAAATCACTGGAAGCTTTGCAAATCCTTGCTCATCTAAATCATTTTGAATTGAATCCCAATTTAAGTTTGCGATACGTGTTTTAATATCTTGGATCACTTTTATTCACTCCTATTTATTATTCTTGATAAATAACACTATAACCCCATCATTCTAAAAAAATAAGGTGTTAAGAATGTAATAGCAAGATAACAAAATAACAAAAGATTATGATGTAATAAAGTAAAATTACTCTTAATAAGATGAGGAGAATGAAAAATGACATGGTATGAAGTCAATGATGTGATAGTTATTACATTACCCGAAGATTTTGATATAGTTGCAAACCTGCTATCTAACAAGGAAAAAAATGAATGCATGTATGTTATAGAGAATGATGTCATAACAAAAGTTATAGTTATTGGGGAAATTCGGTCATTAGTACAGATAAATGTAATGAATAATAAACAAATGAATGTTCAATTTTTAAATGATTCTAGACCTATTGAAAAGTGGAAACGAGAAGAGATTGTGAACTATATTCATAAGTGATTTGATCTAAATAACGATTTAACGCCATTTTTTGAAATGGCAAAAACAGACCCCATACTGAAAATGCCAGCTCAAAATTTTATGGATTGCGAGTTATCGGCATTCGATTTATTTGAAGCTTTGTGCTGGGGAGTTTTAGGGCAACAAATTAACTTAACCTTCGCGTACTCCTTCAAGAGGCAATTCGTAGAAAAATATGGGGATTCAGTCGAATGGAATTGTAAAAAGTATTGAGTTTTCCCTTCGTACGAACAAATGATCAGTGGCATTGCTAAATTAATGGCAAAAGGAGAATTATCGAAGGAACAATAATATGAACTTTAAGGATGCTGAAAAATACTTACTAAAAATACGAGGAATTGGTCCTTGGACAGCCAATTATGTTCTAATGCGCTGCCTTAGGTTTAGACAGCTTTTCCAATCAATGATATGGGTCTAATTAATTCAATAAAAATATTACGAAATATGGACCGTAAACCTACAAAAGATGAAATATTAGAATTATCATGTCCGTGGAAAAACTGGGAATCATACGCTATCTTTTATTTATGGCGCAATAAAAGGAATCCGTTCTGATAAAAGATAATTCAAAACGGATACTTTTAAACCTTTTATGAGCCTGATTGTATAATAAAAAACATTATTTTTTTACAATCGGTATATAAATATCAAAATGTGGATCGTTCGGATCTTGATCAACTGGATAATGTTCATGTTTAATCGGCATATAAGGATCATAGTATTCTACACCAACTTCTCTAAATATGGTATAGTCGCTCTCAAATAACCATTGATGTAAGTCCGTATAGGTTTTTTGAATATCTTCTCCTTTGTGATGAGTCGTCTTCACATACGTCCATTCAGGAACCGATATTTCGATCATTCCCTCAGGAATTTCCTGCTCCTCACTCACTTCATACACTGCGTAATATGCGAATCCATTGTCCATTACATGATAGGACAAACCTAATTGGATAGTAGGATTCACTCTATTCTCTAACTCATCGGCACGGTCTTGAGCTTGTTGAATGACATTTTTTAAATGAGGTACGATTTCAGAGAACGTTCCCTCCCATTTTAATCCTACTGCCCGATAGGCTGGTAATGTTATAATTTGAAAACTCAAGTTATCTACCTCCCTTTCCCCTAAGTAATAACAATTATTTCAAATATAGCGAAATTTCACAATATAATATGGCTTATGATTGTATTTATTTCAAAAACACATAAATCTAATTCTCTTAAAAATACCATTTTTATTATTGAAGTTATGTGCCAATAATCTAAACCTCATCTTTTTAAATAATTGAATAGTTGAAATATTATGGTTTTAAACTACTTTTATGATGAACGCTCCTTAGAAACTTATGATGAAGCCGATGTTGAGGATGAAGTAAAATGGAAGAATTCAAAGTAGAAAAAGTAATACAAGATATTTATACAGACGTTTCGCTTGGTGGGTGTGGTCGACTGAATAAGGATGGGCATCACCTTCGAACTGGTTGGCAAGGAGATAAAACGGTTACCATCTTTACTGATTCCAAATATATGGGTATTCCTAGATTTTTATATGGTGGTTTACTCGCATCTTTAAACGATTGCCATGGATCTGGATCTGCTGCGCTTGCGTTGCATCATAAAAATGGACATGAAATTGGTGATGGAGCAGAGCCACCTCGATTTGTAACGGCTAACCTGAATGTAGATTTCCTTAAACCGACCCCGCAACACGTCCCATTAAAAGCAATTGGTTGAAACCGAAGTGTACGCTGAAGATACTCTCTGTGATCGTCGGTACAGTAGTTCTTGTCGGTTATGCCTAATACTTTTCTAAAAAAGAATGATTAATACTTGTGACTATGTACATCTGAACAAGTTAACCTAATGAAGGTTAACTTGTTTTTAAGTGGGCTTTTTTAGTGTAACTCTTATACGAGGTGTTTCTCTGGATAGGGCCCGATCTATTTACTTTTGTCTCGTAACGCTTGTTTATGCTGTCCTGAATAGGTGAAATGATATAAGGATTGAAGATTTCTCCATAGGGTTAGCGTAAGTGTCGAGAACCTTTTCCCTTCACGGTTCTTCAGGGAAAGTGACACCTTCTGGTGAAAATATCTCTATCAAGCCTGATTTAGTTGACTGTTGATATACTCCATTGCCAACTTGATAAAATTCACGAGAGCTAGGGTGGTCATAGGGTTCCAACAGTATAGATTGCAACGAATGCTATAAATAGCCCTCCATCTATCGTCTTTTTATATAAGATTCTTTAAAAACTACGCTTCTTTGGCCAAGCTCCTTGCATTTTACTTAGGAATACAATTTGCCCAATATGATAGGCGTCGTGCATTACTAAGCTCTTCAGTTCAATCACTAATGATCGTTCCTCAGGTAGTTCTTTGTACAATTCTTCATATTCTGGTTTTGCCAGTATTTTTTCTAGTTCCCGATGGACATACAAATATTCCTGTTTGGTTTCCTCCCAATTTTGCCATGTCACAGTCGGTAATTGAAACGTAGCGTCATTATTTTCTGCCTGTGGTTCATTTGCTGTATCACCAAGAATTCTCATGAGAAATCTCTTTTTATAGAAAAGTAGATGACAAACTATTTCCCAAATGGAATTCGTTGCCCCCTCAGATGGCTTCCAAATGGCCTGTTCTAAAGTAATATCCTCTAGCACTTTTTCAAGTGGTGGGAACCAGTCTTCTTCATCTAAGCAGCTTGTCCATTGTCGTAATAGCAGTGTTTTGGCAACCATTTTCAATTCCTCCTATTTGATCCTGTCTCCTTTGTAGATAAAACAGGCCTGTATTCCTTCTGCTAATGATCGTTTTGTCATTAGTATTATACATCAATTTCTATACCAATTCCTAGTTCCTTTGCCTTTTGATATACTCCTTTTGCGACTGCTAAATCATAGTAAGCTGCACCTACCGATTTAAAAATGGTGATCTCCTGTTCGTCCTCTCTACCATTCTTAGTCTTTGTGACTAGTTTACCAAGTTCACAATATATCTTGTCGAATGACCAGATCCCTTTTTTGGCTGCATGAATAAATTCACCAGCTTCATTTTTTACGCCATTATTATCATCTACTACGATTTTATTTGCCTTCAAAATAGTAGTTTCATCAATTTCTCGCATAGTTGGTAAATAAGAACCTATACCATTAATATGAGTTCCTGGCTTTAAATATTCTCCATCTAAAACGGCACTAGTTGATCTTGTAGCACAGCAAATAATATCTGCTTGCTTGACTGCCTCAGACACTTCATCTATGACTTCAAAAGGGATTCTCACCCCATATTCTTTTAATTTATCACCAAAACGGTGTGCTTTAGAGGTTGTTTTATTAACGAGTAGAATTTTTGTGATACATCTTACAGCTAGTACGCCTAGTACTTGCTCAAAAGCCATCCCACCTGTACCAATTACTGTTAGTATTGTCGCATCTTTTTTTGATAAATAATCGGTAGCAATCCCACTTAAAGCCCCAGTTCTAAGTCGAGTTAGATAAGAGGCATTCATCATTGCCACATGTGAACCATTCTCTGCATCTGTAAGTAATAGTACTCCTTGCGTTGTTTGCATTCCTTTTGGAGAATTTTTAGGGAAAATGGTCACCACTTTTACAGCAGCAACTTCACTCACTAAATCTGCACTTGGCATATAGAGTGCAGATGCATCATGGTCTGGAAAATCTATGACAGTACGATGCACATCGGCAATCTTATTTTCTTCTTTTGCTTTTAATACTTTCCTAACATCCTCTATCGCATTTTTCATATTGTAGCTTTTCATAATCTGTTCTTCGTTTAATATTAACATCATCAATATCCTCCATTAAATCATCTGTCATCACGACTTCATAGTCCCAATTGGGATTTTTTTCGTTTCACTTAATTTCGAGTCTTTATGAATTTCACTGTCTAAATTCTCTTGACTACGATCTTTAACAGCCCAAATGGCGATTAATGAAACGATTGCTGTAAAAATAATATATAACGCAATCGGTACATAGGAATTATCAAATTGAACTAATAAAGCGGTTGCTACTAAAGGAGCCGTTCCTCCTGCTACAGCTGCACCAATTTGGTAACCAAGTGTAATCCCTGTGTAACGAATTTTTGCATCAAAAATTTCTGAAAACATTGTCCCTAGTACGGCCGTAATTGGCGACCAAATAATGCCTAAACCGATGATTGTAGCTACTACAAGTAATATCGCGGATTGTTGCTGTAACATCCAGAAATAAGGAAATGCAAAGAGTATCATACCAACAGTTCCTATAATATATAACTTTTTGCGACCATATTTATCAGACAAGCTCCCCATTATAGGAATTAAAATGGTCGTAATAATTGTGGCAATCATGACGGCATTTAGAGTGACAGTTCTTGAAAAACCTAAATTTGATGTTGCATAGGATACAACAAATGTTCCAAAAATATAGAAAGGTGCTGTTTCAACAACCTTAGCTCCAATGGCAATTAATACTTCACGCCAATAGTTTTTTAAAGTTTCTAAAATAGGTAGTTTAGGAATTTCTCCTGATTCTTGCACCTTTTTAAATGAGGGCGTCTCATCAATCCCTTTACGAATCCATAAACCAAATAAAACTAAAAATGCACTTATTAAAAATGGTATACGCCATCCCCATGACATAAAGGCCCCTTCAGGAAGTAATGTCATTATAGACAATGCAACAGTTCCTAACACCATACCAATCGTTACACCCATTTGCGGTATAGCCCCATATAATCCTCTCTTTTCCTTTGGTGCATATTCGACAGCAAGTAAAAGAGCTCCTCCCCATTCTCCACCAATACCTAAACCTTGTACTAATCGTAAAGTAATCAACAATATGGGAGCCCAGATGCCAATAGCTTGATATGTAGGAAGTAATCCCATTCCAAAGGTAGCAATCCCCATCAAACTCAGCGTTAATACGAGTGTTTTTTTACGGCCAATCTTATCTCCAATATGGCTGAAAATGACTCCACCAAACGGTCTAATAAAGAATGATAAAGCAAAGGATGCGTAAGCAAGTAACAAACCTACTGTCGGATCATCATTGACAAAAAACACTTGGTTAAAAACGAGTGCGGCAACTGTGCCATACAAAAAGTAATCAAACCATTCAATGGAACTCCCTACCAAACTAGCAATCCAAATCTTTCTCATTTGTTTTCCATCCATCTATTTTCCCCCTTTGTTCAAAATTGAAGTGGCACTTCAATTTCTTCTTGTTATTACTTTACAATTACCCGAATTCTCTGTCAATAATGGGGGTTATTTTTTTATTATGACTTTCTATTAAAACGTGTATAGAATAAAGTATAATCAATAAAGGGGTTTGATATGATGACATCAGATTTTCTAGGGGAGACATTGAAAAGAATACGCAAAGAAAGACAATATACATTAAAAATGCTTGCCTCTCAAACAGGAGTTTCTATTAGCTTCTTATCGCAGGTGGAAAGAGGAAAATCTAATGTTACATTAGAATCCTTGAAGAAAATTTCAGATGCTTTAGGTGTAAATCCAAGTATTTTTTTCCCTACTAACAATGAAGATTTAAATGAAATACGTTCCCAATTCCATTATTTAGACTTATCAGATGGGCATATAGATGCTTCCTATCTCCCCATGCTTGTGACATTAAAGGCTGGAGAAAATGAAGGGAACGCTCTTTCCCATGACGGTCATGAATTTATCTATGTTGTAGAAGGTGAACTGACCGTTATTATTGATGAACAAAAATTTGTTTTACAAGAAAACGAATCCAAAATGTTTGATGCCCGAAAAACGCATTACTGGTACAACTACCAAAAAAAACCTGTCAAGTTTCTACTTGTTTCTTCACAATAAAAAAGACTTATTAAAATGAAAAGAGCCATGCTACATGTAATGTGTAGCATAGCGCTCATTGTGTTGAAAAACAAAATCGTCTATAGACAAAATGTGAACATTCCGATAAAATCCTCTCATTAATGAAATAAGTGAAGTGAGTGGATTTTTTATGTACGTTACATACTCCAGAAGAGAGATTGAAGAGAATTGAAAGTTCTATGAGATGATGTACGCCCCTTCGCATCATTTAGTGAAATTTTGTATCGAAACAGTTGGAAGTTTTCTATCCATACAGCATTGGCCGCCCAACAAAAGATCCGATCATGTTGATGAAAATCTTATTGATTCAGTATTTAAAAGGCTTTCGTTCAGTTCGCTTTACATGTAAGCAAGTGAAGCAACACGCAATGTATCGCTGGTTTTTAGGCATTTCTCCTACAGAAAAAATTCCAGATCACTCAACAATTTCAAAGTTTCTTTCGCAACGTCTACAGGGTGCGGCGTTTTGGAGGAGTTTTTTTAACATTGTCTTCTTTTCATTCACGATGAAGGATTTATTGCGAATGAAACATGGGTGGCAGATGAAACGGAATTAAAAGCGAATGCCAATAAACGGGTGCGTGATCCCCTTACTAAGTAGGCTGATTGCGGAAAACCAAGTCCTAGCTGCCATGCCCCTAGCAATCCAATAGAAAGAATGTTTTTCCCATGGTTTGGTTTTGATGGATACCCACCAAACAGATATCCTCGCTAGGTAAAATCTTTAAGCTTTTAGACAATGAATGATTTTTTTGTATGAGAATAGCCGGAACAATACAAACTGATAATAACACTTACTTCGTTACCCCCATCCATTAGGAAATTTATGAAGGGAGTATTATTAGATGCCACTTATCAACGTATTTGGAGGAAAAACATTTGAAGTAGAGGAAGGAAAAAAATTAGTTTTAGCACTTGAAGATAATGGTATAGAAATATTTCATCTATGTGGTGGAAAAGCAAAATGTACTACTTGTAGAGTAGAGGTTTTAGCTGGGGAATATAAGGATATTTCGAAAATAGAAAAAACCGCCTTTGCTATTAAAAATATTGATGAGAATTTATTTGAGGACTGCTTACGACTATCTTGTCAAATCCGTGTCATAGGAGACATTACCGTTCGGCCCATTTTAACTTCTGAAAATACACAGGGCGCTAGAGGCCCAAGACCAGCAGATTAACCTTACTAAGACGCGGAGTTAAAATGAAATCCGCGTTTTTTTAATTCCTTTATGTTATTTTTACTGCTTATTAAAATCTTTTTGAGCACCTTCATAGCTTGCCGTAACGTTTTGATAGCCAGGAAGTTGGCTTGCAAATAATGCGCCGAAGCCTGCAATGTCGTTTCGCTAATCACGTTGTAATTCACTAGCAATACTAAACCAGTTCATCAACTGTACGCCACTATGAGCCATACGCATTAAAGTCTTTGCAACTTGTTTACTGAAAGGCCAATTCCCCATCTACTAATTCTTCGTTCGTAATGGGCGGTTTTTTCTTATAGATTAAAAAAAGGCATTGGAGAGGTTAAATTCCAATGCCAATTTTTATTTGTGTTATTAATGATATACTGCTCTGATAAGGAAACTAATTATCTTGTCGTTGTAGATATTTACTTACCCACGACCTGCTTGGAAAGAAGGGTATAATGTCATTCCACCATCAGCAAATAGGGTAATCCCTGTTACATAACTAGCTTGTGATGAAGCAAGCCATACTGCTACTGCAGCAATTTCTTCTGGTTTTCCGATATACCCCATCGGAACCATGCTTTCTACATCTGCCCGTTTTGCTGGATCTGCAAATTTTTCAGCATTTATAGGCGTGTTGATCGCTCCAGGTCCGATGTTATTGACACGAATTCCTTTTGGAGCATATTCTAACGCTAAAGTTTCAGTCATTAATTTTATGCCCCCTTTACTAGCCGCATAATGCACGAACAAAGGCCAAGGAATTTGCTCATGAACACTGGACATATTGATAACAGAACCTTTAATATTATTCTCCACGAAGTATTTAATCGCTTCTCTACTTCCTAAAAATGCCCCTGTTAAATTCGTATTAATTACTTTATTCCAATCATCGAGCGGCATTTCATGTGAGGGTACAGGATTTTCTATACCAGCATTATTAATCATCACATCGAGGGTTCCAAACTTATTTACAGCAGTCTGGACGAGGTTGATGACATCCCCTTCAACTGACACATCTCCTTCTACGGCAATGGCTTCCCCACCTGCTTTTTTCACTTCTTCAACAACCGCATTTGCCTCTTTCTCATTTGAACGAAAATTAACGATAACCTTTGCTTTTTCCTCGCCAAAGCGTAATGCCATTGCTTTTCCTAATCCTGTTGAAGCACCTGTAATAACAATAACTTTTCCTTCTAAATCTGGATACATATAAAATCTTCCTCCTTATGCTTTCGCCATCCCTAGCATAATTCCAGCAGCGACTATAAAGATAATCCCAATGAAAATTGCTATAAGTTGTCGTTTGGTTTTTTTCTCACCTATAATAAAAATTCCGCCTAAAGTTGAAATCACGATCCCCATTTGGGAAAGGGAAAAACTTGTGGCAACTCCTACACGTGGCTGAGAGATAAATAAAAACATATTCCCTGCAGCCCAAACTAAACCTGGAATAATATTACGAATCGCATATTTATTGAATGGTTTGTGTTTAAATGTTAATAAAATACCACCTATGACCATTCCGATTGCTTGCGGTAATAGAGCGGACCATCCATTTACATCAAATAAGCGGATAACCACCACATAGACTAAATAACCAAAAGTAGAAACGAGTAAAATTAAAATTCCTTTTCTTAAATTTTTTCCTTGCTCTTCTTTTTTTTCCGCTGGATTTGGCAGCGATGTGAGAACGATACCAATCAAAATACTGATCAATGCAAGGATACCTAAGATTACGGATATTGTAGTCGACCATTCATGAAAGACAATGACTCCAAATAATGTTGTTGCGACCAATTGTAGACCTGTTGAAATGGGCATTGTTTTAGAAACGCCCATTAAATCGATGCTTTTTAATTGATTTGCTTGCCCTAATGCCCAAAAAAGGCCTGATACAATTCCGACACCCAAAACTACAGGTGTCAACACAGGTTTAACAACAAAATAAACGCCTATAGAGAAGAGAAGTGCTCCAATTGTTGTTCCAAGCACTTGACTATAGGGACCACCACCAAGCTTGACATTAAAGAGCACAATACTTCCCCAAAAAAGAGCTGGTAAAATCGCTAGGAAGATATCCATCTTTTGCTCCCCTATCTATAGTAAATTTTTTCTCTGTAACCGAGTGGAAACACTGAAAATAATAGCATCAACACATTCTGTTACTTTACGAACATCTTTCGTTGCTTCAACATGTAATTCCACTCGCGCTTTTAATAATAGCTGCTAATTTACACTTTCCAATAATTTCACTTTATTAGATGAATTTTTTAGATATAAATCTCATCACCCATCAAATAGTAGAAGAAATATTAGACAAGTGTATTACTTTTACTAATTCTTCTCTCATATATCAGAAGAGCAACATAATTAATATGGAACGAAACAAAACTTTTATACCATTGATATAAGAAACTTCTTAAATTAAAAAAGAATCCATTTGAACATTTGTTCAAAATGAATTCCTCTTACTTTTTAGATTATATTTTAAAAATTTCCTTCAGAAAAACTGCACATAATAGACTGCTTATTTCTATCATTTTTCCTATTTACGAATATCAATCCACCAACGATCTTTTGCATTCATGTTTTCAGATCCATTAAAACTACTGTAATCGCCGAAAACTTTAAGGAAGATAGAATCTAGCTTATCCTCGTCTACAAAATAACCTAAGTTCATGTTAATCGTTTGTCCGGGTTGGATATTTCCTATATTGTAAAAAGCTTTTCCCTTTCCATGAGGTGCTAAATAATCAACCTCACCCGTCATAATACTTTTTTCGTCAATTCCATCTTCTCCAGCATAGTGCCATGCATTATTGTTATTTTTAAGCACTTGTATAGTTGGACGCATATAGATTTCTTCTGTTGCCTCTTTACCAATGTTTTTCACTGTTGTAGTTAGGTAGACAAATTTAGGAGCCACTAATTTTGACTCTACTAATTCATAAATTGAATCTTTACCATTACCTACTTTATATATATCCCGTCTATACGGTAACAATATCTTTTTCTGATCTAAAGCTTTATACCTACTTAAGCTTCTTAGGCCAACTCCATTAAAGTTATTTTGTTTAAAATCTGTGATTGAATCAAAGATTTCAACTTTTTCGATAACAAATTCAAGATTGTCTAATCTACTTATTTGATCTATGGTTACTGGAACCTTTTCTCCTACACTAAATAGTTGTGTGCTGTCTTTTTTCAAAGGAATAACGCTAAATTCGATTGGTTCATCCTCTTCACTATAAAGAGGATTATCGAAATCTGCTATAAATGATGCCATTTCTTTTGATGTGGGCTCAAGTGAAATGTTCTCCATGACCTTCATTATAAGTTCTTCACTTACATCATTGCCAATTTCAACGTCTACCATAATCCCCTCTTCTTCAAATAAAAGATAGACCTTTCTATCAAATACTAAACTTTTGTTTCCGGTATCTTTTTTGACAATCACTGCTTTCTTACCATTTATCTCTTTTTCCTCATAGCTTTGTGAGTATAGAGTGTGGAAATTGGTATTTTTACCAACTCTCCAAAGATAGAATGAAAACCCGCCCATTTCGTAGTTATCTTTAAATGAATATTTCATTGGAGCATTTTTGTTTTCTACCATATTTTCCGGTAAATAATTTACTTTTAGTTTATACCAACTGTCCTTCTTTTTTGAGGTATTATCTAACACTGAGACATTTACTTCATAATTTTGTTTTTGAACAATCATATCGTAGACTTTTACTGCACCAAAAGCAGTTGTTGGTATACCAAACATTAAGCAGGCAGCGGCGATTAAAATGCGATTCTTTTTACGTTTTTGCAGTGACTGTTTATTTTTCAACTTAATTTCCTCCATAAACAATTTCTTTTTGTGCATGTAGGTATCTGAAAATTTATGTTGTTCATTTTGATGATCAAAATCGTCTAAAGCGATTTTCTCAGCAATGTCATACATATTTTTGGAGTTCTTTGAATTCGTCATTTTCTATACCTCCTATAATATTCTGGACTCGTTTTCGAGCTCGTTCAAATTGCTTGCGGGCATTGACTTCAGTGATCCCCATTATCTTTGAAATTTCCTGATACGTTAAGTTATAGAAGACTTTGTACTTAAAAATCTGTTTGTAAGAGTCATTTAACTCTGTTAGCAATGTATCAATTTGTACCTCTGACATTAAACACTGCTCCCACTCATCAATATTTTCATCTGCTACTTCTGGCGACTCTCTTTGATATTCATCTAAAAACATTACATGTCGTTTATTTTTCCGATAGCCATCAATTGATTTGTTTTTCGCAATTCTCAATATGTAACGTTTGAGCTCTTCAGTGTTTAAGCTGTAGATTTTCTCTAGATTCTGATAGAGAGTAATAAACGTCTCTTGAACGATATCTTCAGCTTGCTGAATATTATTTAAAATGGAATAAGCTACATAATAAATTTTTTGTTCATACAACTCGTATAGTTCTACCATTTTTTCATAATCCTTATTTCTAGCTTTCATGTAATCCCTCCTCTCACTCTATATAACGATTGGATGACATACTTTGTGACACTTTCTCCTATTAGAAAGCCAAGTTGTATCCGACAAGAGCTTAACCATTCATAGCTATAGATATGAATGTGGAAAGCCGTTGGTAGATTGATAAAAAAAACAGTATAATTTATATCTCCAAAATATTAGTTCAATTATGCTGGAGCATAACTGCCTATTGTTGCAGGTTTTAATAAATAATGCAAAATAAACAGAAAACCCGAACTATACGAAACACTAAATTAGAGTTTCACGGAATAGTTCGGGTTTATTAAAATTCTTTTGTCTTACAAAGTCTATCAAATCCTTATCCTTCATTTTGAACAAGAACTTCTGAATCACTTTACATGTTAAGAAATACGATTGTTTGATTGTTGATTATTTATTTTTAGTCAATTGAATTTTTGGATAACGATCAGCTATTTTTTTCATCGAAGCTGCTGCATCATCTTTCACGTATTGATTGAAGAATTCAAGACTAACCTCATTAATGATTTGATGAACATCTTGCGCATCTTCTCCTTTTGATTGTAAAAGTTTTGAGAATAAAGAAGTATCCGTAAAGCTGGCATGGTTTGTGTTTGGAATGGTCAATGAATAGCCTCCACCCCTTAAAGCAAGCGTTTGACGTCTATCAAACTCTTTAAAGAGGGTTGTTGCTAGATCATTTTTCTCTGAATTCTTTGCCTCCGTCATATATTTCTCCATTTCATCGGCATTCATCATTAAAAAAGGTTTGCCTACCCCTTGCTTTGGTGCATCGTCTCCAAATAAACCTCCATCCATATTAATACTAGCTTTTACTCGATCATCACGCAGCAACATTTGCATAGCAGTAGCTCCACCATAAGAGTGACCAAACATGCCGATTTTCTTCATATCCATAGAATGATATAATTCTTCGTTCTTTGTTTGGTTAAACTTTTCAAGCTGGTCTAGTACGAAGGTTACATCATCTGTCCATACTGCTATATGTTTATCGAGAGCAGGGATACCGTCATCTAATTGAGGTGAATTTAGAACTGTGCGTCCATCAGGAAATACAGTAGCTGCAGCATCATATGTATGATCTATCCCGACAACGATATAGCCATGGCTCACTAATTCTTCTACTTGAAAGGTATTTTGATATCGATATAAATTCATCCCATGTGAAAACAGTAATACTGGCCAACCAGATTCATTCTTGACTAATTGCGCATCTTGATAGGAATGTGTTTGAATTTTATTCAAATGCTGTAGAGCAAACTGTGGTAAAGGTAAAGCTGTTTGTAGACCAGCCGCTAGCTCTTTCGAATGAGTAGTATAAGGAGCTGTTAACTCATTCTTGTTAACTTCAGCAGGATACCAAATTTGAATCATTAATTCCCTATGATCATCCGGTTCCTTTGTGTATTCTTCAAGCCTTTTTTCATCAACAAGATGGAGGCTTGTTGTTCCGATTTTATATGGTCCTGTCGGCTCTGGAAACGAAAACATTGGGGCAATGATAGGTAATTCAAATACTACATATAACCAAAGGATATAGAAGAATCCCTTTACTACTCGTGTTAGCCAAGATGTAGAGATGTTATTTTTCCAAAAAAAGAGAAATTGAATGCATGGCAGTAAGAGTAGTAAATATGCAGGTAGTATTTGCCATCTATAGCCCTCAATAAACATGTGAAGTCCTGTTATCATCCCAGCACAAATTAATAAGAAAATATTCAATCTATTCCTAGATTTACTAAAAAACAGGAACCTCCCCAGGAGAATGGAGTTTATGCTGATTACAAGTAAATCGAAAAAATTCATAATGTTTCCCCTTTTCCCTATGACATTGATTAAGTATTGTTAGTAGTCTAGCACTTTAACCTTAAAATCCCCTGTTAATTACCTTACTATTTTATTAATTTACAACGCATTCACCTAAAGCCGAAAATTTAGAAGCTAGCAAATGATGTTACAAGAAACATACATTGTACATTTACAAGCCTTTCGCTATGTAAGTGCAATATTTCTTTTAGGTATTTCCTCATATTAACCAAAGAACACATTTTACTTCTTTCAGCAAATGTTTTTTGTATCGAAAGCCATAGCGAAGCTTTATACTTTATCTCACCTACTGGGCTAGGTACTATTACTAATCCTAAAAGAATTGATATAGAAATTACTTGGAACAACGGTGTTCCAGAATTTACAATTCTTGACGGAAAGTTTATAATGTATGAGCGTCAGGGATATCATTATTACGTACAAAATGCGTCACAGACTTGGTTTAATGCAGCAACAGGATCTTTAGCCCAAGCCGGAAGTGCACTTTTAAAAGCGAGAATAACTTACGGAATTTCAGAACGACTACCATTTATTAAAAATATTTACAACACAAAAACAGGTGAGCTTGTTAAGGAGAATAAGAATTTTGTTTCTGCAATGAAAGCTATGGTGACGTATAATACTCCAATCATTGGACCTATCCTTTATACAGCTGTTCCACTTGTAGGCACGAAAGAAATTATTGTTTATATCAGTGAAACAGGAAAAGACAATACTTGGCATTATCGTTATCGTATAGTGGTTGCTAGAGATGGTAGTTATACAATTTCTGTACAATAAATTTGGAATAATCAATTTTATTCATGTTGTACCTACTAAATCGTGTAGATTGAAATTGAATATCAAGAGGTGGAACATGAATAAAAAATTGATTTTTTATAGTTTGTTTTTTATCGTAATGCTGCTTATTCTATTTCTTTATCAAAAATACCCTTTGTCTGAAGCGATAATGCGTGCATTCATTTTTACAGCTGTTTTTTTAGGTGTGCATATTTTATCGGAGAAAATAAAATAATTTTCTTAACACTCATGCTTTGTATATAGAGTTTTCACGAAGCATTTTCTAGAAATTACCCAATTAATTAACATAATATACCACAAGTGGTGTTAATCCCATTTGTGGTTTTTAATTTGTTTATATTTTATTCTAGGCAATTCGTGATCGTAACATTCACGAGTTATTTTCTATCAATTGTAGACTTCTTGTTTTATTCTGCTTATCAATGAATGAATAATCAGAAAATACTGCGAGCTACAGAAATAGATATCAATCTTCTTTCAAAATGGATTCTTTTTATTGACGTTTGTGGGATTTTTATAATCAAACCTCATTTCAAAGCAACAGCTGTCGTTGCGTTAGCACTACGCTATCGCACAAAAAGCATCTGTTCACCCAAAGCCA
>Ga0213823_1000640_pt1 | contig 26789 bp, 26 predicted proteins | sample MC6MC0907MG_FD_179887 | JGI IMG/M metagenome (GOLD analysis project Ga0213823, IMG submission 179887) | Enriched soil aggregate microbial communities from Iowa State University, Ames, United States - MC6-MC0907-MG | ecosystem: Environmental > Terrestrial > Soil > Unclassified | place: USA: Iowa...
TTTTTCCTTTCTAAATTTATAAAGCATTTTTCCCGATTTAGATAAGCGATTTAATCTTACCTTTTCCTTGTGCTCCTCCCATACATGTCGTGTTACAACTTTTACTTTATTTTTTGAGCGTGTACATTGGGATTTTATAATTTATTAGTTGAGTTGAAGGTCTTTATTGAAAGCACTCTGTTGATTGGCGCGGAAGGCACGAAGACTCCTGCGGGAGTACGGGGTAGGGGAGACCCCACAGGAGCGAAGCGACGAGGAGGCTCTCCGGCACGCCCGCGGAAAGCGAAGTGCCTGGAGCGCCAATCAACAGACCTGTTTAAAAGCCTATACACCATTATACCAAATTATCGCGGTGAATTATTAAAGCAAATGAATAAAATAAGAGGCAGCCGAGAGTTATTCGACAGCCTGAAAGGAGAGCCTTAGCTCTCCTTTTGTATTTAAACATTATTTAAATTCTTTCCAATTCATCCCGCTCTCGTTTAATAGTTCTTCAAACGATTTGTTTTTTTCCTTTAGTCTGCGTTCCTCTCTCTTTCGCGCTTCTTCCGCTTCTTTTCTTCTCTCTTCTTCAAGCATTAGCTGGTCTTGCTGTTCTTTTAACTGCTTCATTAAGTCTGGATTAATCAAATCTTTAAGCGTTACCGCTGGATCATCTTTTTTTGGTTTAGATTGATTTTGTTGTCTCTTTTGCTTTTTCATTCTAAACTCCTCCATAATCAAAATCTCGTTTCTATTATACCATTTCATTCAAACATCTTAATATTAAAAAAGGCAGACTGTTCTTGTTCAGTCTGCCTTCACTATTAAAAAGCTTCTAATTTAACGTTCTCATCCACATACAATGCCGCTTCTGTTGAATTTACGACGTCCTCAACTGTATATCCACTTGCCACTTCCATAAGCCTTAATCCGGAATCAGTAACATCCATGACCGCGCGTTCGGTGATAATCCGATTGACTACCCCTGTTCCCGTCAAGGGCAAAGTACATTGTTTCAATATTTTTGATTCGCCTTTTTTATTTACATGCTCCATAATGACAATGATTTTCTGGGCTCCATGGACAAGATCCATCGCTCCGCCCATCCCTTTTATCATCTTTCCCGGAATCATCCAATTCGCCAGGTCCCCGGTTTCGGATACTTCCATTCCGCCGAGAATCGCCAAATTGACATGTCCGCCACGAATCATCGCAAACGATTCAGCACTGTCGAAATAGGCTGCACCGCCTATCGCTGTCACCGTTTCTTTCCCGGCATTAATTAAATCAGGATCGACCTCATCTTCGTGAGGATACGGACCGATGCCGAGGAGTCCATTTTCCGATTGCAGGACAACTTGCTTATTTTCAGTTATATAGTTAGCAACGAGGGTCGGCATACCGATGCCTAGATTTACATAAAAGCTGTTCTCTATTTCTTTTTCTGCTCTAATTGCAATTCTTTCTCTAACAGAAACCTTATCATTTGCCATAGATTTTTCTCCTTCCCCCACTCTAATTTTTTACGGTTAATCTCTCAATTCGTTTTTCCTGCGTTCCTTCGATAATTGCCTGAACATAGATGCTTGGGGTATGAATAAAATTAGCATCCAGGTCGCCGATTTCATAAAGTGTTTCCACTTCGGCAATCGTCACTTTTCCCGCAGCAGCAATCATCGGATTGAAGTTTCGTGCTGTTTTGTGATAAACGAGATTTCCCATTTTGTCGCCTTTCCATGCCCTTACCAAACTAAAATCAGCCGTCAAGGCTTCTTCTAAAAGATATTCTCGCCCGTTAAAAACTTTCGTTTCCTTTCCTTCGGCAATCGGTGTTCCTACCCCTGCAGGCGTATAAAATGCCGGAATACCCGCTCCTCCTGCCCGAATTTTTTCAGCTAATGTGCCTTGCGGCGTCAATTCTACTTCAAGTTCTCCTGTCAAAACCTGTCTCTCAAACTCTTTATTTTCACCCACATACGAGCCAATCATTTTTTTGATTTGTTTATTATTTAATAGGAGCCCTAATCCCCACTCATCAATTCCGCAGTTATTGGAAATAACCGTTAAATCCTTCACGCCTTTTTCCGCTAATGCTAAAATCAAGTTTTCTGGAATCCCGCACAAACCAAATCCTCCGACCATTAATGTTGCCCCATCTTGAATATCGGCAATTGCATCCTGGAAGGATGTACAAATTTTTTTCATTTTGCTCTCTCCCTCAAATTAAAGGTTTTATGCTAGCTCAACAATCGTGGCGACCCCTTGACCTCCGCCAATACAAAGAGTAGCTAATCCTGTGTGTGCATTTCTTCGCTTCATTTCATGAATTAAGGTTACTAGAATTCTTGCGCCGCTAGCCCCGATCGGATGGCCTAGCGCGATGGCGCCGCCATTTACGTTTAGGATTTTTTTATTAAAATGAAGCTCACGGTCTACCGCCAGCGATTGTGCAGCGAAAGCCTCATTAGCTTCAATTAAGTTAAGGTCTTCCATTGAAACAGATGCCTTTTCCAGTACCCTTCTCACCGCCGGGACCGGCCCGATTCCCATGATGCTAGGGTCAACACCGGCACTGGCATTTGCTTTAATTGTTACTAATGGCTTAAGTCCTAATTCATCTGCTTTTTTCTTGCTCATCACCACTACAGCTGCTGCTCCGTCGTTAATTCCGGAGGCATTTCCTGCCGTTACAGTGCCATCCTTTTTAAAGGCTGGACGCAATCCGGCTAATTTTTCTACTGTGGTACCTTTTTTCGGATATTCGTCCGTATCAAAGACGATTAGCTCTCCTTTGCGCTGCGGAATCACAACCGGAACTATTTCATCTTTAAATTTACCCGTTTCAATTGCCTTGACTGCCTTCTCCTGACTCCATGCCGAAAATTCATCCTGCTCTTCTCTAGTAATTGAATATTTATTTGCAAGATTTTCAGCGGTAATCCCCATATGATAGTCGTTAAAAATACATGTTAGTCCGTCTGAAGTTAACGTGTCGACTAATTTTTGGTCACCCATTTTAAAGCCGTCACGGGCATTTTTCAACAGATATGGTGCCTGGCTCATATTTTCCATCCCGCCAGCCACGACGACCTCAGCATCTCCTGCTAAAATGGCTTGTGTGGCGAGGTGCACAGCCTTTAAGCCGGAACCACAAACTTTATTAATCGTCATCGAGGAAACGCTTTCAGGAATCCCTGCTTTAATAGCTGCCTGTCTTGCCGGGTTTTGTCCAAGCCCTGCTTGGAGAACATTTCCCATAATCACTTCATCGACTTGATCCGGCATTACCCCGGCCTGATCAAGCGCTCCTTTGATCACTGCCCCACCTAATTCTGGTGCAGATACATTTTTTAAGCTGCCGTTAAAATTTCCAAGTGCAGTTCGAACGGCACTGACAATAACTACCTCTGATTGGCTCATTCCCTCTCTCCCCTTCTACCGTTTTAGGTGATAGGAAAGTATAACTTTCCTATCAGTCATAAGGGCGACTACGCCTCTGTCTTCGCCCTTCCGGGCTCGCCAATCGGCGAGTCTTCTTCACCTCTACTACTTCTAGTTAAAATTAAAAATTCCTCTAATTTTGTCAAAATTTCATTATTTCTTGATTTTTCGAAATTAACCCCACTACAATGAAACTATGAACATTGGAGGGGGAAAATGATGTTTACTTTACCTAAAAAAGTGACGATTATCGAGGTTGGTCCGCGTGATGGGCTGCAAAATGAGAAGTTATTTGTACCGACTGAAGTAAAAAAACAATTTATCGCTAGATTAAGGAATGCCGGGCTACAGGAAATGGAGCTGACTTCATTCGTTTCACCAAAATGGGTGCCACAAATGGGGGATGCTGCAGAAATTGTGGCTGACTGCCTTGATGGGGATGCAAGAGACATTGTCTTAGCCCCAAACCGGAAAGGGATTGACAGGGTCTATTCCACTAATTGTAAAGCCATTGCCGTGTTTGTTGGAGTTAGTAACAGCTTTAATCTAAAAAATATTAACAAGACTACACAGGACAGTATGGCGGAACTGAAGCCGATTATCCACGAACTTAAAGAAAAAAATTATTTTGTCCGTGCCTGCATTTCAACTGCGTTTTATTGCCCTTACGAGGGGAAAATCGATGAAAGTGATACATTAGCGCTTTGCCGCGAATTTGTCGAAGCAGGTGTTGATGAATTAAGCGTGGCTGATACGATCGGAATGGCGGCACCAAATGAAGCCTATTCTTTGTTTTCCAAATTAAAAAAGGAATTTACTGAGACGCTTTTAACAGCCCATTTTCATGACACACGCAAGCTTGCCCTTGCAAATATTTTGGCTTCCCTTCAGGCTGGAATCGACCGGTTTGATACGTCTGCCGGCGGGCTTGGCGGCTGTCCATTTGCGCCCGGTGCCAGCGGAAATGCCGCTACCGAGGATGTTGTTTACATGCTTGAACGGATGGGTATTGATACCGGTGTTGATCTTAAATTGCTAATGGAGGCCATCGAAATCGTCCGCCCCCATCTTTCACGGCAGATAGAAACCGGCTATTATCGGCTTCATGCCCAAACTGTCTAGTTTTGCTTTTTTCTTGAATAATCAACCTTCCAGTAATCCATGTTAATAATTGAGACCATCTTGAAGGGAGATAAGATTATGAGCCAAAAGCGCGACAAAGGAAACAGTCAAAGCGGGAAAAATTATGCAGATACAGCAGGTGGAGGCAAGCGAATGATTGCTGCCGAAGAACTTGAGAAAGCACTCCACCCAACGAAACGACAAAACGCAGAGCAATAATAATCTCAAACACCTAAAGCCGCTTTTTGGTGTCAGCGGCTTTTTTTGTGTTAAAATAAAAATTATTAACATGGGCGTGAAGGACTTGTTTTTCATATCTTTATATTAGTCGATGTAGATAGGTTCTACGTTGGAATTTCCTCAAAAATATTTGGCAAACATCGATGTAGACGGCTTCTACGTAGACTTTTCTACTAAAATTTTGGGTAAACATTGATGTAGACGGCTTCTACGTAGGTTTTTCTTCTAAATATTTAGCAAACATTAATGTAGAAGGGAGTCCGTAAGACTTCCTCTTAAAAATAAAGGCAAAAATCACTATAGGAGGTGCCCTTTTTTGAAAAAGGCATTTCGTGCTCTGTTTGTGATATTATTTTTCTGGCTATCGCTTGCTTTGTACTTTACAAACCGTCTGATGTATATGAAAAAGAAGGATGAGGAATTGATTTTAAAGCGGGAAAAGGATGCTGGCAGGTACAATCCCGATGAATTTGAGTCACTGCCAAAGCGTGATGTTGATATTCCTTCCCCATTTGGTTATATGATAAAAGCGGTTCTTGTGGAGCCGCACCAAACCAACCGCTATATCATTATTTCTCATGGAGTGACGGAAACGAAAATTAATTCGATTAAATATGCGAATCTATTCTTAGAGCGCGGGTTTAATGCCTTGATTTATGACCATCGCCGCCACGGGGAATCTGGCGGAAAAACGACCAGCTTCGGTCACTATGAAAAATTCGATTTAAAAACGGTTGTTGACTGGCTCAAAAAAGAAAAAGGCCCTGAACTGAAACTAGGAATCCACGGTGAATCGATGGGGGCAGCTACCATGCTGTTATATGCAGGTCTTCTTGAGGACGGGGCAGATTTTTATATTGCCGATTGTCCATTCTCTGATTTTAAGGAACAGCTTGCTTATCTGATAAAAAAAGACTTCAAGCTCATTCCTGGACTGTTACTTCCGGTTGGGGATGCCCTTTTACGCCTGCGGGATAAATATTCGATTCGAAATGTCTCACCGATTTCGGTCATTGAAAATATCAAACATCCAGTCCTTTTTATCCATAGTCGGAAAGATGATTTTATTTTGCCTTCGATGTCGAAGGATTTATTTGAACAAAAAAAGGGTCCAAAAATGCTATACATTGCCGAAAATGGCCGGCATGCCCAGTCATTTAACGAAAACCGTGCTGATTATGAACGGGTCATTGATGAATTTTTACAGAAATATGTTGATCATGCATTACCTAGCTAAAACAGACTGTCCATTAGGATCAGTCTGTTTTTTCTTTGATGATGAGGCTCATGTGTCCATTTAACATTTGCTGCGGACTTTTTAATTGAAAACAATTTGTTGCTTCTGAAAAATCGATCTTCATTTGTTCATCAAAGAAAATGATTTTTGATTTTTCTAAATAAACTGTTCTGTCATTTGTTTCAATGGCGATATCGGTATCATCCAGCTTAGGAACAACCCACAAGGCTACTACCCCGTTTACGGCGCAGCCACAGCCATCGGTATCGTATTTTAGCTTTAGATAGCCTTCTTGGCCACCGGTTCTCGCATTTATTTTTTTAGCTGCCGCTTCTGTAATGATTATTTCCATGGTTAAAGCCCCCCTCATTCGGCATATGATGATTCTATCACAGTTTTTTGGGGCCGCTTATTTTTTTGCTTACAGCCTTTTGTTTGCATTTTCCTCTTATACCAGTTAATCTCAAAGTTAATACCAACATTTTAAAAGGGGTGCTCTTTATGTCAAAAGTTCAAATTAAAGTAAATGATAATGGTTCACTTCGAATTACCGGTGATGTGGAATTGCTCGATGGTGAAGGCAATGTATACACAACTAAACCATCCTTTTCTCTTTGCCGATGCGGTTTGTCTAAAAATAAACCTTTTTGCGATGGCTCGCATAAAGGGAATTTTGATTCCCAAGTTCGCGTTCTAAAAGAGGATTAAATACAGTAGAGCGGCTTTCCGATTGGGAGCCGCTCTTTTTTATAAATTAGTCATCCTAATATCAGCAACTGCATCAATCGGAATCCGGTGCACCTCTTCAAAGCGGTCTACAACATGAAGCCTTTGCACTAGTTCATCCCAGTAATGAATTTTACCAATCACGATTTCATAGTTTCGATTCCGATAATGGGTGATCGTGACGAACTGATCGAACTCAATTGCCTCAGATAAGGTCTCGTTCATGAGTTCCAGCTGCTGCTCATCCATTTCTCTTTTCTGTTCGTACCCATCTTCTTTTACCCAATCCCTGAGTAGTTTCACATGCTCAGGAAGCATCATTGACGTCCATTTGATTCTCCCGCGATCGCGAATCATACGTCTCCCTTCTTTCCGTTACATTTTATGTCCGCCAACAAGTGTTGCCCGGTGCTTAGCGGTTCCTGCAGCTGTATAAGAAACAGCGCGCAGCAGGGACCCTGAGCCGAAGCGCTTACGGACAGAGTCCACTACATAACCAAGCTCCTGCCTCTTATAAGCACCCATATCAAAAAGATCGAGCTGAAGTTCGCGGTCGTCAACAATATTACTGATTGCAATCGAAATCTGCCGCACCGTCTTTCCAGTGTAATGCTCATGAAATAATTCAAGGCAGACGCTGTAAAGCTCCATCGTCACATTGGTTGGCTGCTGGATCGTTCTGGAACGGTGAAAGCCACCGCCAAATTCATCCTGACTGTAACCGACTCCAAGACTAATGGTTCTCCCCGCCTTACGATGCGTCCGCGCTCTTCGGGCAACTTCTTCACACATTTCTAAAATGACAGTCTTAATTTCTGCTTCTTCTTTATAATCCCTTAAGAGAATTTGACTTTTTCCAAAGCTGATTTGCCCTTGAATAATCGGGGCTCCTAAATCAGAAAGATCCACTCCCCAGGCATGGTAATAAAGCTGATTTCCCATAATGCCGAATTTCTTTTCCAGCTTTTCTAAATCATAACGGGCCAGCTGACCAACCGTGAAAATGCCCATGCTATTTAATGTTTTTTCGACACGTCTGCCAATTCCCCACATTTCCCGGAGTGGTGACACATTCCAAAGCTTTGTTTGAACATCTTCATACGTCCACTCGACCACTCCTTTTTTCTTAGCATCAAGGTCAAGGCAAAGCTTTGCCAGCAACATATTAGGACCTATTCCTACTGCACATGGCAGCTGAAACTCCCGCTCAATATCATCCCTTATTTTTTTAGCAATCGTATGGGCGTCTCCCCACAAATGAAGAGCACCATCCACTTTAATAAAGCTTTCATCGACGCTGTATGTGTGAATCGCTTCCTTCGGCACATAGCGGTTAAAAACACGGGAAATTTCTGTAGAAATACGCAAATACGTCGCCATTTTCGGCTCCTCTATTCGAATACGCGGATCTTCGGGAATCTCAAACAATCGGGAGCCCGTTTTGATGCCAAATTCTTTTTTTAGACGCGGTGAAGCGGCAAGTACAACACTTCCCTGCCGCTCCTTGTTACCGGCCACTGCTAAATAGCAATTTAAAGGGTCGAGTCCGAGTATGACAGCGGCACAGCTTGCATAGAAGCTCTTCATGTCCACGCATAAAATTTTATTTTTCGGTAATGCGCTGTAATCGACCATGACTTTTCCCCCATAGTTAAATTATCGAACGTTAGTTCTTTATTATCATATTCATATTTTATGCGAATATGCGTTCGTATTCAATAGGAATTTTTTTACAGGATTCTAATCTGGTGATTGGCTGAAAAAGCGGTATAATAGTTTTTGAGGTGCATTCCTATGGAGAAAAAGCTGGTTAACAAAATGATCATAAACTGTTTTAAACAATATTATGAGGCTGATTCAACGCCTCTTGGCGATAAGGATTTGGAGGAGCTGACAAATCGAATTTTTCGAATAAAAGAAGAAGAACCGACTGCAGATTTATTTGAGGTAGTAAATGATGCGGTCTATGAGTTTTTAACAAATTGAATCTTTAAAACCCAGAAAAGTGTCCCTATGGAAGGGTTCATGATGACAGTTTTCTAGAGGTTCTCGAGAATTTCATCATGAAAGATCATGAGGACAGAAATGGTAATAAAACCAAAAATTCTGTCCTCATGAGTAGTTTCATTTTTTTAAGATAATATTTCTCGAATATCCTCTTCAGTTAAAGCAGAAGTGCCCCTCTCCTCTGAATTGATAATCTCATCTATCAGATGTCTCTTTTTATCCTGCAATTCGCTGATTTTCTCTTCAATGGTACCGCGGGTAATGAGCTTGATGACTTGGACGACATTTTTCTGACCAATGCGGTGCGCCCGGTCAGCGGCCTGCTCCTCAACGGCAGGATTCCACCAGATGTCGTACAAGATAACCGTATCCGCTCCCGTCAAATTAAGACCCGTCCCTCCAGCCTTCAACGAAATCAAGAAGAAGTCAAGTTCTCCCTCATTAAAACGCTGGCAAAGTTCCAATCGTTTTTCAGACGGGGTCCCGCCATCTAGGAAGAAAAAAGGGAGTCCTTTCAACGCTAAATTTCTCCCAATCAGCTCAAGCATTTTCGTAAACTGCGAGAAAATCAGCACTCTTCGTCCAGAAAGCCTTGATTCCTCTACAATTCTCAGCAACATTTCAAATTTTGCGGAACTGCCTTGATACCCTTCCACAAATAATGCCGGATGACAACATATCTGCCGCAATCGTGTCAAACCAGCGAGAATTTTTATCCGGTTCTTCCGAATCGTCTCCTTATCAAGATGCTTCAGCGTATCTTCCCGGAGCTTCGCTAAATATGCGGCATACAGCTTCTTTTGCTCCGGAAGCAGCTCTGTTGATTCGATGAACTCCAATTTTTCCGGAAGCTCGGAAGCCACATCCTCCTTCATTCTGCGCAGCAAAAACGGACGAACTCTTCTGGCAATTTTTCTCCTTGTTAGATTGCTGAATTCTTTTAACCCCTTAAAAAGTTCAGGAAACACTACGTGAAAAATGGACCACAGTTCTTCCGGCGAATTCTCCACCGGTGTACCCGTAAGCGCAAAACGATAATCGGCCTTAAGTCTTTTTACCGCCCGTGCAGTTTGGGTCACCGGGTTCTTAAAGGCTTGGGCCTCATCAAAAAAGACCGAATGAAAAGTTTGTTTCTCATACCATTTGATATCTCGCCGCAGCAATGGATAGGAGGTAATAATCACATCCATTTCCATAAACTCCTTTTGGGCACGATACCGTTCTGACCGATTACCATCCACAACAACAGCCTGAATTTCCGGGGAAAATTTCATCAGTTCGCTTAGCCAGTTATACGATAAAGAGGAAGGACAGACAATCAGAGCCGGCTGCTTCTTTTCGCGAATATCGGATAGCTCTGATAAAATAAAGGTAATACTTTGCAGTGTTTTACCAAGCCCCATATCATCGGCAAGAATGCCTCCAAACCCGTAATGAGCCAGCGACTTCATCCATTGGTAACCGCGTTTTTGATAGTCACGTAATATTGGCTCTAGACTTACTGGAACCTGGAACATCAAATTCTCCGGATTACGAAGAGTTTCAAGGAATTGACGGAATGAGTCCTCCACTATGAACACCTGGCTGTCATCAACAGAATCTAGCAGCGGAAGCCCCTCCATGATTGATACTGCGAACCCATTTTCTAGATTTTTATTCTCCACCGAAATTCCATTTAGGAAACGTTGAATTTCTTCAAACTCCCTTGTCTCCAATGAGAGGAACGATCCGTTCCGCAGACGATAATATTTTCGTTTTTCCTCTAGAGCCATTAAAACCTCTTTGATTTGCTGCTCCGGGATTCCAGCTAATTCAAACTTAAATTCCAGCCAATTCGTCCGTTCTTTTTTCAGCCTCACTCTCAATGCCGGAGGGGTATTTCCTCGAAAAATTCGATTTCGTACCGCCGTCGTCGCATAAATTTGCACCAGCTTTTGAAGCTTAGGAACAACATGGTAAAGAAATTCATATTCTAATTCCTCATTATGTAAAAAATAACCGCCATCCGTTTTGGTAAACGAACTTTCCTCGATCAACTGTAGAATGTCGTTCTCCTTCTCTTCATCCCTGATCAACCTAGAGTCTGTATGGATGAATCGGTCCTCTAAAGGATTGATAACAATATTTTCATAGTGAAACTCGAGCCCGGCAAGCAGACGATTTTTCACCCGATCTAAGTAAAGTTTAGCAATCAGCGGTGTTTTCATAAATTCTCTTGCAAGAGCACCAGATAATTGGACATGACCCAATTTTTTTAAACCCGGAATTACTTTTTCGAAAAAGTGCTGGATTTGCCCTTGAGGAATGAAAATTTGGTTCGTTCCTGAGGTATCCAGCATTTGTTTAAGATCAGCTAAGCGCTGGCAATCCTCGTTTTTCATTCTGATTATTTTTCCTGCTGATAAAACAGAACCATATAAATCTAAAATAACCATACGAGATAACCCTTTTACCTTTAAACAATAGCTTTTGCCGTCAGATTCAATAAAATCAAACTGTAAAGGGGGCAGCTCGTCCGTTATGGTTAAACCGTCAAATAAATGACCATCAAATTCTAGCTTCACCAATGGTGCCTTGGTAAGCAAAGCTTGCAGCTGCTTCCAAGAAGATGGGGGAATAAGCTCCATACTGGTATAATCTGATGTGTCCGGCAGCGTGCTCTGATCATCTTGAACTACATGAATGAGATGTTGAATCACAGTATCAGCCTCTTTTTGGAAACAGTGAAGGCTTGGATTGTACAACAATGAGCTTGAATGACCCTGTTTCACAGCCTCTAGAAAACGCCTGATATTTTCTACTTTCGTTTGTCCAATGAACAGCTCAATTCCGATCATGAAGGATCCCGTTCCAATCATGACGGGTTTACAGATAAACTCCACATCAAGCACTTTCCTGTTTTCAAAATGAAGCTGATGCCCGCTTGACCGTTTTGGCTGATTATTGAAAATGTTCAGCAAACCTACAGCCAGGTTCGACTCGTCGGTTATAGTGCCTGTGTCGAAACCATGCGGCGTGGTTCCCTTGCGTTGATAGTCGTCAATTGCTAACAAAACCGCGGCAATATGCTGACAATCTTTTTGAAATGAAGTAAGCTGAGGGCAACTGCACTTGGACCGAAAACCATCATGACCTTTTCTTTCAATCACCACATGGAAATCCTCTGTACCCGATACTGTTGCTTCACATAGGTCGGAATCGTAATGCTCGAATATTACTTTATTCGCACGGTAAAAAGCCTCCCCTCTTTTGAAGGAGACAGTCCCGCACAATTCTTTAATCATTTTTTGATTTAATCTGAAATTCAAATAACTGACTCCTTTCCAAGGACACAATCTACCAGGAAGAATAAATTTTCCCCAGGACGGGCGTTATAAACCTTTCGTATCGACCGGGATGAGCAATATTTACCAAGGAAGATGGTACAAGCTGGCCCACCGTTCATATTCACTTAATTTGGATTAACCCATTATACCATTTTTAATAGGATAATCTGGCATTCCCATACAAAAAGCTGCCTTGACCAGGCAGCTTTTCCATCTACTTAGAATTAAGTACTCGTTTGCCAATCCGTTCAAATAGCCGTGGAAAAAGAACGTAAACAACGCTCCCCATGTTCATCCAGCGCGGCAGATTAATCTCCCTGGCTTTAGTCAGCATGCTATCCACGACCTTACGGGCAACAAATTCAGGCTGAAGTATGAACCGCTGTACATTTTTTACATAAGTTCCTTGTTCATCAGCAATGTTAAAAAAGTTGGTGGCAATTGGCCCAGGGTTCACTGATGTCACTTGCACATTATAATCAGTAAGTTCCATCCTTAGTGAATTCGTGTAACCAAGAACGGCATGCTTCGTAGCAGAATAAACACTTGATTTTGGCGTGGCAATTTTCCCCGCCTGGGAAGCAATATTAATAATATGACCAAAACGCCGGGCACGCATTTTTGGCAAGACCATACTAGTACAAGCCATCAATCCTACTACATTCACTTCAAACATCCCTTTAATTTCGTCGATAGAAGCTTCATGGGCCTCACGAAATACCCCAAAACCGGCATTATTCACCAGGATATCAATATCCCCAATTGTTTCAAATATCTGCCGAAAAACTGCCTGCACCTGATCTGTGTTTGACACATCGAGCTGGAAAACATCCACTTTCACATTATGCTTTTGCTGCAGTTCGGATTGCAGCTGTTCGAGCTTATCGAGCCTTCGGGCCAGCAAAACAAGATTCGCACCACTTGCTGCACAAAGCTTGGCGATTTCCGCGCCGATTCCACCGGATGCCCCAGTAATTACAATATTTTTAGCTATTAATTGTTCCCTAACCATTTTAACACCTCATCAGAGTTGATCCCATTCAGCTAAAGCTTAGCTTGATAGAGAACGGGCTGACTATTACTACTACTAATTTCACCGATTGAGGCTAAATAGTCAAGCTGGGCAACTGTTTCTGAGATTGTCAACATCGGCTCACGCTTATAGACAGATGGAAAAAGGCGTTGGCAAATTTCAAACACAGTAAGCTGCTCATCTTTAAGCCAGTTATTGACTGTCATCGCCCGTTCATGCTGGCGCGAAAGTCTTCTTTCAATCAGTTCCTCCAATTGATAAACCTCCTCGCCATGCCCCGTGTAAACACATTGAATCGGATAAGCCAATAGCTTCCTCATTGAGTCGTTATGCTGCAGCTGAGGCTTTGGTCTTTCTTTTTCACCAGGTGCAGGTGGTTCAAGCAATGGATTTGGTGAAATATGAGCGAGAATGAGGTCGCCGCCAATTAAGATTCCGTCCTTTTCCCGGAAAAGCGCAATATGACTTTGAGCATGACCCGGTGTTTCAATTACTTGCCAGTCACTCAACCCAGGAGGTCTCATCCCCTCAGCGAGATGTCCGGTCAACGAGCGATTACACGAGTACTTCAGTGTTTTTATTAATTTTGAGAGTAATGGGATATATTCCGCAGGGAGTCCGAACTCCCGAAAATTCACTTTGAAAAATTCTTTTTGTTCTTGGATAAATTCTTCTGTTGGATGAATCCATCGTTCATTTAGCGGATGACCGTACACCTCTAACGAGTCTGGAAAAAAGTCGAGCATCCCCACGTGGTCGGGATGATGATGAGTAAGAACCACCTGTTCAATATCGTCAGGAGTTAAATGTAATTCGGCCATCTGCTCAGTGAGTGAATTCCAGCATTCTTCCGTTTTCACTCCTGCATCAACAAGCGTTAACCGCTCGCCTTTAATTAAATAGGTATTTACATTACCAACATTAAAAGGCGTTGGCAAGGTGATCTTGGCAATTCCGGCTTTCCATTCTGTCATATCAAAAACTCCTTATTATAGCTGTATATAAAATCCAAGTGAACATTGACTTATAAATTAAAGTGTAGCGATTTTCCCCTTAATTGTCATTATTTTCGCATAATTTTTTAGAAAAAATAAAAAAATCATAATATTTACCACTTGACAGACAGGCTGTTATTCAAGGATAATCACTATTAAAATTTAATTCGTTGAAAGCAATGAGTAAGGCTAGTAAATGAGAAATGGCGATAGAGAGTGAGGTTCGACGGCTGAAAGACTTCACCGCCCTCTTGATCATTGAACCTACCTTATGAGCACTTAGGAAAACCTAACGTAATCCCACGTTATCGGGAGTCGAGTGAACCCTTGTTGCAAACATTCAACTAGGGTAAATGAAGGTGGTACCGCGGAAGCTAGACCTTTCGTCCTTTATGGATGAAGGGTCTTTTTGTATTTTTTCGAAAAAAAGGAGGAATATCAATGAGGAAAATCGCAATTGTTGGTGCCGGTTCGATGGCTGAAGCCTTCATTTCAGGTATTCTTGAAAATGGATTAATTGATAGACAAAATGTTTGGGTGACAAATAATTCAAATGAAAAAAGGCTTGAGGGTCTTAAAGAGCGTTATGGCATTCGCAGTACCTATGATTTAAATACACTTTTTGAAGGTGCAGATATTGTCATGTTAGCGATGAAACCAAAGGATGCGAACTCAGCAATCGATACTATTCGCGAACACCTGAGTGAGCAGATGCTAGTGGTTTCCGTTTTAGCAGGTGTTTCGATGAATACCATCGAAACATTAGCGAGAAAATCACTTTCGATTGCAAGGGCGATGCCTAATACCTCTGCTGCGGTCGGAAAATCGGCGACTGCCATTGCAGTAAATCGCCGCGTCTCCGATGATCAACTGGAAACAACAAAGAATCTCTTTAGAACTGTGGGATTAGCCAGGTTTGTCGAGGAAGAACAGCTTGACGCTGTAACAGGACTGTCTGGAAGCGGCCCCGCCTATATTTATTATCTTATCGAGGCAATGGAAAATAGTGCAGTCGAGATTGGCCTCGATAAAGAAATGGCTAAGGAACTTATTGTGCAAACACTTATCGGGGCAGCAGAAATGGTGAGAAACTCCTCCAAATCATCTGAGCAATTACGTCGGGATGTAACAAGCCCTGGCGGGACAACTGAAGCTGGGATTCGTATTCTGGAGGAAAATAGGGTCCAGCAAGCATTCATTTCTTGTATTCAAGCAGCCACAGCCCAATCGAAAAAGATGGGAAACACTTTATGCTCGCAGCTTACGGTTGGGAAGCCCTCTTAAAGTGAAACTTCCATCAGCGGGGGTTTTGCCTCTACCCCGCTGATGTTGCTTAAGCTAATCGGGTTTTTGCAGCAGTTGCTCCCCCACTAATCCTATCTGTCCTCAAAGTCTTGAAGTTTGGATCCTACTACCCGCTAAGGCGGGATAAAACTGGTATGTTTGTCCCCCTTTACCTTAAACTAAACATAAGTTGTTTAATTCCGAAAAAAAGGGTTGGAGAAATGGAAAGCATTCTATTCGTTTTATTCACATTGGGCATTCTTGTTTGGCTTGTTTTTCTTTTAGATGCACTGATTGGTTTACGGAATTTAGACTCTCTTGAAAAAGAGCCAGAACTCGAAACTGGGCCGTTGCTGTCTGTAATCGTGGCAGCGCGTAATGAAGAAAAGCAAATCAAAGCAAGTATCCTTAGTCAGTTAAAGCAAACCTATAAACATGTTGAGTGGATCCTCGTCAATGACCGCTCCACAGATGACACCGGTATAATTATGAACGAATTATTGAAAGAAGACCCAAGAATACAGGTTATTCACATAAATGAATTACCTAAAGGCTGGCTTGGTAAGAATCACGCATTGTATAAGGGAGCGCTTCAAGCTTCAGGGAAATGGATATTGTTTACAGATGCCGATGTAAAATATAAGAAAGAGGCATTCTCTAAGGCTCTGTATTACTTTGAAAAACATCAGCTCGACCATTTGACGGCAGCACCCAATTTACATGCAAACCGTTTTTGGCTGAAGTCATTCGTTGCCTTTTTCCTTTTTGGATTTTCCTATTTTAAACGTCCATGGATGGCAAACAATCCAAAATCGAAGATTGGAACAGGAATTGGGGCATTCAATCTTGTTTCCCAGGAGGCATATGAAGCGTTTGGCACGCATGAAAAAATTAAAATGAGACCGGATGACGACTTACAGCTGGGGATGAAAATGAAAAGGGCTGGCTACCGTCAAAGAATTGTCACTGCACTCCACCTAATCGAAGTTGAATGGTATGGAAGCCTGAAAGAGGCGTTTATCGGTCTTGAAAAAAATACATTTGCGGGGTTAAATTATCGAATCAGTATGGTATTCTTTTCAATTTTCGGTGTGTTTGTCACGAATGTCCTTCCATTCCTGACCATTTTTTCCGCGAACAAAACGATTGTCCTTCTAAGCCTAGGGAATATTGTGACCAGCGGAATTCTTTACGTCGTCATCATTAGGAGAATGACAGTTTTCTCACCGGCCATGTTTGTTGTTTTACCGATTACAGCTTTACTATTTATTTATTCCATTATCCGGGCAAGCTTTCTGACCTTTAAACGCGGAGGCATTGTCTGGCGAGGGACAACCTATCGTTTAAGTGAGCTCCGAGAGAAAGACTAAAAGCAGAATTTTACATTATTTTTTGGTCATTTGCTATACTAAAAGTGGTTTAAACCGTACAGGAGGGATAGCTAAATGGCAGCAAAATTATTTTCTCCCCTTACAATTAAGGGGGTTACGCTAAAAAACAGAATTGTGATGTCACCAATGTGCATGTATTCCAGCCACAACGAAGATGGGCACGTACAGAACTGGCACCGCACTCATTACACAGCCAGAGCAGTTGGTCAGGTCGGACTTATTATTGTGGAAGCAACGGCGGTAACACCACAAGGCCGGATTTCACCTCAAGATTTAGGAATCTGGAGTGATGAGCATGTTGAGGGCTTTCAGGAGCTTGTTAGTCTAATGAAAGAGCATGGAGCGAAAACGGGGATTCAACTTGCCCATGCCGGCAGGAAAGCCGTTTTAGAAGGCGAAATTGTCGCTCCATCTGCAATCGCCTTTAATGAAAAGTCAAAAACACCTAAGGAAATGACAAAATCAGAGATTGAAGAAACTATCGAGGCCTTTAAAAAGGGTGCAGAACGAGCCGCAAAAGCTGGTTTCGATGTCATTGAGCTTCACGGTGCACACGGATATTTGCTTAACGAATTCCTCTCACCCCTTTCCAATAAAAGAAGCGATGAATACGGTGGTTCCGTTGAAAACCGTTATCGGATCCTGCGTAAGGTAATTGATGCCGTTAAAACAGTTTGGAACGGTCCGTTATTTGTCAGAGTATCTGCTCATGATTACCATGAAGAAGGCTTAACCGCAGAAGATTACATAACATTCGCCGAGTGGATGAAAGAGCAAGGAGTCGATTTAATTGATGTAAGCTCGGGAGCTGTTGTCCCGGCATATATTAACGTCTATCCAGGTTATCAGGTAAAATATTCGGAAACGATAAAGAATGGCGTTGATATCTTAACAGGTGCTGTAGGTTTAATCACTTCTCCGATACATGCTGAGGAAATTTTACAAAATGATCGAGCGGACTTAGTCTTTTTAGCCCGCGAATTACTGCGCGATCCCTATTGGCCAAGAACTGCTGCAAAAGAACTGGGTGTAAGCATCGAAGCACCAAAACAATACGAGCGCGGCTGGATATAAGATGACAAAAACGAAAGCACTCGCCATGTTAGTGGTAAGTGCTTTTTTATATTACTTGAGTGGTATATTTATTTCTTTAAAATCCTCGGCGATCTCCGTATTCAGAAAAACTTCCTTCGCCTCATCTACTAATTCACGCCAATCATTCCGGTCATAACGAGAACTAATATGGGTCAGGCACAACTGCTTACTCTCAGCCCGTAAAGCAATATATGCAGCCTGATGGGTTGTCGAATGGAAATAATCGAACGCAAGCTTTTCTTCCCCTTTTGAGAAGGTTGCTTCATGGATCAAAAGATCGGCATTTTTTGCTAACAACAGCGCATTTTCACAATATCTGGTATCACCAAGAATTGTGACAATACGACCTTTTTGGGAAGGCCCGAGAAACTCAACTGGTTCAATTACTCGGCCATCTTCAAGTATGACGGTTTCACCATTTTTGATTTTTCGAAAAATGGGCCCTGGCTGTACTCCTGCCTCTTTCAGCTTATCGGCAAGCAATGTACCTGGTCGATCCTTTTCTACAATTCGATAGCCGTAAGAAGGAATCCCGTGTTCAAGTAAGCGTGCTTCGACTGTAAACTGTTCATCTTCAAAAATAATGCCCTCAAAAATTTCGATCACCGTCAACGGATATTTTAAATAAGTCTGGCTTAAAGAAAGACTTACTTGAATATATTCTTTAATCCCTTTGGGCCCGTACACTGTTACCTCTGATTCCCCGCCTTGAAAAGAACGGCTCGATAACAAACCAGGCAGACCATAAATATGATCACCGTGAAGGTGGGTTATGAAAATTTTTTCAATCCTACGCGGTTTGATTGATGTATGTAAAATTTGATGCTGGGTAGCCTCTCCGGCATCAAATAACCAAACAGCGCCCCGCTCTTCCAGTAATTTAAGTGCAATCGATGTCACATTTCGAAGCTTGGCTGGCATTCCTGCTCCCGTTCCTAAGAAAAAAATATCCACAATCAAAGCTCCTCTCTTCTCCGTACCATTATTCATTAGTGATAATATATCACAAACTCCCTTCAAATGCTCTTCAGTCTATTTCTATAAAAAGAATTACCTATAAATTTATACATGCAAAACAATATATTTGCGAAACCTAAACGAAAGAGCTACATTTAATAATTGATAAAACTATTACATAAGCACTCAGGCTTTTAGAAGAGAGGGTTCAAAACGTGGAGCAAAACATGACTTCATTAATTATGATTTTTGGAGCAACAGGTGATTTAGCAAAACGGAAGTTATTTCCTTCCCTTTACCGATTATTTTCGCGAAATAAATTAGATAAGTTTGCGGTAATTGGTGTTGCAAGAAGAACTTTAACGAATGAAGAGTTCCAACAATCAGTAAAGGAATCGGTCGAATCTGCTTTAGGGAATAAGGATAATCTTGATGAATTTATTTCCCATTTTTACTATCAATCACATGATGTGGCGGATTCAAGCTCATATGTACAATTAAGAAAATTTGCCGATCAGATTGATGAAAATTATCACCTTGAGGGGAACCGCATCTTTTATCTCGCAATGGCACCGGAATTTTTCGGCCCGATTGCATTACATCTAAAATCTGATGGGTTAACAGATGTGAAAGGCTATAAGAGGCTTGTGATTGAAAAACCATTCGGACACGACCTAGAATCTGCCAAAGAATTAAACAAGCAAATTAGAAGTGCTTTTTCCGAAAAAGAGATCTACAGGATTGATCACTATTTAGGAAAAGAAATGGTTCGAAACATTGAAGTGATCCGTTTTGCCAATGCTATTTTTGAACCACTTTGGAATAACCGGTATATCTCTAATATCCAAATTACCTCGAGTGAAACCCTAGGTGTTGAAGAACGTGGACGATATTACGAAACAAGCGGGGCACTAAGGGATATGCTGCAAAACCATATGCTGCAAATGGTAGCATTGCTGGCAATGGAGCCGCCAATTAACCTAACAACGGATGAAATCCGTTCCGAGAAGGTAAGAGTATTTAGAGCGCTTCGAACTATCGAAGGTGATGAAGTGAATGACTATTTTGTCCGGGGACAGTATGCTGAGGGCACAATTGAGGATAAGCAGGTTCCAAAATACCGTGATGAAGCAATGGTGGACAACGAGTCGAATACCGAAACCTTTGTTGCCGGCAAAATCATGATTGATAATTTCCGCTGGGCCGGTGTTCCTTTTTATATTCGCACTGGCAAAAGAATGTCCTCAAAATCAACGAAAATTGTGATTCAGTTTAAGGATATTCCGATGAATTTATATTATCAACCTGAAAAAATGTTGAATCCCAATCTTCTCGTGATCCATATTCAACCCGAGGAAGGGATTACCCTGCATCTTAATGCTAAGAAAGCAGGCGGGCACTTGGATGCTCAAGAGGTGAAACTTAGCTTCGCCAATACGGGGGTTCATGCCATGAATACTCCCGAAGGCTATGAAAAGCTTCTTTACGATTGCATGCGCGGTGATGCAACTAATTTCACTCATTGGGATGAAGTGGCCTATTCCTGGGCTTTTGTTGATAAAATCTCGGCTGTTTGGGAAAAAACAAAGGCAGCATTTCCTAATTACGAGTCCGGATCAATGGGTCCTAAGGAAGCGGATGAGCTTTTAGAAAAAGACAGCCGCTTCTGGTGGCCTGTATCGGATTTAGAAGTAGATATTTGTAAGTAAGCAGCAAAAGCTCCACTTTGTTTAGTTGGCAAAGTGGAGCTTTTTAATCCTTATCTTTCTTTTTTTCTGGGTAAGAGCGCAGAAAATCTTTATTAAAGCTCGTCCCGGTTCCTATTTTATGAGTGGGATCTACATTATGTGATCCTGCATTTTCAATAATATTTTTTCCATACTTATCACGAAGACTGGAAAGAGTTTTAAGCAGCGGTTCTTTTTTGGCATCCTTTTCATAAGAAAACAAATCTAACTGTTTGTAAGCATGATCATGGTCAACTAAATCATTCCCGGTAATCCCCAACAACCGAACGGAATCCCCATTCCAGGATTTTTGAAAAAGCTGTTTAGCAAATGCCGCAATGTCCTCTTTTTGATGAATAGGATTCGAAAGCTTCTTGCTTCTAGTGATTGTCCTCCGATCTTTATATCGAATTGTTATGGCCAATGCAGATGTCAGGACATTTTTTCGCTTCAATCTGACAGAAACCGTTTCCGCCAAGGACTCCAGTACATGAAAAAGCTCTTGTTGATTGCTAATGTCTCTAGGCAGGGTTGTGGAATTGCCGATACTTTTAAACTCTTCAATTGATTCCGGGTCAACTGGCCGGTGATCAATGCCATTTGCCCTCTCTTTTATCCGAAGCCCATTAATACCAAGAAGTGATTTAAGTTGAATTTCATTACCTTTTGCTAAATCGCCTATCGTGTGAATGCCAATCGTTGTCAGCTTTTCCGCCGTTTTTTTTCCAACCCCATGCATTTCATTCGTGTTTAATGGCCAAAGAACCTTAGGTATTTCGCGCTTACGAAGGATCGTAATCCCCATTGGCTTCTTCATATCAGAAGCCATTTTTGCTAAAAATTTATTTGGGGCTATGCCAATGCTGCAAGGTAAATCGAGCTGTTCAAAGACTCGTTTTTGAATACTTTCAGCGATTTCGATGGGGCTGCCAAATTCAAAACTTTCCGTAATATCCATATAGCCCTCATCAATCGAAACAGGTTCAACAAGAGTAGTATATTGCCTAAGAATATCGAACATTCCCATCGATGCGACCCGGTAACGTTCAAAATTTGGCGTCCTAATAATTAGTTGCGGACAAAGCCTTTTCGCTTCCCACAGCGGCATTGTTGTTTTGACGCCAAACTTCCTTGCTTCATAGCTGCAAGTAACAATAATCCCTCTACGCTCCTCAACGTTCCCGGCAATCGCCAGCGGTTTGCCCTTAAGTGTCGGATCATAGGCCATTTCAACTGAGGCATAAAAACTATTCATATCCACATGTAAAATGACCCGTCCGTTCTTCGGATACATTTCCTTCACAACGAACACACCCTTAAAACATTTATTCCCCTTTAGTATAAAGAAAACTTGACAATTGGCAAGCCGTTAAGGCGGGGATTAGGCATAGTTCGTCGAAAAGCACAGCTTTTCGACTGCGATGCTAATGCTCACGAAGCATTCCTTAGTGCACTTATGCCTGAAAGGAAAGTTATACTTTCCTTTCGGCTAGCAAAAAAGAGAACCAATGGCTCTCCTGCGTTTAGATGCAATTATTGATTTGTCACTTCGTCAATAATCGCGATAGTCATTTCTGCGAGTTTGTATAATTCTTCAATCGGCATACGCTCGTTAGTGGTATGGATTTCTTCATAGCCGACTGCAAGGTTTACGGTTGGGATGTTAAAACCATTAAATACGTTGGCATCACTGCCGCCGCCGCTATGCTGCAGTTCACAGCTGCGTCCAATTTTGGCAGCTGCTTTGCGGGCAATTTCAACTACCTGGTCGCCTTCGCCAAATTTAAAGCCTGGATACATAATTTCTATATCAACTTCTGCTCTGCCGCCCATTTCTGAAGCAACTGTTTCAAATGCTTCTTTCATTTTGCTTGCCTGTGCTTCCATTTTTTCATGAATAAGCGAACGTGCTTCTGCTAAAATATCAACGCGGTCGCACACGATATTCGTTGCTTGCCCGCCTTCAAAACGGCCAATATTGGCAGTCGTTTCATGGTCAATTCTTCCGAGCGGCATCTTCGCAATCGATTTTGCTGCAATCGTAATCGCAGACACTCCTTTTTCTGGTGCGACACCAGCATGAGCAGTTTTGCCGTAAATAACAGCTTTTACTTTTGCTTGCGTTGGGGCAGCGACAACCACGTTCCCAACTAATCCATCACTATCAAGGGCATAACCATATTTCGCCTTAAGCAATGATGGATCTATCGCTTTCGCACCATGTAGACCGGATTCTTCACCGACTGAGATCACAAATTGAATTAAGCCATGCGGAAGATTTTGTTCCTTTAATAGGCGAATGGTTTCAAGCATAACAGAAATACCGGTTTTATCATCGGCACCTAAGATGGTGGTGCCATCGGTAACGACATAACCATCTTTAATTGATGGCTTTACACCTTTCGCCGGTGTCACGGTATCCATATGGCAGGAAAAATAAATTGGGTCGACGCCCTCTTTTGTTGCTGCAAGCGTGCAAACTAGGTTTCCTGCTCCATGGCCTGTTACAGCCGTTGTATCATCTTCAAAAACATCGAGACCTAAATCAGTAAATTTTTGCTTTAATACCTTGGCAATCTCAGTCTCATATTTCGTTTCTGAGTCAATTTGCACAAGTTCTAAAAATTCATTCAAAAGACGTTCTTGGTTCACCATTATTATTGATCCTCCAATTTATGTACTCACTATTGTCCAGCTCCAGCACCCAGCGGCGAGACGATCTGTCCTCTCCTCCTAACGATAAATCAACATCGACTCACTTACGCTCATTGTGTTTCCTTTATCTCATACGGAGCTGTCCAATCCATACGTCGCTAAACAGGTGCTTAAGCTTTTCTTATATCAGTATACCTCTTTCATATTCATATCATCAAATGAAAGAAAAAGTGAGCAAAATTAAAGCGGGATATTTCCATGTTTTTTATATGGTCTCGATTCTTTTTTATTCCGCAGCATTTCCAACGCTTGAATAATTTTTATTCTTGTTTCTCTAGGATCGATGACATCATCGACCATTCCTCTGCTTGCTGCCACATAGGGATTAGCAAACTTTTCCCGGTATTCATCAATTTTTTGCTGTCTTATCATATCAGGATTTTCGCTATTATTAATCTCTTTGGCAAAAATTATATTGGCTGCCCCTTGCGGCCCCATAACCGCAATTTCCGCATTTGGCCAGGCAAATACTAAGTCAGCACCAATAGACTTACTATTTAACGCCACATAGGCACCGCCATAGGCCTTTCTTAAAATCACTGTCAGCTTCGGCACTGTTGCTTCTGAATAAGCAAATAAAATCTTCGCCCCGTGACGGATGATTCCCCCGTGCTCCTGCTTCACCCCCGGGAAAAAGCCGGTTACATCTTCAAACGTAATGATTGGGATATTAAAAGAATCGCAGGTACGGATAAATCGCGCCGCTTTATCGGAAGAATCAATATCCAAACCGCCAGCCATCACCTTTGGCTGATTGCAGACTAAACCAACTGTTTCACCTTTAATTCTTGCAAACCCAACAACAATATTTTTAGCAAAATTCTTTTGAATTTCCATAAAAGAGTCGGCATCTGTAACTTGTTCAATCACTTTACGGACATCATAAGGCCTTACAGCATCAAATGGAATCACATCCGTTAAATCAGGGCGATAGTCGTTTTCGTCCTCCCCCTCGATTGTGGGCGGCTTTTCTTCATTATTTTGCGGAAGATAGCTTAAAAGCCTGCGGACATTTACTAAAACCTCAGCTTCGGATTCAGCTTGAAAATGGGCATTTCCACTGATGGAGTTATGAACATTCGCACCACCAAGGTCTTCTGCAGAAATCTTTTCCCCGGTTACCGTTTCAATAACTTTCGGTCCGGTAATAAACATTTGGCTCGTTTTTTCGACCATAAACACAAAATCGGTAATTGCTGGTGAATAAACGGCGCCGCCAGCACAAGGGCCCATAATGACAGAAATTTGTGGAATCACACCAGAATAAATGGCGTTCCGGTAAAAAATATGCCCATAGCCATCAAGCGAAACAACCCCTTCTTGAATCCGTGCTCCGCCGGAGTCATTTAGACCAACAAATGGCGTACCATTTTTAGCTGCTAAATCCATGACATTCGCTATTTTTTTCGCATGCATTTCCCCTAATGCACCGCCAAAAACAGTAAAGTCTTGAGAAAATAGATAAATGGGCCGGCCATTTACTTTTCCGAAACCTGTCACAACCCCGTCGCCAGGTCCTTTTTGTTCATCAAGACCAAAATCATTCGTGCGGTGTTCAATGAACGGATTCAATTCGACAAACGTGCCTTTATCTACTAACAATTCAATTCTTTCTCTTGCCGTCAATTTTCCTTTTTCATGCTGTTTCTCGATTCGCTCGTCACCGCCGCCAAGCTCGACTTCTCTGCGCTTATCATATAATTCATTTATTTTTTCATAGATGTCTAGCATGTTACCCCTTCATCCCTTTCTTTTCACATAGCTCGTATAATACTCCTGATGCCGATTTTGGATGCATGAAGGCAATATGTGCTCCTCCTGCACCGGGTCTTGGCGCCTCATCAATCATGCGAATCCCTTTTTCTTTCATTTCGGTAATCCTTTCTTTAATTGATGTAACACCAAGTGCCACATGGTGGATCCCTTCACCACGCTTTTCGATAAAAGTAGCAATTGAACTTTCCACTGATGTCGGCTCAAGCAGCTCGAGTTTCGTTTCACCTGCTTGCAAAAATGCGACTTTGACCTTTTGACTTTCAACCTCTTCAATGCCTAACAAAGGCAGCTTCAACACCTCAGTATAAAAAGGCAGGGTTTCTTCAAGAGACTTCACAGCAATTCCGATATGGTCGACCTTTTTAATCATTTTTACCCCTCTGTTTCACTATTAAAATTAATTCGACAATTATTGTATTCGGTAAAAAATTCATAAATCCTTCCCAAATTGCTAAGTAGTTCCGTTGTTCATTTGGACTTTTCCCTGTACAATATAAATAAAATCTAATTGTTTGGGAGGTTCTATTTTTGAAAAATAAGAAAACAAGAAAATTCATCGTTTATTTAATGCTTTTCGCTATGCTTGCCTCAACTCTCCTAATTGGAATTGGTTCATTTCTCTCCTAAACATAAATGAAGGGACTGTTCGAATTTGAACAGTCCCTTTCCTACTTTATTAGAATTTTATTTTACTGGACTTTGAGATTTGTCCAGTTCAAACGCTATTTTATTCAATTGCTCCATTTTCTTGTGCTAACTTCTCAAATGATTTTTTCGATGAAATAATTAATATTTTTGTCCCTAATGGGATTAATGGAAATAGCGAGGAGATCACCTCATTCTGACTGCGGATACAGCCTTGCGAGACATATTTTCCAATTGAAGCAGGTTGATTTGTCCCGTGAATGCCATAAGTCCTGCCATCAGTATCCTGTGCATCAAAGCCAATCCACCTGGCCCCAAGGGGATTCTTTGGGTCTCCCCCAGGAATATTTCCTCTTCGAAAATAGGGCTCTATCGCTTTTACCGTAATTGTAAAGAGGCCTTCCGGTGTTAACTCCTGTGTTTTACCAGTTCCGACACTTACGACCGTTTGAACTTTATTTTCATTAATAAAAGCCAGTTCATTTTTAGTTTTGTTGACAATCACGAATGGGTCACCAGGCACAGGGTTTGGCCCAAGCGGCCAGAGAGGTGAAAATAAAAAAGTCATCAGGATTGGCGAAAGAAATTTTATCATTGGAGCCACCTGCCTTTTTTCCCATAGTTTGCATCAAACAGATAAAGATTATTACTCGAGTGGAAAGAAAAAAGATGATCATCAAGACCATCTTTTTAGCAAATCATTTTATAGCATTTTTTGTAAGAAATCCTGGGCACGCTGGCTCTTTGGATTAGCAAAGAATTCTTTTGGTGATGCATCTTCAACGAGCACCCCTCCATCAAGGAACAAAACCCTGTCAGCTACTTCTTTTGCAAAACCCATTTCATGTGTCACAATTGCCATCGTCATCCCTGTATGGGCCAGTGATTTCATTACCTCTAAAACCTCTTTTACCATTTCCGGATCAAGAGCGGACGTTGGTTCATCGAAAAGCATCACCTCCGGCTCCATTGCTAGTGCTCGGGCAATAGCCACCCGTTGTTTTTGTCCACCAGACAATCTTGTTGGGTATTCATTCGCTTTTTCAGATAGCCCTACTTTTTCTAATAAATCGTAGGCAATCTTTTCAGC